>Ga0272442_10005235_pt1 | contig 17429 bp, 16 predicted proteins | sample SSMForm2O_FD_200262 | JGI IMG/M metagenome (GOLD analysis project Ga0272442, IMG submission 200262) | Marine sediment archaeal communities from Little Sippewissett salt marsh, Falmouth, MA, United States - SSM-Form-2O | ecosystem: Environmental > Aquatic > Marine > Wetlands > Sediment ... | reverse complement strand
GTGGAGACCGGTGAGATCGTCTGGCAGGACGAGATCACCGAGCGCCTGAGGACCTACAACTACATCGCCGCCTATTTCGCCAAGTCGATCCTCACCGAAATGGAGCTGGGCGTCGAAACATCCATCGCGAAAAAGGTAGAAGCGAAGGAGGAGAAGGACGAGCAGGCGGTCATCCGGCTGTCCGAAGGAATCGACGCCTACGACCGGGGGGATGAGACCGAGGCCAAGAAAGCCCTGAAGATCGCCAAGCGGATCGACCCCAAGAACGAGACCGTCGACTACTACCTGGCCAAGCTGGTGACCAACACGGCCAAGTTCAAAGTGATTACCGAGCCCTACTATTCGTACCAGAATCCAGCCTACCTCGGTTTGTTGAAGGCAGACAGATTTCATCTTGCAAACGGTGGTAATTGGATCTCTACTATCCTTTATGGCGACTATCCCGATGTGGGATATGCTCCGATTCCCGGCTATCCGAACCTCTTTGTGCGTGAACAAGATTATGTAGGTTTGAACCTCGGATACTACTTCCCCATTGGTTCAAATCTGGGCATCGGCGCAGAGGTCATCTGGGCGCAGCTCACTGATGATGTGATCGATGAACCTGTGAAAAGCGTCCATTCAATGCGAAAACCACTAGGTGCGATCGTCAACCTTGGCTATCGCTTCAGTCATTCGGCTGCTGTTGGACTTGGCGTTTCCGTTTACAGCCAGCGTGACCCTATTTTCGAGTGGGGTGAACAGAATGAGAATTACCCATTCCGAGAGGATGTCGACCCTGTGGCGGTTGCAGCCAATGCAGGATTCTTGTGGCAAAACAGTGCAGAGAACGTGGTCTTCGATACTCGTGTGGGCTACACTACCGGATCGATGGACGTCGTGGATTTTAACACGGTCACGATCAAGGAAGTCATTGGCTGTCCGCTCTTCTGGGAAAACACGCTCACCTTGTCCAACAAAGACAAGAATACCTTTTTCGTGGTCAAACAGCTGAACGACGTGGGCCTGGACAGATCCTACTACTACGGCCGCTTGCTGCCCGCAGTCGAGCACTATTTCGCCAACTGGTTTTCCTCTCGAATCGGACCGGAGGGGGCGCTGGTGATTCTGAACGAATCCCTCGATCTCGGCTACGGTGTGCTGGGCGGTGTTACCTTCAGGGTATTGAAATGGAAGCTGGACATCGATTTGAACGTTACCTACAGGAAGAAGCCTTCCCGGGTTGTTGAAGGAATGATGCGGGATGATGTATATGTTTCTTTCATCTTAAATCTGAACGACGTCTTTCTTTCCCGGGAATAGCAACATGAGAATTACGTTGATTGTTGACGAGGATGTAGCGGTTCGACTGCAACGGCTACGAGCCACTGGAGACAGGTCCTTGAAGCAGATCGTGAACGAAGCGCTTCGGCGGGGCTTGAAACAGGTGTCCTATAAGCAAAAACCGGTTGGTGATTATCATACCCGGTCCGTGGATCTGGGCCGCTGTCTGATCGGAAGCATCGACGATTCCGCCAAAGCTTTTTTCGCTGGTGAAGGGGATCGATTCCAATAAGATTCTCAAACAAGGGGATTCTGCCACTTCAGGCCCGGAAACCGGGAGAAATCGGATGATGATCCGCGTGTAGGGTTGATCGAGTCAGCTCTGCACCCGTTCCACGGCCTCTTCAACTGTGAGAGGGTTTGAAAAAACCCTCCGGTTCGTGCCGATCCTGATAAAGGCCGTGAGCACGGGCCAGCTCAAATAGACGCTTTCGGTTCCTGAGAGCTGTTCGCATCCTCGATGTACAGCAGGATATTCGCATCGACGAGCATCAGCGGGTATCTTCGCCCTCGATCTGGGCGAGCAGCTCGTGGATGATTGCCCGAAAAGGCCTGTTGAGCCGGGCGGCCAACTCACGGCCTTTCTCCAGAACGTCTTCGTCCAGATTGATCGTGGTTCTCATTTTATCATCGCAGTATATAACAAGGTGATGTTAAGACATCAGATTTTCACCATGTAGATCGCCTTCTGAGGGCAGAGGTCCACGCAGGTGGAGCAGGCGATACAGGACTGCCGGTCGATGGTGGTCCGGTCATCGGGATGGCTGATCGCGCAGCAGTGTCCGATGGCCCAGCACAGTCCGCAGGCGTTGCACTTGTCCAGGTCCACCTCGGCATACCCGTCGTAGACGGTGAGCTCCTGGGAGGTCTTGATGTTCTTGAGCAGGAGATCCCGGAAATCCCCGATGCTCGTGTAACCCATCTCAGCCATGTAGCTCTGCAGTTCCTCCAGGAGCTTGGGCAGCCAGTCGAAGCCCCGCAGCATGGTCTCGGTGCAGACCCAGACTGCGTTGGCCCCGACCATGATCTGCTGAACCGCGCTCTGCAGGTCCCGAACCCCGCCGCTGCCGATGATGAAGGGCTTCTCCCCGAGGTGGAAGCGCATCTCGTAGGTATCCCGCATGCCCAGGGGCCGCAGCCAGGGGCCGGAGATGCAGCCCAGGGTGATGTTCTCCTGCAGCCTGTAGATCGTACCCAAGGGATCCCGGATGTCGAGGTCCGGGATGCCCAGGCGGTTGGCCGTGCTGCCCACCGCCGCCGCTCCTGCTGAAAGCGAAGCTTCGGCGGCCTGGGCGATCAGGCCTCCCTCCGGGGTGAGCTTGACGATGATCGGAACTCCAACCGCCTCGGTGATCAGCTTCACCACCTTGGGCAGGGCCACCAGGTCCGAGCCCAGGCTGGCACCCGTGGCCTCTTCGCTTTCCCCTCCGGTGGTCTGCACGTTGAAGGACATGTTGGGGCAGCACATGTTCAGCTCCACCGCATGGGCGCCGGCATCCTCGAAGCGCTTGGCCATCCTCACCCAGCCCTCCCGATCCTTGCCGTCGTAGGTGATGGTGGGGATCAGCACGATCTCACTGGTCGACTTGCGCGCTTGCTCGAGCAGCTTCAGGGCCTGATCGGTTTTCAGCCGCGTTTCCGCGGTGAACATGTGAATTCTTTCCCTGCGCAGCCAGCGGTAACGGGGAGGCCAGTTGATGTAGGGGAAGGGGTCGATGGCCAGCTTGAAAGACACCCCGGCCCAACCGGAATCCTCCGCCGCCTTGATTTGGTCCACCGTCTTGGCCGTGGGACCTGCACCGACGATAAATGGATTCTTGAAGGTGATGTCTCCCATGCGTACTGACAGATCCACGGATTTGCTCACTTGATACCTCCGGAAAAAAGATTGGAAAATCCTAGCTTACGAGTCAACTTTGATCCTGTCAATTGCCATCTCAGCCCCATTGCAGGTATATTATAGATATCAATCTGAGGAGGTGATCCATGCCCCAATTCTATCTACTATCGGTTGTTTCCACGATCGTGGCCGGACTTGCGCTGTCGTCGGATTATCTGAAGACAAAAAGCGATTTTTTCGGCAGCTTTAGATTTCTGCAGAAGAACAGGAGTATCCAGATAATTACCGGCTTGGTAACCGCGGTGATCGGTATACTCAAGCTGATCTTACGTTCCCCCGGCGAAGATATCGTTGTGGTAGGAGATCTGCTGCCTGCTGTGGCTGGCATCATTCTAGGGGTCATCCTTATCGGCGAGGCCTTCCGGCAGCATCCGAAAGAAGGAAAAGACCAGGAGAAGGTGGGAAAATCGGTAGAAAAGGTTACCAAGGGAATCGCACCCTATCGGATTCCCGTAGGCATCGCCGGAGCGGTGATCGGCCTGGTTCATTTCCTGTTTCCCCAAATCCTGTTCCTCTAGAGCTATTGAAGGAAAACTGTATATGTTTCGCGTCATATTAAGCATCGTACTGCTCGTAATCCTGGTTGTTCTCATCGTTCTGAACCTCGGCTTCACCACCTCCTTCAACCTGTTTGGCTGGAAGTTCGAGCAGATACCGGTGACCGCCGTAGCCCTGGTGGCCTTTGCCGTGGGGATTCTGTACTCCTTTGCCTACTATCTGGGACGCTACTTTTCGAAGATCAGCAAGAGCAAGTTCCGAAAGAAGGGCGAACAGGTCAAAGCCCGGGAACAGGAGTTGAAGGAGAAGGAGAGAGTGCTGGTCGAACAGGCCGATGACATCGAAGAGGCTCAAGACCGGCTTCAGACCAGCGCCGGTGAGTCGGAAGTCGGCGTCTCCAAAGCTCCGGCTACCAAGGGTAGCCGGAAAAAAAGAGGAAAGTAGAGACCGCCGCCATGTCGGATACGGAAAACCTCCTCATCGCCCTCAGTGAGTTCATCGCGGAGAGGAAAGAGGGCATCCTCTCGGGGGTGTATGAGATCGAGATATCCAACGTGGAGGACGGAGATCTGCTGCAGCTGGCCTCCTTCGGCATCAGCGTGTCCGGAGAGGGAAAGTTCAAGATCAACATCGATTTAGGCTACAAAAAACCGGAAGACAAATAAGACAACGTCCATTTTCATTTCAGGAGGAAGCTCATGGAAAAAGTGAGGATAGGCATCGTCGGCTCCAAGTTCGCCGCTGACTTTCACTGCGACTCCTACAGCCGCAACGAGCATGCCGAGCTGGTCGCGGTGGCGGCTATCGACAATCTCGAGGCGATCTCCTCCAAGTGGAAAATTCCCCACACCTACGATAGTTACGAGACGATGTTCCAGCGGGACGATATCCAGCTGGTTTCCGTATGCGTTCCGAATTTCCTCCATCACCAGGTTGTCATGGCCGCGGCCAAGGCGGGCAAGAACGTGGTCTGTGAGAAACCGTTGGCTACCTCGTCAGCCCATGCCCGGGAGATGATCCAGGCATGTGAGGACAACGGGGTCAAGCTTATGTATGCCGAAGACTGGTGCTTTGCCCCTGCGCTGAAGCGGGTGGATGCGCTCATCACCGAAGGGGGGATCGGCCGGGTGCTGTACGTGAAGGCCAAGGAATGCCACCTGGGATCCCACTCCCAGTTCGCCAAGAAACGGGCCACCTGCGGAGGCGGCAGCTTCATCCACCTGGCGATCCACCCGATCGGATATCTGCTTTACCTGCTCGGCAAAGGCAGCAATCCCGTGGTCGAGGTGACCGGCAGAATGACCGCGGGATTGGAGGGCAACTTCGTGCATCATGACTTCGAGGGCGAGGATTTCGGGGTAGGGATCATGCGCTTTCAGGGCGGAGAGTTCGGCCTGGTGGAGGGCAACTACATCACCGTCGGAGGCATGGATGACAAGGTCGAGATCTACGGGAGCGAGGGGGTGCTCAAGGTGGACCTGACCTTCGGCAGTCCCATTCAGTGCTACTCTCGTCCGGGCCTCTCCTACTCGATCGAGAAGACAGACCACAACCTCGGCTGGACCAAGCCAGCGGTGGATGAGTTCTACAATCTCGGCTACGTTGAGGAACTTCGCTACTTCGTGGAGTGCGTGCGAACCAACCAGCAACCCTTCTACGGAGTCAACGGTGCATCCGGCCTGGCCTGCATCGAGCTGGTCGAGGCTTTCTACCAGTCAAACCAAACAGGGCGGGCCGTTCGCGGCAGCTGGATTTAACCACCCGCCGCGAACCTGGGGAACCCTTGCTGCAGGCCGTATTCGTGCCAGGGGAGCCGCCCGCCTGTCAGGCTAGTACGATTTCAGGACCGTATCGGCGTTTTTCCCGTATTCGACCAGGTCGCTGGCCCAGATCGTGCCTTGACCCTTCTGGCTGATCAAGTACTTGACCACGCCGCCGGGGATTTGCGGTGCCAGCCAGAACTCCGACTGGCCTTCACCCGACATGTACACCACGTGGTCTGACTGGAAGGTGCCGGCGGGCACGGTGACCTTCTCCTTGCCGACCGTGGCGCCCTGCACGCTCTCTTCGGTGAGCTCCATCGGCGCCATGTACACAGCCTGTCCGCTGACCGGCACTTCCCCCTCGTTGCCGTCGGCATCCCGGGCCCTCATGCGCACCATCTCGCTGGTGTTGGTATCGATCAGGGCTTCCCAGATCCAAGAGCCTTCCGAGTCTTCCCAGGAGACCCGCCACCACTGCTTTCCGTCATCCTGTTCTTTCAGATAGGCCCGTTCCAAGACGATGGGATCGTCCCCCTCCATGGTCCATTTGAACTTCGTGAACTCCCCGGGTTTGTATCCTTTCTGGCCGGCCCACAACCCTCCGGCGGAAAAGGCGTAGTTGAAGGCCATCTGAGCCTGCATGACCATGAACTGGTTCCATTGGGGTCCCATGGGCGGCGCCTTGGCTTGACTCGGCTGCGTCTGCGGCGCGACCTCCTGCTCTACTCTCTGCTCCACCCCGCTGGACACGCCCTTGCGTACGCCGCTTCTGATGCCACCCATCACCGCATCCCCCAGATTGAAACAGCCGGAAAGCGCGAGAGTCAGTGCCAGAGCGGCCACAACAATCGAAATTGAAATTGCCTGCTTTTTCATCTGTTTTCCTCCCTAATGAGATCGTCTTGGTAGTAGCCCCCATTGTTGACCCGGGCCTGCGACAGTGTCAAGGACACGAGAAACCTCCGGGTAGTATTTACAAAGACAACAAGAACTGCAACGATCATCGGCAGGAAGGCCAATGAGGTGTGGATCAGCCGGCAGAGCAGGCCATGCGGGACAACCCGGTGCACTGGCAACACTACGACACCGGCAACCCCCGGGATGTGTACCTGGCCTTGAAGTACAGCCTGTCGGATCGCAGCCGCTACCACTGGCAGGTACCGATGGTCAAGGAGGCTGTCGAGCTTCTGCTTCGAAACTTGCGGGCCGTCGAGATCCCCATGACGCTGATCAGCCAGTACCTACCCCGCCACCATCTGGAGATCCGGGCGGGCCGGTTGACGGCGGATCCGGATGATCTGATCGACGCCAGTATCCGCATGGTCCTTCGGGGTTATTCTGCGGCGGTTTGCTGAGCTCTCCCGACCCCCGCGAGGCGTGAACGCCGTAAAGTTCTTTGCCGCGAGAGTGTCACGGACCTTGCGAGCTTCAATCGCAAGCTAATCACTCTCCACGGAATACTTCAGGGCGTTGAGGAACGCCGCGGCCGGTGCTCCGTCCACCAGACGGTGGTCGAAGGCCAGACTCAGCACGCAGGTGGGGTGAACCTCCACCTTGCCCTCCCGTACCACCGCCCGTTCTGCGATCCTGCCGACTCCGAGAATCGCCGTCTGCCCCGGGTTGATGATCGGGGTGAAGGCGTCGATCCCGTAGCCGCCGAGATTGGTTACCGTAAAGGTGCCGTCCCGGAAATCATCCGGTGTGGCTCTGTTGTTCTGCACCTTGGCGACAAGCTCGTCAATTTTTATCTGGATCTGTTCAACGGTGAGACTGTCCGCGCCGGCAATCACCGGAACCACCAGGCCCTGTTCGCCCTGCACGGCGAGTCCCACGTTGATCTCCTTCAGCTGGACAATCGCTTCTTTCTCCAGGCAAGCGTTCATGTAGGGAAACGCTTTGAGACCAGTGGCTACCACTCGGATCAACATCGCGTTGTACGAGATTTTACCAGCCCCCTGCGTCTTGGTGCCGGCTGTGCGAGCGGCAACCAGACGGGAGCAGTCGACCTCCGTAGTCAGGGTCACCGCCGCGGTGTCCCGCCGGCTTGAGCTCATGGCTTCGGCTATTGCCTTGCGCACACCGGTGAAGGGTGTCCGCTTCCCGCCAGTGTCCGCTTCACCTCGAGCGCCCGGGCCGCTGGCGCCGGCCTGTTCGGCTGCCGTTTCCACATCCTCGATTGTGATGCGGCCGCCCGGTCCGGTACCGGTAATCCCGCTCAGATCCACTCCCAACGTTTTGGCCTTGCGCCTGGCCGCCGGAGAGATCCGAACCTCTGCTTTTGCTCCGTCGGCTGCAGCGGATCTATCCTTCGCACCGGCTTTGGCGGCTTCCACGGCCTGTTTCCCGGTTACAGCGCTTGCGGCACCTGCGTCGGCTACCCTACGATCTGGTGGCTTTTCACCGGCTTCGAGCAGATAGCCGATCACCTCACCCACCGGTACGGTCTCCCCGCCCTGCACGGCGATGTGCAGGATTCCGCGGGCCTCCGCTTCCAGGTTGTTGACGACCTTTTCGGACTCGATGGAGGTGATCTCCTGTCCCAGGCTGATCTCATCTCCGGACTTGGCCAGCCACTCGATGATCGTGCCTTCGGACATGTTCAAGCCCATCTTGGGCATGATGATCTCAGTCATACTTCTGAAACAGCCACCCACCTGCGCTCGGCCACGGACTGATCCACCGCCGTGAGTATGGCCTGGGTTTTCAAGCCGTCCTCGAAGGAAGGGCTGGCCGGGGTATTGCCCGCAATTGCGTTTACGAAGTCTACGATCTCGTGGGTGAAGGTATCCCCGAAACCTATAATGTGTCCCGCGGGCCAATAGGCGGAGACATAGGGATGGTCCGCTTCCCCGATTTGGATCGTACGGTAACCCTGCTTGCCTGCCGGATCCTTGCTGCTGTAGTACTCCAACTCGTTCATCTTCTCGAAACCCCGCCAGATTAGTCCTCCCTCGCTGCCGTAGACCTCGATCTGGTTCTGATTGCGGTGCCCCGAACCGTAGCGGGTGACTTCGAACAATCCTACCGCCCCGTCTTGGAAACGAGCCAGGAATGAGGAGGAATCATCCACGTCGACCTCTCCCTTTTCCTTGCCGGCGATCGCGGTTAGTCCGTCCTCATACTTGGCTACGGGCCGCTCCTTAATGAATGTGGTTTGATGCCCGATGACCTCTTCGATTTCTCCAACCAGATAGCGGGACAGGTCCACCACATGGGCGCCCAGGTCCCAGGAGGAGCCGCCTCCGGCCGCTTCCTTGCGCAGGCGCCAGGCCAGTGGAAAATCGGGATTTGTCAGCCAGTCCTGGGAGTACAAGCCCCGAAAATGGTAGATCCTTCCGAGCTTCCCCTCCTGGATGAGCTGTCGGGCGAAGGCCAAAGCCGGGGCCTTCCTGTAGTTAAAGCCGACCGTGTGCACGATGCCCGCTTTTTTCACAGCCGCTACCATCTCTCGAGCATCGGCCATGTTCATGGCCAGGGGTTTTTCGCAGAACACGTGCTTTCCCTGTCTGGCGGCCTCCAGGGCGATTTCCTTGTGTATCCTGCTGGGGGCGCAGATATCCACGATGTCTATTCCCGGATCGGCCACCGCCTCTTTCCAGGCCTGGGTGTTCTTCTCGTAGCCCCACTTGGCCGCGATATCGGGCAGATCATCCCCGACACCGCACAATATTTTCTTGTGCAAAGCTACAGGTAAATCAAAGAAGAAGCCCGCGTTTGAGTAGGCATAGGCGTGGGCCTTGCCAATAAACTTGTGTCCGATTTGGGCAATATTCATCTGGTTTTTCATGATCGCTCCTCCTATTCGGCGAAGGTCTGGCGTACCGCATCGACGATGTCGTCGACCTGGGGTAACACGAAGTTTTCCAGAACCGGACTGAAGGGAATCGGCGTGTTCTCCGCCGCAACCCGTTTCACCGGGCCTTCCAGGTCGAACAGTCCTTTGTCCGCGATAATACTGGCGATCTCCGCTCCGTAACCCCCTTTGAGCCACTCTTCATGTACGATGACCGCATGGTGTGTCTTTTTGACTGAGGACAGTATTGTCTCCTCATCCAGGGGGTCGATGGTTCGGGGATCGATGATCTCGCAGCTGATCCCCTCCTTTTCCAGCTGTTCAGCCGCTTTCACGGCGTTGTGAACCTGAAGAGAGGTGGCCACCACCGTGCAGTCCGAACCCTCGCGGAGTATATTCGCCTTTCCCAGGGGAATCGTGAAATCCGGGTCGTCGGGGACCTCTCCTTTCAGCCCGTACATATTCTTGTGCTCGAAGAAGATCACCGGATTGCCGTCGTTCAGCGAAGCCCGCAGCAGTCCCGCCGCGTCAGCCGGAGTGGAGGGAATCACGACCTTGATCCCCGGTACGTGCACGAACCACGAAGCCAGGCTCTGGGAGTGCTGCTCCGCTCCCCCCACGTATCCTCCCATGGTGGTGCGGATCACCAGGTTGACCTGGACCTGGCCGCCGGACATGTATCGGATCTTGGCAACCTGGTTGTACAGTTGGTCCATGCACATGCCCACGAAATCCCCAAAGGGAATTTCACTGATCGCCTTGCAGCCGGTGATAGCCGCACCCAAACCGCAGCCCACGATTGAGGCTTCGGCGATCGGGGCGTCCCGCACCCGGTCGTCGCCGAACTGCTGCCAGAGATCGCCGGATACGCCGTGCTCTCCGCCGTACTTGCCCACGTCTTCACCGATAATAAAGAGGGTCGGATCTTTCTTCATCTCAGAACGGATCGTTTCCCTAACCGCTTCCATCAATGTCATTTGCGCCATGGTCGTAGTCCTCCTGAAAAAGCCTATACGAAGATGTCCTCAAGAGCCGCTTCGGGTTTGGGAAACTCGCTCGCTTCGGCGAACTCCACGGCCTCTTGAATCTGCGCGTCCACCTGTTTCTGGATATCTCTTAATCTTTGAGAATCAGCCAGACCCCGTTTCTGGATGGTGCTCTCCAACGTCTTGAGCGGATCGCGCTTCATCCAGGTGTTATACTCTTCCTGATCGAAGTAGGTCGGGTTCTCCCCTTCGAAGTGACCCCGATGCCTCCAGGTCTTGCATTCCAGGAACGTCGGTCCCTTGCCTTTCCGGGCCCGTTCCACCGCTTCGGAGGCGGCCTTGCGAACCTCAACCACGTCGTTGCCGTTCACAACTTCCACCGGCACGCCGAAGCCCTTGACCCGTGGGGCCAAATCTTCGCTTCCCATGACCTTGCCCAGCCGGGTGCCCACACCGTACAGGTTGTTCTCGCACACAAAGATAACCGGGAGGCTCCAGGCCTGGGTGATGTTGATTCCCTCCCACAAGGGTCCTTCTCCTGTGGCCCCATCCCCGAAGAACGCCGCCACCACCTGGTCGGTCTTGCGGATCTTGGCCGCCCCATAGGCGGCTCCCACGGCGATAGGGATGCCCCCGGCTACTATCCCGTTGGCCCCCAGCATTCCGATCTTCATGTCGGTTATGTGCATGGATCCACCCTTGCCCTTGCAGTAGCCGGTGACCTTGCCGTACAATTCGGCCATCATCCTATTGACGTCTCCACCCTTGGCGATGGTGTGCCCATGGCCGCGGTGTGTGCTTGTGATGTAGTCACTATCACGAAGATTGGTGCACACTCCCGTTGCCACGGCTTCCTGCCCTATGTACAGGTGCACGAAACCGGGGAGTTTATTCTTGGCGTAGAGTTTCGATACCTGCTCTTCGAACCTGCGGATGAGTACCAACCGGCGGTACAGGTCCAAAGCCGTATCGGCGGTCAGTGTCTCTTTTGAAGAGGCTGAGCTACCCACGGTGTCCTCCTATTAACCCATTTATTTCATGTGTATCGATTTAATATTACACGATGCAGGTGCGTTGATAACACGGTTATATTATGAATTTAATGGGTATTTTCAGGATTTGAAAAGCTGCATGAAACGGCTTTTTGTTCCCTAAATTTCTTAAATTTTTCCGTAGAATTCGTAAGAATTATGCATCTTTTTTCTTGTGCCTGCGGTTACAATCGGAGTGTAAGTACAAAGAGAGGTGCAAAATCATGGCAGCTACTAATAGTGAAGTGAAGATCGAAACCTTGTCCCCGAAGGTGTTTGATTCATCCTTGGGACAAATCATCGTAACTCCCAAAGAAGGGCAGCGGGAGCCTACCTTACAGAGCGAGGACTTCCAGTTCTACGGCGGGCTTGCCGTAATGAACATCAAGAACGTCTTCGAGCTGGGAATCTGCGTGTTCAATCAGCGGGCGCTGGAGACTGATCAGATGGAGCAGCACGCCCAGACCCAGGAGTTCCTCTTTGCGATCGACGGTGATTTCATCATGCCGGTGGCCCCGATCATTCAGAAGAACGGGGAACCATGGCCCGATCTGGATCATATGGTAGCGATCCGAGTGCCGATGGGCCAGGGCGTGGTATTCAACCACGGGATCTGGCACTGGGCTCCTTTTCCCCTGAAAGGGAAATCCTCGGTGATCGTAGGATTCGAGAAGGACACGGCGGATAAAGACCTGGTGATCCGTAATTTAGAGAGCAAGATCGTAATGCAGCAGTAGGGCGACCTACTGGTATTATTGGATTGCAGAGAGTAGAATCGTTACAGGAGCAGATTCGACGTGAAGAGAAGTGAGATTAATGCCCTGATCCGCCAATCCATCGAGTTCTTCGATTCCATGGGCTTTAAGTTACCTCCCTGGGCATTCTGGAAACCCGAGGACTGGCGGGGCAAGGCCGATGCGGTGGAGGAAATCGTGGATGCCATGCTCGGTTGGGATCTAACGGATTTCGGCAGTGGGGATTTCGAAAACACCGGACTGATCCTTTTCACTATTCGTAATGGCGACTTCAGGAATCCTAAAAACAGCAAAACGTACGCAGAAAAGATCATGGTGGTGAGAGAGGAGCAGGAAACTCCCTACCATTTCCACTGGCACAAGATGGAGGACATCATCAACCGCGGGGGTGGCAATCTTGCCATCGACCTCCACGGATCCGACAAATCAGAGCAGTTGTCCCGGGATCCACTGGTGGTAAGCATTGACGGCATCAAGCGGGCAGTTCAGCCCGGTGCAACCGTGGTGTTGACACCCGGGGAAAGCATCTGTCTGCAGCCGTATATATATCATCGCTTCTACGGCGAAAAGGGCCGTGGAAAAGTCCTGGTCGGGGAGGTGAGTGCTGTTAACGACGACAGGTCTGACAATCGCTTCCTGGAGGCTTCGGGGCGTTTTCCCGAAATCGAGGAGGATGAAAAGCCCGTGCATCTGCTGGTAAACGATTATCAGAACTGGATATGAGCGGAAACAATCTCCGTCTGAGTGTCAACAACATCACCAAGAGCTTCGGCGGAATCGAGGCGCTTAAAGATGTCAGCTTCGATATCAAAGTCGGAGAGATCCACGCCCTGGTCGGTGAAAATGGTGCCGGCAAGTCGACCCTGGTCAAGATTATCACGGGGTTGGAGCTGGCCGACAGGGGAACACTCATTCTGGACGGCGAAGAGATCCGCTTTCACAATCCCATGGAAGCGCGGGCGGAAGGCGTGCTGGCCGTTTACCAGGATCCGAAGCTGTTCCCGAATCTCGACATCGCCGAGAACGTGTTCATGGGAATCCATCCTAGGACGAAGGCTGGTTTCATCGACCGGAAGCAGATGTACCGAAAGACTCGGGAGGTTCTGGATTGGCTTGGCGCGGATCTAGATCCGCGGGCCGTGGTCGTGTCCCTGTCCACGGGACAGATGCAGTTCGTCGAGTTTGCCAGGGCGCTGTTCGCCGCCAATGAGAGGCTGCTGCTTTTAGATGAGCCAACCGCCTCGCTGTCCCCGAATGAAGTTGATCAGCTGTTCGGAATCGTGCGGAGACTCCGCGACCGGGGTGTCTCCATAATCTTTATATCGCACAGGATCGAGGAGCTGTTCGGATTCGCAGACCGGATCACGATCTTGAGGGATGGAGCCCACGTGGTGACGGATGAAATGTCCAGCGTGTCCAAAGACCGGATCGTCCAATACATGGTGGGCCGTTCGATCTCGGATTTCTACGGCACCACGGAAGCCGAGGAGTTCAAGGGCGGAGAGCTCGACAAGAGTGATGCCGTGTTGCGCGTGGAGCAGCTGGCCTCCAAGGGGGAGTTCTCCGACGTCAGCTTCGAGCTGTACCCCGGCGAGATCGTGGGCATGGCCGGCCTGGTCGGATCGGGAAGGACTGAGATTGCCAAGGCGATCTTCGGAGCCCTGCCCATGTCCGCCGGAACCGTATGGATCGAAAACCGTACGGTGAATGTCAGAGATCCCTCGCAAATGATCGAACAAGGCGTGGTCTACGTACCGGAGGACAGAGAAATCGAAGGCTTGATCGCCGAGTTGTCCGTCAGGGACAACATGCTGCTGCCCTCGGTATTGGAATATGCGGTCATGGGCTTCGCAAACACCAGGGAAGAGAACAAGATCTACAATCGGTATACGGATGAGTTCCAGATACGCTCTCCCGGGCCGAAGACCAGAATCTCCTCGTTGTCCGGAGGCAACCGGCAGAAGGTCGTGCTCTCCAAGTGGATGGCCATGAGTCCCAAGGTGTTCATTTTCGATGAGCCGACCCACGGCATCGATGTGGGCTCCAAGGCTCAGGTGCACAAGGTGATCCATGAACTGGCCGGGCAGGGGATGGCAATCCTGTTGATCTCTTCAGACCTGCCTGAGATTCTGCAGATGAGCGACCGGATCCTGGTCGTATCGGATGGGCAGCTGGTTGGTGAGTTCACCCGGGATGAAGCCACGCAGGAGAAGATCATGGCCGCCGCGGTCACCGGAAAGAGGAAAGAGGATGAGTGAGACCGCCTTAGTCCAGGCTCCCAAACGAAACTGGAGCGTTGTTATACTCAAGAACAGGGTCATGGGTGTTCTGATCTTCGAAGCGCTGATCATAGCCATCTTCTCCATAGCCTCGAAGGGATTTCTCACCCTCTCGAATCTCAATACTATTTTCCTCAACGCCTGCATCTTGGCGATCCTGGCCTGCGCGGAAGCGGTGGTTATCATCACCCGCAACTACGATGTCTCGGTGGCCTCCATGCTGGCGCTGGCGGCGTTCGTCGGTTTCGATCTGATCAAGAGGTATCCAAATGCCGGACCTGTGCTGATACTGGTACCGATAGGCATCGGCATCGTCTGTGGTTTGATCAACGGCTCGATCGTGGCCTACGGCCGGGTATCGTCGGTTTTCGTCACGCTGGGCGGATTGTCGATTTATCGCGGGATCGTAACCATCTATGCCCGGGGTCATCAGATCGAACCCAGAGACATTTCCGACTGGGTCAGGGACACGGTTACCGGCAGTTTCATTCCCGGAATATCGAATCTTGCCATCATCGCCGTCCTCATAGTCGTGCTGGTTTCGATCTTCCTGCGTTATACCCGCATCGGCCGGCAGATATACGCCATCGGGTCCAATCCGGACGCAGCCACATTCTATGGATTGAAGGTCTCACGGGTGATCTTGGGCGCCTATGTATTATGCGGGGCATTGACCGGTCTTGCCGGATTCCTGTTCGCCGCCCGTTCCTCCTACGTGGTGCCCTGGTTTGCCCAAGGATTGGAAATGGAGGTCATCGGAGCGGTCGTGGTGGGCGGTGTGAGCGTATTGGGAGGTTCCGGCAATGTGGTTGGCGCGGCTCTTGGCGCCATCGTTTTGGCTACCATGGACAACGGCCTCATCCTCATAGGCACGCATGAAGTTGTTCGACAGCTGTTGTACGGCGCGGCCATCGTGGGTGCCTGTATCCTGGACGCCAGTGTTCTGAAGCGGGTGAGCGGACTCCTGAAAGCCACCAAACGACGGGGGGTGGAAGCATGAGCGGCCGGAGTGGATTTCGCCACTTTTTTCAAACATACAGCTGGGAATTTGTGATTTTCGTATTCTATCTGCTTTCTGTTGTCACCGCTAGTATCCTCTCTCCCCTGTACCTGGATGCTTTTCAGATCCTCTACTCTCTGCAGCAGACCATGGGCATAGCCAGCATCCTGGCCATCGGGTTCATGATGATCATCCTGGTGGGGGAAATCGATCTGTCGCTTCCGGCAATCGTGGCGGTATGTACCGTCAGCTTCGCCCGCCTGTCGATCTCGGGCGTGCCCTTCGGGTTGGCCGTGTTGATCCTGTTTGCTGTCGCCACCCTGGCCGGTTTGCTCAACGGTTTCCTCATCGTCACCTTCTCCCTTCCCTCCATGGCCGTCACCTTAGGTATGATGGGGGTGTACCGGGCGATCGCGCTATGGATCGGAGGCCCTGGAGGTTACAGCCTCGAGGCCTTCAAACCCTCGTATATTTGGGTTGGAAGCAAATCTATTGCCGGTGTAATTCCCATATCATTGTTGTTACTCATATTCCTGTTCATCCTGGCCTACTTTTTGATACACAAATCCGTGTACGGACGGCTGCTCTACGCAACGGGCAACAACAGACAGGCTACCTATCTTTCCGGCCACAGCACGAAGAAAATCATCGCCGGCACCTACGCAATCGGCGGACTCATGTCGGCGATTGCTGCGCTGGTGTACATCGGCCAGTACCAATCGGCCAGAGCCGACAACGTGGCCAACATCCTGCTGTTCGTTGTAGCCTGCGTCGCCCTGGGGGGGTTCAGCATCTCCGGGGGCAAGGGAAGGGTTGTCGGACTTATTTTTTCGATCCTGCTTTTGGGCACCATCCAGAACGGCATGGGTCTGGCCAACATCAGGGGTCCGGTGCAGACGCTGGTGATCGGCTTAATCCTCATTGCTGCGATCCTCGTGCCCACCGTCATGAGAGCCATCGGTGGGATACGTTTCCGTACAAAGAATCTTGCAGAGACGCTTCCTGCAGGTTCTAAATAAACAAGGTTCCCTGCAAGGACAGGGGAAAGGAGAAAGGGCATGAAAAAAAACCGGATAGTGGTGCTGGCTGTTCTGCTGGCGATGGTGATCTGCATCCCGCTGTTTGCCGGCGGTGGCGCTGAACCGGCCGCGGACACACTCTACTATGTGCCCAAGTTCACCGGCTTCATATTCTTCGAACTGGCCGGTGCGGGCGCGCAGCAGGCCTGCGACGAATTGGGCTTGAAGATGGTGACCCTGGGGCCCACACAGAACGACGTGGAGGTATACGTCCAGACTCTGCAAAACCTGGTGCCGCAGAAACCCCAGATCATGGTGACCACCTCCTCTGACGCCAATGCACCGGTGCCGGCCCTCAAAAAAATGCGGGAAAATGGCTGCACCATCGTGACCTTCGACTCACCCGTTGGTAAGGGCGGCCAGGACATCTACGTGAATATGGCTCCGTACCGGGTCCAGGCCATAGCCGAGCTGGAGAGCGCCCTGTACAACAATCCCAAGGGAGGCAAGGTCATCTGGCTGGCTCCGTCTCCCAACATCACGCTGTTCAACAAGGTCAAGGAGGAAATCGACGACCTGGTCGCGACGGTTCCCAGATATCAGGTCTTCGAGTTCATCGATACTCTGTACATGGAGGACGATCCTGACAAAGCCTACTCGGTGACCACATCAGCCATGGAAGCGCATCCTGACTTGGCCGGTTTCATTTCCAGTTCAGGGATGTCCAATCCTGCATCCAACAAAGCCATCAAGGACACCGGGCGCGCAGGCAAGGTGTATTCCACGGGAATGGCCCTTCCTTCCACGATGGAAACGTTCCTGGAGGACGGCACCAGCAAACAGTTCGCGCTCTGGTCACCCTACTGGTTCGGCTACATGTCCGCCTATCTGGCCATCGGCATCCACAGGGGCGAGATCGAGGTCAAGGACGGCAATGTCGTGGACGTTCCCAACGTCGGAGAGAGAAAGATGTACATGACGCCTGACGATGTGATGTACACCGATCTCAACATGATGCTGTTCTTCCGAAAAGGGCATGAGACATGGGATAACGCAATCCCAATGCCGCCGGAGTTGATGGA
>Ga0272442_10005232_pt1 | contig 17436 bp, 1 predicted proteins | sample SSMForm2O_FD_200262 | JGI IMG/M metagenome (GOLD analysis project Ga0272442, IMG submission 200262) | Marine sediment archaeal communities from Little Sippewissett salt marsh, Falmouth, MA, United States - SSM-Form-2O | ecosystem: Environmental > Aquatic > Marine > Wetlands > Sediment ... | reverse complement strand
GCTCGGCATAATCAGCGTTCATCCGGCAATTGCCGGGGACAGACATCTCTATTTTCCCGTACTCGGAATCTTGTTGCCGATAGGATACTTTCTTTCTAAGATTTGGATAAAGCCGTTTACCACATTCTCAAAATCAGGTCGTAATATTTTAGTAGCTGTAATTTTAATTATTTTGACTGTTCCCGAGTTTGTTTTAACTCGTTTTTATCTCAAACATTGGCGCGACAGCGAAACTCTTTATGGTTATATGCTCTCACAATCCCCAAATGTCGGTCTAATTCACAATAATTTCGCCAATTTTTTAAAAAACGCGGGCAAGACCAGAGAAGCAATTTATCATTTCAAGATGTCACTCAACCTGAAACCTGATTCGCCCATCATTTACAACAATCTTGCAAATGCCCTCTGCAAAATCGGCCAACTCGACCAGGCGGTCGAACATTACAAAAAATCGCTTGAATTAATGCCCGGCTTTGCCGTCGCACATTTCAACCTGGCAACAGCCTACGAACAACAGGGGAAAACAAGGGAAGCCATTGAAGAATACCGGCGGGCCTTAAAATTCAAACCGGATTACCTTGAAGCCCTCAGTGATATGGGTTTTGCTTTCGCGAAACAAAAAAAGTTTGATGAAGCCGTAAGATGTTACAAGAAAGCTCTTGAGCTAAAACCTGATTTCATAATTGCGCACGGCCGACTCGGCCTTGCTCTCGCCGGTCAGGGAAAGATTGACGAGGCGATTAAACAATGCCGTCTTGTATTAAAATACCGGCCTGACGATTATCAGATGATATTTAATATCGGTGTTTTGCTGCATCAGCAGAACAAAATTGACGAGGCCATCGAAGAATACAAACGTGCTTTAAAAATCAATCCTGATTATGTACAAGCTCAAGATAAGCTCACGATAGCGGAATTCTACAAAAGAACCGGTTATATACTGCGAAAAGAACCTCAGTCCGAACAAGAACAAAAAGACCAGGATAAAGAAATCAAACCAGGCCTGCCTGGCCGAGCAACTATTAGATAAGCCCTGTTGCGCAAACCTTAATTTACTCAAACTGACCGATTTTGACTGAAATATTAATGTAAGTAGCTCTTATACAAGAACATAACATAATTTGTCATTGCCTCGCAAGCGGGAATCCAAACTCACAAATTTGGCTCTGGATACCTTCTTTCGCAGGTATGACAAGGCGAACCGGTCAGTTTGAGTAATTTAGAAGAAAATTCCAGATTATTGCAACGCCTAACGGTGATACTTGGCCATTGATTCTCAAAAAATATACAAAATAACAGTTGTATATACTCTTGAAAATATTTTGTTTTTTAAAGAGAACATTTCCAGTTGGCAATGTCAGAATATGTCACCTGTTGAAAAATTGAAAAAAAGAAATTTTTTACTTAGCTCATGGATATTTGCAGTGTCAATATGCGGCACTATGTTGCAAAAAAGAAGCATTTTAAAGATTTTATATTTACATATTTTTTTTTCTAAATTTCTTCTTGACAACCTTTTTTTTGGCTTATTTATAAATACAGAAGATGATAAAGCGTAAATCATAATTACGTATTGTTTCAACGACGGCTTAATTCAAGCACTGGACAAGGGAAAGGAAAGCTACATTTTGAGGAAGAATGGTGGGGAAGGAGTTTTTTTGAAAACATACCTGGCATATTCAGCATATCTGTATATCAGCATATCTGTATAGATGCAGGAGTGTGTTAGTAATTTCATTTTTGAAGTGATAATATTTTTTATAGGTTAATTTTAGAATAAAAGCGTGTCAACATTTATGTATACCTTCAATTTGCAAAAGGGGAAAGGGGAATCACTATGCCAAATTTTTACATGGGAAAGGGAGAATGGGTGTTTATTTATGCTGAAAACAAAAATAACCGGGGGGGGAAGTGAAGAAACTATTTTTAACAACATAATTTAATTTTTAAGGAGAAGTAAAATGTTGAATTGCAGGCAATTAGAAAAAGTATCAAGCGGTATTACAGGGGGACTGACCGTTTTTCGAGGACCACGAAAAGCGGCTTTTTTATTATTTATTTTAGCGATGGTCTTTTCTATGGCAGGTGCCGCTTTGGGCGATTTAGAGGCGCACTGGGAGTTTGATGAAAGCTCCGGCACCAGTGCCTCGGACAGTGCGGGCAGCAATACCGGTACACTTTACAATATGACCAACGATGACTGGGTCAGCGGGTATCTTAACAACGCTCTTGATTTTGACGGCGGCAATGATTACGTCAGCGTTCCGGACAGTGATTCCATCAGTGTCGGCAATGGCGATTTCACCATCAAATTATGGGCCTATCCTCATACTACAGGTGATGGTACGCTGGTATCGAAGGTTCACGATAGCGCGCAAAAAGAATATAGCGTATCTTTTGACGACCAGAAGATTCAGGTGGATATTGAGAGATCAGGTAATAACGGCACAGCGATTACCAGTGCAAATGTTTTATCAGTAAACGAGTGGCAGCATATTGTAGTCACATACGATGTTTCCGCTACAGATGTTGACATTTATGTTGACGGTATACCTCAAAGTCTTGGCACCGATACTATCGGACTTCCTTCGACCACACAATCCGACGCATTAAATATCGGCAGGCGAGGCGGCTCGTACAACAACAACTATTATGACGGTCTTATCGACGATGTCAAAATTTATGACTCGCTCGAAGCCCCGCCTCAACCGACTATATACAATACAGGCGTTGACAATAACGGTGATGCTTTGGGTGACCGGGTGGAGGACCCACACTGGACACTGACCACAAGTGCCGATGGAACCTACGACGGTCCGGAAACCTACACGGTCAAGTCTGATGAGTTCCCGATTGGTCCATGGATAGCCAATACTTCGGATTCGAAGTGGATATGCCCGCGGAATAACGGTACTCAGGTCGAGGACGGCGCTTATGTATATGAGTTAGAGTTCGATTTGACCGGCTATGATCCGGACACTGCGATAATTGACGGCCGATTAGCCACGGATGACAGCTTAAGCAATATCAAGATCAACGGTGTGAGCACCAATATCAGCGAGTCGGGATTTGACGCCTGGGACGATTTCGAGATTGACGATGACTTCCAAAGCGGTACTAACACGCTGGAATTCTTCGTAAACAACGGCGGCAGCAGTGCCAACCCATCCGGTTTGCGTGTGGAAATGAAAGTATATGCGAGCCCCGTGTCTACTCCGTCAAAGGCAACCAGTCCGACCCCGTCTAACAGTGCTACTAATGTCACAGTCACTACAGACTTAAGCTGGACGGCAGGAAGCGGAGCTACTTCGCACGATGTCTATTTCGGAGAAGACTCAACACCCGATTCAAGTGAGTTCAAGGGCAATCAGGGGGGCACTACTTATGACACAGGAACAATGAGCAACGATACGACCTATTACTGGCGTATCGATGAAGTTAATGCAAGCGGAACCACCACAGGTGATGTCTGGAGTTTTACGACTGTTGTGGCGGCTCCCGGAGCGGCCACCAATCCGACACCTGCCAACAGCGCTACCAATGTCGCAATCAATACTGACCTGAGCTGGTCGGCAGGAACCGGAGCTGCTTCGCACGATGTTTACTTTGGACAGGATTCGACACCGGATTCAGGCGAGTTCCAGGGCAACCAGGGCGGTACTAGTTATGACACAGGAACAATGAGTAACGACACGACATACTACTGGCGTATAGATGAAGTTAATGCAGGCGGTACGACCACGGGTACGGTCTGGAGTTTTACGACTATAGTGGCGGCTCCTGGCCAGGCAAGCAATCCGACACCGTCCAACAGCGCTACAGGCGTTGGAATCGACGCCGACTTGAGCTGGACGGCGGGAAGCGGAGCGACTTCGCACGATGTGTACTTCGGCGCAAGCAGTCCCGGCGCGTACCAAGGCAACCAGGGCGGTACAACATTTGACCCAGGACAGATGGCCGGAGGTACGACCTATTACTGGCGTATCGATGAAGTTAATATAGCCGGTACTACCACGGGTACGGTCTGGAACTTTACAACCGCTTCTGCCCCCACCCCGGCGACGAATCCAACTCCGGCCAATGGTGCAACTTCTGTCACAGTCACAACAGATTTGAGCTGGACGGCAGGGACGGGAGCGAGTTCGCACAATGTTTACTTCGGAACAGACTCAACGCCTGATTCAAGCGAGTACCAGGGCAACCAGGGCGGCACCACTTATGACACAGGAACAATGAGCAACGGTACGGTATATTACTGGCGTATCGATGAAGTTAATGCATACGGTACGACCACCGGTTACATCTGGAGCTTTACGACCGGTACTGTACCGTCAAAGGCAACGAATCCTTCTCCTTCCGACAGTGCAACCGATGTGATAATCACAGCCGATTTAAGCTGGACGGCGGCGACAGGAGCTACTTCTTATGATGTTTACTTCGGCCAAAGCAGTCCCGGCAGTTCACAAGGCAATCAGGCAGGCACTACATATGACACAGGAACAATGAGTACGGCTACAACATACTACTGGCGTATCGATCCGGTCAATGCACACGGTACTACCACCGGTGATGTCTGGAGTTTTACAACCGGTTCACCACCGGCACAGGCAACCAGTCCGACACCTGCCAACAGCGCCACTGATGTTGCGGTTCATACGAATTTGAGCTGGACGGCGGGAAGCGGTGCGGCTTCACACGATGTATATTTCGGTGAGGATTCGACACCGGATTCGACCGAATTTCAGGGTAACCAGGCGGGCACTATTTATGATCCGGGAACACTTAGCAACAGTACGACATATTACTGGCGTATAGATGAGATTAACGCCCAGGGTACGACGACAGGTACAGTCTGGAGCTTTACGACTACAGCGGGTGCGGCAACGATAGAAAAAGGCCCATATCTGATATATGAGGGCAACAATACTCAAATGACGGTGTTGTGGCAAATAGACATCGAGCAGGGCTGCAGCATCGAATGGGGAACAACTACATCTTATACTGACGGCAGTGCTGATACAACCGAATACGGCAGCGACCATCAGCATAAACATACCATAACCGGACTGACGCCGGGTACGAAGTACTACTATCGCGTTAGTGTCAGTTCGAATCAATATACAGGTTCGTTCCGTGCGGCACCAGCGAGCAATGCAACTTCGGTCAAGATACTTGCATTCGGTGATACCCGTACGAATACGAGCGACTTTGCCAGTGTATGTGCGGAAATGACCGATACATACGAGGCAGACCCGGCATGCCAGACGTTAACTCTGCTCAGCGGTGACTGGGTCTATGACGGTGAGGTTGAATCTGACTGGACGAACCAGTTCTTTAACAGGAACTATTCGGACCTTCTCACATTCCAGGCCGATATGCCGATTAACGGATGTCTCGGAAACCACGAATGGAACGGCGGTGCGAGTCCTCCGACGTTACTTGACAAGTATTTCCCATATCCGTTTACGAGTTCTTACTACTGGTCATTTGACTACGGCCCGGTACACATTGCTGTACTTGACCAGTACGATGCATCTTACAGTGCCGGTTCTGCGCAGTATAACTGGCTTGAAAGTGACCTTGCGAATACCACCAGGGAATGGAAGGTTATTGTTCTTCACGAGCCTGGTTACTCAGCTGACGGTACATGGGACAATAACGCGGATGTACAGACGTATATTCAGCCTTTATGCGAGGCCTATGATGTCGATATGGTCATTGCCGGCCATAACCACTACTATGCACGCTGCAGTGTAAACGGCGTTAAACATATAACCACAGGCGGCGGCGGTGCTCCTCTTGGTGACCCCGACCTCGGTTATCCATACCTCGAAACCGCCACCAAAGCGCTGCACTTCTGCAGGATCAATATCAATGGTCAACAGCTTGTTCTCGAGGCGGTTAAACCCGACGGTACTTTGATCGATTCGTTTGTAATCGACCACGGGGCAGCGGTTCCTTTGACTATTTCAAACCTTAGCCCGAGTGCCTACAACGTGGTATATGACGCATTGAATGCCGGTCAGATTCAGTATGTTGACCGCGATTACACTTACGATACCGTTCCGGCGGCTTATCAGGGTAAGACTTTTATCCAGACGGAAAACGACGACAAGGACGGCGTTCCCAATAACTCTATCACCTTCGATATTGACAGGGATTGTACCGTTTATGTCGCTCACGATGACAGGATACCGAGGCCAACCTGGCTGACTTCCAACTTCACGGACACAGGAGATAACCTCGTTGCAGGCGAGGTATTCAGCCTGTTCGCCAAGGAATTCGACGCTGGCACGGTCAATCTTTATGAAAACAACGGCAACCAGCCCGATGCCAGTATGTACACTGTTGTGGTAATCCCGAAGGTTGTTACCACCCCACCAGAAAAGGCCACTAGTCCGACCCCGGCCAACGGTTCGAGCTATGTCTCACCTACGGCCATTTTGAGCTGGGCGGCGGGAGATGGTACGGCTTCACACGATGTTTACTTCGGCACGGACTCATCGCCGGATTCAGGCGAGTACCAGGGCAACCAGGCAGACACAACCTTTAATCCGGGCTTAATGGATCCTGAAACGACTTACTACTGGCGTATCGATGAACTCAATGCCTATGGTACGACCACCGGTGATGTCTGGAACTTTACGACAGCCGGCGTTGCGGACCTGGAAATTTCCATGGTCGAGCCGAATGCTTATGAAGTAAAATATGACAGCTTTAACGTCGGCGAGCTTACGTATATCGACCGTACTTACACGTTTACAAACGTTGCTTCACTTGCAGGAGAGACTTACATCAAGACGGCGAACGATGACAAATACAAGCTCAATGAAGTTCAGTTCGTATTTAATATTAATCAGGACTGTACGGTTTATGTTGCATTTGACGACGAAGAGATCAGTCCGAATCCGGACTGGCTGGGTGATTTCACCTATACCGGTGAGACCGTCAGCAGGGGCAGCGACCCGTACTACCTTTATGCCAAGGACTTCGACGCGGGGACGGTAGTACTCGGCGGAAACAGCGGCGGTGTCAGCTGCAGCATGTACTTTGTCATAGTTGTTCCCAAGGGTACCGGTTTGATAGTCCGCCCCGAGGTTCTCAATGATAACTTCGAGTATCCGGATGTGTCCGGTTATCAATATTACCCAAGCGGAAGTGACTGGAGCTACACCGGTAGTTTTGCCATCGCAGACAGCGGTTCTGCCTTCGGTAATACCACCTGGGAAGGCAATCAGGCCATGGTGATGCAGGGACAGGTTTCCGTCTGGCAGAACGTTACGGGTTTCGAGATCGGCAAGACCTATGTAGTCAGATGGGCCGAAGCCGACAGGGCTGGTGCTGTGGGCGATAACAGCCTTCGTGTATGGATTGATAACACGATAGTCGGCGCCCAGCACACTGTTGACGATGAAAACTGGGACGTGATAAGGTCTACCGAGTTTGTGGCTACTTCGAATACTCATACGCTTAAGTTCGAGACGCTCACCAGCGGCGACCACTCGGCGTTTATTGATGCGGTCTCTGTTTGCGAGTACCTGTCTGTTAAGGACTGGCTGCGAAGCAGGCCCTTTATAGTCTATGGCCTTAATCTGCTCTCAAGCAGCCCCGGCTGTAACAACATCGCCCAGTATACAGGGGCGGGTATGAACAGTCTTATGGCCTGGTTCGAGGGTGCCAGAACCCCCACCGGTGAGCTTGGTCAGGCTGCAAAGGCCAGCGCCGCCGGACTTCCCTGGCACGCTGCGTTTGATCACAGGCAAGGGCAATATAATTTCCAATATCAGGCCAACATAGCGGGCTCTTACAGCGGCCAACAAGCCGTGCTGGTAACGGACGAGCCGTTCGGCAATGAAATAGATGGTATGGCCAAGGCGGCTTACTGGCACAAACGTCATTACCCGACTATCCCGCTCCATTCCAACAACAAGGGTCCGCAAAGTTCCCAGGACCTTTGGGGCGATGGCGGTTACCCGCCGGGATACGACTGGGATGACTACATGGACGACCAAATTAACAAATTCGATGCCGACGCCCTGATGTACGACTATTACCCGTTCGATGATGGCACCAGCACAGATAACGGCTGGTGGTCACAATGTATGCAGGTACGTAACAAGGCTTTGGGTGCCGGTATCCCCTGCTTTGTGTGGGTACAGGCCTGGGCGAATTATAATCATCGTCTGCCCAGCGAGTCTGACGTTCGAATGTACGACTTCGTGCACTTAGCGGCGGGTTATCAGGGAATCGGATACTTTACCTATGACAATGCCGTCGGTGATACTGCAATTCTCGACGCCGCCGATAATCCTACAGCTCTTTATTATGATCTCGCTGAAATCAACCCTGAGATTATCACCCTTGGTCACTGTCTGCGTTATCTGACCAGCCAGGCTGTAAGGTTTGTTCCCGGTGAATATTCTGCCGGCTACGATAACTCTACGCCATCCGGCTGGACAGACTGGTCATCGGGAGCAGGCGGTGACAATAACATCACTAATGTAGATGTCGACCATTCACAGGGCGGCACCTACGGTTCGAAGAAAAATGGTGTGATCGGTTTCTTTACCGATGACGCCGGTGAAAAATACTTTATGCTGACGAACACCAACCATGCAGCGAATACCGACCCTGAGCCTTTGTCGGTTCCGTTCATCATCGATTTTGACGACGAAACCACGCTGCTGGAACTCGACAGAACAACAGGGGATACGAAAGTTGTTACTTTAACCAATCACCGCCTTTCAGTGACCCTTTTGGGCGGCTGCGGCAGATTGTATAAATACAACACCGGTGTCGGCTTCGCCCCTGAGGGTGAACCGGCGGCGGCAAGCAATCCGATTCCGGTCAACGGTGCAACGGGAGTCGATTTTGACGCCGATTTGAGCTGGACGGCCGGAAGCGGGGCCGATTCGCACGATGTGTACTTCGGTACGGATTCGACACCTGATGCGGGAGAGTTCAAAGTCAACCAGACGTCCCTGGTTTATAACCCGGGCACGATGGCTGCAAATACGACATACTACTGGCGTATCGACGAGATCAACACATTCGGCACTAAAACAGGTGCGGTTTGGAGCTTTACGACTGAGACAAGCGGCACGGCACCTACGGCAGCTACCAACCCATCGCCGGATAACGGCGCCACCGGTGTAGTAGCCACAGATGTTACCCTGAGCTGGACGGCAGGGACAGGAGCGACTTCCCGCGACGTTTACTTCGGTGTAGATTCAACACCCGATTCGACCGAGTACAAGGGCGAGCAGACAGGTACAACTTATGATGCCGGAAATCTTAGCAACGGTACGACCTATTACTGGCGTATCGATGAAATTAATATTTACGGAACGACCACCGGTACGGTGTGGAGCTTTACAACAGGTACAGCGCCCGGTGCATCGAGCAGTCCATCACCTTCGAATGGTGCGGTCAATGTCGGTATTAATGCCGACCTTAGCTGGACGGCGGGCTCCAGTGCCACTACGCACGATGTGTACTTCGGAGTCAGCAGTCCGGGCAGCTACCAGGGCACTCAGGCAAGTACGACATTTGACCCCGGTACGATGGTCAACAGTACGACCTATTACTGGCGTATTGATGAGGTCAATCCACACGGTACGACCACGGGTACGGTCTGGAGCTTTACGACTATAGTGTCGGCTCCGGGTCAGGCGAGCGGTCCATCACCGGCAAACAGCGCGACAGATGTTGACACCAGTGCCGACTTAAGCTGGACGGCGGGAACCGGAGCGAGTTCACACGATGTTTACTTCGGCGTGAGCAGTCCCGGTGCATTCCAGGTCAACCAGGGAAGTACGACCTTTGACCCCGGTACCTTAGCCAACAGTACGACCTATTACTGGCGTATCGATGAAATTAATATAGCAGGCACAACCACCGGTACTGTCTGGAGCTTTACGACGGCTTCTGGCGGTGTTGCACCCAATGCGGCGATCAGTCCGGTACCGGCCAACAGTGCAACTAATGTAACACTCGATGCCGACATAAGCTGGACGGCTGGAGCCGGAGCGACTTCACACGATGTGTACTTCGGAGAAGACTCATCGCCTGATTCCAGTGAGTTCAAGGGCAACCAGGCTTCTACATCTTATGACCCCGGAACGCTGAGCACCGGCACGACCTATTACTGGCGTATCGATGAAATTAATGCTTACGGTACGACGGCAGGTTCGGTGTGGAGTTTTGAGACCGGTTCAGCACCCGGTGCGGCGGGTAATCCTTCACCTGCCAACAGTGCTACCGATGTATCGCTTAATCCGACTCTGAGCTGGACGGCCGGCAACTTAGCGACTTCACATGATGTGTACTTTGGTGCGACCAGTCCCGGTATCTACCATGGCAACCAGACAGAGACTACATTTACCAATGGGACACTGACTCCAGGAACGGTTTATTACTGGCGTATCGATGAAATTAATGCTTTCGGTACGACCACCGGAACGGTCTGGAGCTTTACGACCGGTAATGTACCCGGTTCGGCATCGGTTCCAACACCGGTTAACAGCGGTGTTAATATCGAAATCGATACCGACCTGGCCTGGACAGCGGGTTCGGGAGCGACTTCACATGATGTTTACTTCGGCACAGACGCAACGCCCGATTCCAGCGAGGCCCAGGGCAACCAGGCAGGTACGACATTTGATACAGGAACAATGGATTACGAGACGACCTACTACTGGCGTATCGATGAAATAAATGCTTACGGAACGACTACAGGTTCGGTCTGGAGCTTTACAACTGAGAGCGACGAACCTGCGGTCATGAAATTAGAGGTTGGTACTTTGAGCGGCATAGGCAACAGTTGGACGGACGTTAACCTGCCGCAAAGTTACGATTCTATGGTTGTTGTAGCTGTAGCTAATTACGACAGCGGCGACCCGCCGGCGAATATCAGGATACAGAATGCTTCGGGCAGCAGCTTCCAGATACGTGCCTATGAAGCGGGCGGTTCGACACCGAGCGGACTTGACGTCCATTACATGGTAGTCGAAGAAGGCGTATACAACGTTTCGCAACACGGTGCGAAGATGGAAGCGGTCAAGTACACCTCGACCGTTACCGATGAAGACGGGTCGTGGGTTGGCGAAAGTCAAAGCTACAGCAATAGCTACACTAATCCTATAGTGGTCGGTCAGATAATGACTTGTAACGATGCTAATTTCCAGGAATTCTGGGCCTGCGGCTCTGATAGAAATAATGACCCGGACGGTTCGAACCTGAAAACGGGTAAACACGTAGGTGCACACACTGATACCACCCGCGCTGACGAGACTATCGGCTATATCGTGATAGAAGACAGCAGCGGTACTATAGGCGATGTGAATTTTGTGGCAGACCGAAGCAGCGACACTGTTGCAGGCGTTGAAAATTCACCGCCATACGCATTTGCACTTAGCGGTCTGAATTCGCCCGAGGTGGCTATTGTAGCTCAAAACAGAATGGACGGCGGCGACGGCGGCTGGGCGATTCTTTACGGTTCCAGTCCTCTCAGTTCCTCTGAGCTGGACATTGCCGTTGATGAGGACCAGTACGGTGACAGCGAACGTGCTCACACCACCGAGACAGTCGGCTACATCGTCTTTGAGCCACGTGAAGCACCTGGGCAGGCTTACAGCCCAACACCGGCTGATGGTACGACTGATATAACAGTAACCACCGACCTGAGCTGGACGGCAGGTGCAGGAGCGACTTCACACGATGTGTACTTTGGCGAGGACTCAACACCGGATTCAACTGAGTTCCAGGGCAACCAGGCAGGTGTAACTTATGATACAGGAACAATGAGCACCGATACGACCTACTACTGGCGTATCGACGAAGTTAATGCTTACGGTACGACAGCCGGTGTTGTCTGGAGCTTTACGACAGGTGAGACACCCGGTTCGGCGAGCAATCCGTCTCCTGCCAACAGTGCAACGTCGGTGGCAATCGATGCCGACTTGAGCTGGACGGCCGGAAGCGGAGCCGATTCACACGATGTTTACTTCGGTGCAAGCAGTCCCGGCACGTTCCAGGGCAACCAGGCGGCAACTACATTTAACACAGGAACAATGAATAACAATACGACCTACTACTGGCGTATTGATGAAGTTAATACACATGGAACAACCACCGGTACGGTCTGGATCTTTACGACAATAATCGCAGCTCCCGGCCAGGCAAGCAGCCCGACACCTGCCAATAGCGCAACAGGCGTTGGCGTTACGACTGACTTGAGCTGGACGGCCGGCAGCGGTGCAACATCTCACGATGTTTACTTCGGTGTAAGCAGTCCCGGAGCATTCCAGGGCAATCAGGGCGGTACGACATTTGACACAGGAACAATGAATAACGGTACTGTATATTACTGGCGTATCGACGAAGTTAACGCAGGCGGCACCACCACCGGTGTTGTCTGGAACTTCACGACAATAGTGGCGGCACCCAGTGCGGCAAGCAGTCCAACGCCGGCCAACAGCGCTACTAATGTTGATACGGCGACAGACTTGATCTGGACTGCCGGAGCTGGTGCGACTTCGCACGATGTTTACTTCGGAGTTGACTCGACACCTGATTCAAGCGAGTTCCAGGGCAATCAGCCCGGTACTACATACGATCCAGGCTCAATGAGCAACAGTACTACATACTACTGGCGCATCGATGAAGTTAACGCAGGCGGCACCACCACCGGTACCGTCTGGAGCTTCACTACCGCGGCAGGCGGCGTAGCACCCGACCCGGCAACAAATCCGAGCCCTGCTAATGGAGCTACTAATGTGATAGTTACTACCGACCTGAGCTGGACGGCTGGAGCTGGAGCGACATCACACGATGTTTACTTCGGCCAGAGCAGTCCGGGTGCCTCACAGGGCAACCAGGGCGGTACGACCTTTGACACAGGAACAATGAGTGAAAATACGACATATTACTGGCGTATCGACGAAGTTAATGCTTACGGTACGACGACCGGTACAGTGTGGAGCTTTACGACCGGTGCTGCAGCCGGCCAGGCAAGCAGTCCAACGCCTGCCAATAGTGCAACCGGTGTTTCGCTCAATGCCGACCTTAGCTGGGCGGCGGGGACTGCTGCGACATCTCATGATGTGTACTTCGGCACCGACTCATCGCCTGATTCCAGCGAGTATCAAGGCAACCAGGTAATTGCAGCATATGATCCGGGAACGCTTACTGGAAATACGACTTACTACTGGCGTATCGACGAGATCAACATCCACGGTACGACCACTGGTACGGTCTGGAACTTTACGACCGGCGGTGTACCTTCTGCGGCATCGAATCCGATACCGGCTGATAATGATACAGATATAGTGCTCAATATCGACCTGAACTGGTCGGCAGGGACAGGAGCGACATCACACGATGTGTACTTCGGAGTAGATTCGACACCAGATTCCAGCGAGTTCCAGGGCAACCAGACAGGTACCACCCTTGACGTTGGAACGCTGGACCCGGATACAGAATACTACTGGCGTGTTGACGAAATCAATGCATTCGGTACGACTACCGGCAGTGTCTGGAGCTTTACGACCGAGGTAATTGTTCCGGCGGAAACAACGGCGGTGGCTTACTGGGCACTTAACGAGGCCAGCGGTAATACGGCCTATGATGACAGCGGCAACGGCAATGATGGTACACTGCACAATATGGACGATACCGACTGGGTTGTCGGGAAATTCGGCAACTGCCTTGATTTCGACGGCACCAACGATTATATCACGGTTCCTGATGATTCGACTATAAGCTTCGGTACGGGTTCATTCTCCATAGCATTATGGGTCAAGCCCGAAGTGCCCGGAGCAAAGACTATGATGGTTATCAACGGTACATCAGATGGCAGCAGCTACTCCGGCAAGAGATACAGCTTGCGTTACGATGACGACGATGTAATCTTCGCTATCGATGATAATACTACCAAGACTGAGTTTGGTACTTCCAGCAATTTCCTGAGTGATGCGGGATGGCACCATGTTGCAGCGGTACGTGACAGGGCGTCCGATCAGTTGAGGATTTATGCTGATGGTATTTTGACGGCGGTTTCCGGCGACAACACCAACAACAGCATAGATTCATCCGGTGAAAATCTCCATATCGCTCGCGACGGCATCGACAGTGCCGATGATTACGTTGACGGACGAATGGATGAGATTTGCCTGTTTGATTATCCGTTGACACAACCGCAGATAGAATATCTGCTGATGGATGGTGAGCAGCCCACTTTGAATATAAACAGCTCCGACGGCTGGGATATTTACACAGCACCGTCCAGCGGTTATGGCTATCGTTACGGCGCTTCGATGATAATCAATTCCGACGATAGTATCGATGCATGGTTTGCTTCAGAAGGCAGCGGCGGTGTGGCCGACTACATAAGGCACAAGAAGTCAACCAACGGCGGCACAAGCTGGGGCAGCGAGACGATAGCTCTCTCACCAACTCCGAGTAGTAAGGATTACTGGGCGGTTTGTGACCCCGGTGTTATCAAGTTCGGCGGATATTACTACATTGGCTATACCGCCTGCACGAACAACAATGACGGTCTCAACAACGAGGTTTATGTTGCACGCTCTATCTATACGAACACAGGATTCGTAAAATGGAACGGCAGCGGCTGGGGCGGTAATCCGCAACCGTTTATAACCTACACCGGAACCCCTGGACAATGGGGATGTGGCGAACCCAGCTTTGTCAAGAAGGGCGATACCCTTTATATCTACTATACATGGAAAGATGGCGGCAACGAGGTTAGGGTTAGTACCGCAGATGCGACCAACGCGAACTGGCCAGGCTCTACCACATACAGAGGTGTAGCCTGCACTCTGCCTGGCAGCTCAGATTCCATGGATGTTAAATACTGTGATGACACAGGCACGTTCATCGGCGTCTGCGTAAGAGACCGCTTTGCATCCAACGCCCGACTTCGTGTTCGCGAATCGGTTGATGGTATAACCTTCGGTTCGATAGATGAGATAACCGAGTACCTCCGGTCCTATGCACACAACTGCGGTATAACCGGAACGGAGGAATGCCACATCGACATTGACGAGGATAATCGCGTCGCCTACGGTTGCGGCCAGTTCACTGAATGGGGCAGATGGGACACTCACATGAACCCGATAGATTTCGATGTTGTTACTACCGCTCCTACAGCACCCGGACAGGTCAGTAATCCAAGTCCGGCCAACAGTGCCACCAATGTATCAATCAATGCAGATTTGAGCTGGACGGCGGCTTCCGATGCGACTTCTTACGATGTGTACTTTGGCGTTGACTCGACACCTGATGCAGGCGAGTTCCAAGGTAACCAGAGTGGTACAACATTTGACCCTGGTGTAATGGATAACAGTACGACATACTACTGGGCGGTCGATGCAGTTAATGCAGCCGGCACAAACTCTGGTCCGACCTGGAGCTTTACAACCGAGGCGGCGGCAGCTCCCGGACAGGCCAGCAGTCCTTCTCCGTCTGATACCGCGACTGATGTTTCCTCAACTGCCGATTTGAGTTGGACGGCGGGTACTAATGCAACTTCGCACGATGTGTACTTCGGTGAAGATTCAACACCCGATTCAACCGAGTTCCAGGGCAACCAGGCTCCTACTACTTATGACCCGGGTACGATGGATGCAGATACTACATATTACTGGCGTATCGATGAAGTCAACGGCGAAGGAACGACTGCGGGTTCAGTCTGGAGCTTTACAACTGCGGCGGCGCCACCACCAACCGTATTGTACCCCAATGATGACTGTACAGTCCGCGGCACTACCAATTACAATGCCACCAGTCCATTCGGACTTTTTGTCAAAGGTTCCACAGATGTCAGTTATATCGAGTTTACCACCGGCGGTACGACGGCGAACTCGGCTGAGTTGAAAATCTACCACTACTGGGCGAGTGTCACCGCTAATTGGGACATTGTCGTCAAAGGCGCCGAATACAGCTTCGACGAAACCAGCTTTACCGGAACTGACACAAGCGGCTGGTCAACCGTGGGTACGATACAGGACGTTATGTCTGTTGCCTTCTATACTCTTGATATAACCACATTCTACAATAACAATCTTAATAAGACGGTTACGCTGTTTCTTACACGGACCTCTCAACCGGCCGGTGACGGACCTATCTTCGAGGACAGGGAAGGCACGGGTACTGCTGACGGCACGACCTACGGACCACGGATTGATTTGTCCACTGGTGCAGCACCTCCTGGCCAGGCGACTAATCCGAATCCTTCTAACGGTGCGGGTTCTGTCTCAGTGGATGCCGATCTTGACTGGACGGCAGGCGTCGGTGCGACTTCGCACGATGTGTATTTCGGGACTGACGCAACACCCGATACTACTGAGTTCAAAGGCAACCAGGGTGGTACTTCTTATAATCCCGGTACGATGGACGAAGATACGGTATATTACTGGCGTATCGATGAAGTCAATGCCCAGGGAACGACCACCGGTGTAGTCTGGACATTCTCGACGGCAACAACTCCTTTGGTTATTTCAAACCTCAGTCCGACCAGCTACCAGGTCGTCTATGACAGCCTGAGTTCCAATGAACTTATGTATATTGACCGCAGCTATCGATACAGTTATGTACCGTCCGGTTTCCAGAACTGCACGTACATAAGGACTGCCAATGACGATAAGCTTGCAACCGGCAGTTCGTTTATGAGTTTTGTGATTAACCAGGATACGACTGTTTATGTGGCACACGATGACAGGATAACCTCTAAGCCGAGCTGGCTTACGTCCGGCTTTACAGACTCAGGATATGACATCACCGATGATGGCGGTCAGGCATTTAGCCTTTACGGTGCGGACTTCTCTGCCGGCACGGTAACGTTAGGCGGAAACGCCGGCACCTCGGCCTCCAGTATGTACACTGTTGTGGTTGAAGGACCTGCAGGCGGCGGCGGTGGAACAGGAGACTCTTCAGTCACCTTCCCAGGCGCTGTATGGACAGGCAAGGCGGCCTCTGAGTTAGGCCTTAATCAAACCAAGCTTGACCAGTATGCAAGCAATGTCGGCGGCCAGGGTATTATTGTTCGACAGGGATATGTGGTCAAGACCTGGGGCGACACGGCTTATAAGTCCGACTGGGCATCGGCTGCAAAGCCTGTAATCAGCACAATGCTGTTCTTCGCCGTCGAAGAAGGTAAGCTCGATGATGTCGACGAGTTAATCGAAGACCACGGCTGGAGCCTTATCACAAAAGACGATCCTATGACTTTCTATCATCTGGCCAATATGACCAGCGGCTATGCCCGCGGCGAAGCACCAGGTGCAAGATGGGCATACAATGACTATGCTATTAACCTTTATGCCAAGACACTTTTCGGTAACGTCTATGGAATAACCGCCAACGCTGCAGCTACCAGTGGCAGCCGTCTCGGCGCTTTGCAGTTCCAGGATGGTTCGA
>Ga0272442_10005231_pt1 | contig 17437 bp, 20 predicted proteins | sample SSMForm2O_FD_200262 | JGI IMG/M metagenome (GOLD analysis project Ga0272442, IMG submission 200262) | Marine sediment archaeal communities from Little Sippewissett salt marsh, Falmouth, MA, United States - SSM-Form-2O | ecosystem: Environmental > Aquatic > Marine > Wetlands > Sediment ... | reverse complement strand
CCTAGCGCTTCTGCAGCCGCCCTCCTCACATCAGCTTCTTGGTCTTCCAGCTTGGCGATCAATGGCTCCACTGAACGCTCGTTGCCTATGTTTCCTAGCGCTTCTGCAGCCGCCCCCCTCACATCAGCTTCTTGGTCTTCCAGCCTGGCGATCAGTGGCTCTAATGCGCGCTCGTTGCCTATGTTTCCTAGAGCCGTAGTTACGGATCGCAACAAAGCGGAATTTGGGTAATCTAACCAGGCAAGTAGCGGTTCAACTGCAGCGTCGATCTTCTCATGCCCTGTTATCCAAGCCAAGTAACGAACGGCCTCCGGGTCGGCATCCATTTTGCTTATAAATGCCAGAATGCGTTCGATATGTTTTGGCTCTGGCCTCCAATTCTTGCCGCTTTCAAATACAAATACTCTATTCAGCCAACCTAATGTCCAGGCAGCGGCATGTGTCATTGGAGCGCTGCCCGACAGGCGGGATAACAAAGCTTCACCCAACCGTGAGGCCTGAAAATCCTGAATGCTATGAGCAAAATAATATTCCCGTACTAAATGCATCAATGTAAGGGCAGACTTGATGGCGTCAAGTTCATCTCCTTTCTTGATTAGCTCAACCTGTTTGATTAACCAAGCGTTCATCTGGGCGCGGTCTCTTGGTGCGAACACTGCGCCAATCATTCCACACAAACTACCGGCGTCTCCCCTATTTTTCGAATCACGCTGATTAAACTCTTCAACCAAGCTGGCGCACAATAGAGATGCCCACCTTGTTACAGATAGTTCTATTGCGGCAGTAGAAATATTCGTACTCGTGAACCAGGATCCATCATCTTCTTTTATTTGGGTAGCAAACGTCTGAAATACTTCTTTAACAATCCCTTCGCTCACATTCGGCTCATCGGCCACGCAAAGTGCTGCCAGGATGGCTCGAGCACGATGGGTAGGTTCTGGCTCCTCTGCCAATGGTATCAGAATTCCCCGCACGACTCCGTCAACTTCGGAGTCGCGGCAAATTGATGCGCAAAGACGCAAGGCTTCGCGCCAGTTTTCAACGACAGAAACTTCCCCTGGCAAAATCATCGTAAAAGATCTTGCACCTCGATTTGTAAAGTTTTTCTCTTCTTCGGTTCTACCTGCTAGTGGGGCCACGTTATCGGCTAGGGAACGCGTCGCATCTCGTCCTGGAAATCGACCATTCACCAACGCTGTCGCTGCCAAGAATTCCTGAAAGGTCAAATGGCGAAATTCGTATACCGGCATGCACATCCCAAGGTGAAGGGGGCGGCCAGCCTCAACCAGAAGGCCCGTGCGGGCCTCTAGAAGGTGCAAGAACTCTTCCGGCGTGTGATTGCGTGCCTGGTGTACATGGGGGTACTCGATGCGCATTTGGGCAATGAGTTCGAGGATTTCATCTCGGCGCAGTTGTTGCACTCCTCGATCGCACATATCGTAAGCGATGTACTCCAACTGTGGTATAGCCTCCAACTGATCAAGCGGTTCGTCCACTTCACTTCTCCAGTTGAGCAAAACCTGGACAGCCTCCCCATAAAGATGGGCACGATGGCTAGGCAGTTTGCCAACCTTTCGCTTTACTAGCGCCATCGTGGTTAAAAGCATCGGGTTACCGGTCATTCGCTCGATACGGTCGGAGCTGTGAATGTCGTGAATTAATTCTCTAGCGGCATCGTCGCGCCTTTCTGGCAGCTCTGTTAAGTTGCACCAACGGTGTGCGAAATCATCCTTTTCCTCGCGGTCAAGATCATCCAACGTGACGTGCTCAAAGCCACCATCTAATCGGTAGCCCATATCTCGATAACCGACAATGCGTGAGGTAGCAATGATCGGTGCTTTTGGATATGCAACGTGGATTTGCTCCAAATGCTGGCAGAAGGACGCTCGCATTCGTGATTCGGAGATTTCATCCAATCCGTCCAGCATAAGGAGAGCTGTTCCGTCGTTGAGGCGCCGCTTCAAGACTTGTAGTAGGGCGTTGGCCTCGTCCTCAGTCAGCTCGGCTTTGCGTAGGGTATGGCTTAGGATGTCATCCAGATTGCCGCTTATGCAGCTCTGATCCAGATCACGGCACCGGACGATGATGGGCAGCCAATCCTCATCTGGTAGAGTTTTCACATCTGGTAAATCTTGTAAGTCAGGATCACTTTTAAGCCGCAGCAAATAGGCCGTAGCTATCCAGCGGGTGAGAGTGCTCTTGCCAGCGCCAGGACCGCCAAGCACAACCAGCCTCTTCGCTTTCGCCAGCCTCTCTCCAACAGGCAAGCGCTGACGTTTCCGGCCTATCTTTTCCAAATGCTCTTTCCAAAAATCCCCCAATTTTATCTCTTCGTCGATATACTCGTCAGTCTCGACATCTACCCATACGCGAAGCGGAACGTACAGCCGGCGCAATTCCAACTGGCGCTGGAGAACAAGAATGCGGTCTTGCTCCGGCAGGTTGGCCAGGTTCACGATGTCACAAGTCTCTAGAAGGAGGGATCGATAGCGCTCTTCTGCATCTTCGAAGTGCCGGACTTGTGCTTGAGCTTCGTCCAGTGGATAATCGCGACGCAAAACAGATATTAAATCCTCGATGGCTTTAGTGGGATATTCCCAGTATTCAGCTATCGTTTCGCCAATGGTTAGCGACTCTACATAAGCATCCCTTTCCATTCTCAAAGGCAATATACGCCCTTTACCATTGCGATGAGCGGCATTGACAAGCTGATGCGTCCATCTTTTTCCAACCGCCTTTTCCGTGCCACAAAGAACGACCGCCCCACCCTGGCCAAGAACTTTTGAAGCTTCTTCTACGACTGATTCGCCCACGAGCACAGCCCCCTCATGCATCACCTCATAGCCTTCCTTGCTCAAGGGTCCAGCCAGCTTTTCAACAAAGGATTCTTCCCCTTCAGCATGAACGATCAGAACTTTTCGGGCCACCATGCAGTCACCTCATCGCTCGCAGTAATTCTGACACTCCTCTGGGCCAGTCTTTGACCAGATCGGCGTATTTGATATCGGCCAGGATGGCAGGCGGCTCACCGCCTGAAAGACGCACTGGCAGGACTTTTACTCCGTAGCCGTGCAACTGTCGGGCCAAAGCCGACATCCATTCACGGCCCATCCAGGGCGATAGGACTCCTGCCTTGGAGTAACAAAGCACCACGTAGCGAGCGTTTTCCAGACCCGCATTTATCTTTTCAACGATCGAATCGCCTAGGTTAATTTCCCACTCATCTAGCCAGACCTGAAAACCTGCCCGCCGGATATCCTTAGCCAGTCTTTCAGCCAGGTCGGCGTCTTCGCCACGATGGCTGATAAAAGCTCCCGGCTGATGTTCTGCAGAATCTTGATCTACAAGTAACTGAGGATTTTGTGCGGTTCCAGGTGGTTGGGCCATGTTTCAAGAGTTTTCATTTCAGATATATTTCTCCATCGCTCCGTAACGAATATAAGATGTCAGATCCGAGGACCGAAACCCTTTTGGTTTACAAAATCAACATAATCCCAGATAAATGTAAACCAGGGGAGAGGACCGATGACCATAGGCGAGCGGATCAAGCAGGCAAGAAAGATAAGGGGCATGAGCCAGCGGGAGCTGGCTAAGAGAGCCGAGGTCAGCGCCCAGGCCATATCCAAGTACGAGCGGGACATAAACGCCCCCAGCTCCGGCGTCCTCCTCCGCCTCTCCAAGGCCCTGGGGGTGGGGGTCGAGTTCTTCGTCCGCCCAAAAAGCGTCGCCCGGATCACGCCGGACTATCGAAAGCGGCGCGCCCTCCCCCGAAAACGGGAGGCTGCCCTCATCGCCGGGATTTGATGACCGGTCCCGGTTGGGGCGGATGGCGGGCTCTTCAGATGTACAAAGGCTTAAATAGTCACACGCCTTTTCAGTCCCTCGCGTTAAGCTGTTCTGTTTTATGGTTTTTCGCAAAAGGATGGTGCAAAGTTTGTACGGTAATAATAGAGGCTCTTTTGGTGCCAGTGGGTTTGGTCCCGCTGCGCCAGTCGAGGCTGGAAAGGAATACGACGTTGAGATCGAGGACATATCAAAGCGAGGAGACGGCATCGCCAGAATCGAGGGTTTTGTCATCTTCGTTCCGGAGGCCGGTGTTGGCGATAAGGCCACCATACAGGTCGACAAGGTCATGCAAAGGTTCGCAATAGCCCACAAGGTCTAAAATTATCATCAGCCTTAAACGTCGTTGGCGGTCTGCGCGGCGATTTCGCCGCCCTCGACCGCTTACCAAAAAGACAGTTTCTCTCTCGTCTCCGATCTGGTAGATCTCTCGAGACGGGATCTTCTGTTTGGCGATCCGCGGTATGCTGGTGGCAAGACGGAAGAAGTAAGAAGGGAGTGCAGAGTTCGGGGCGGATTTACCAGCTCCGCAGGCTTTTGACTTTCTCGCTGTTTTTGTGTGGCAGCTATCGAGCCATGCAGGGGCGGATACGCGCAATACAAACAGAATATTTAAAATTAAGGAGATATATACATGGACATGACACAACCCCAAAAACCAACGTTGGTGCAGAACCTGGACAGCACGCTTAAAGAAGCTGCAGAGGGCTATGGAGATCTGGTGGCCATATCGGTGGTCCACAAGGTGAGCATGAGAGCCCTCCGATCCAGGTTGAAGGAATTACAAATAGAACATGCATGAGAACGTCAACGTGAAGAGAAATTTAGCTAAAAAGTGACCTTATATGAGTGAAAACATGAGTGGAGATTTGGCGATCGGTGAGAAGAGCGCTATAGCTGAAATAGCAGGAAGAATCAGATGGAACGCCCAGGGGTGGCCCGTACCAGAAGGTCAGGAAGACGACCGGGTGCTTCAGAAGTGTTACTCTTGGCTCGCTTGGCAGGATCTTCCTCTTGCGATGGTGCCTGAGGACGACTCCGAGTTCGACGAGTTTGTATCTTCGAACATCTTCCTTAAGGTCAGCTTCGACGACCGAAACCTCAACGATCTTGGTTTTGTCACCAGAGAGTACGTTGAGTCCTTTGGTCGGAGATCGAATGTGACCTTCGTTCCCGCCGCCTTTGGAGCGAAAAAAATGCTCTCAAGGCTGAAAGCATTCAACTTCTCCAGAGAAGGATAAGGGCAAGGCAGATAGATCCGGATTCTCCGATCCCGATCTTCTTCAAAACCTGAAATGACCTTTCGACCAAGGCCCCAAGCCTATTTTACGCTGCGATCGATTTAGAGATCATTTTGTGCCCTCCTCGTCCTCTCCGATCCGATTCGACCTCGGCCTTACAGAAACGGCAACGGGTTCCTCTTTCTAAACCAGGGTCTTGCAGATGGCAACGCAGCTGGCGATGATCGCCCCGACCCTGGCCCAATAGCTCCGGTTTTTGATTCTGGACTAGCCCACCTTTTACCACGACTTCACCGTGGTGATGACCCTTCACCACCAGAACCACGCCCTCACGTTCTCCGACGAGGTGGCCCTCATAAGAACGCTGGCATCGGGGACTGATGGAAACGGCGGAAAGTCGATGATGAAAGACGGATCTTGGAGGGAGAACCTGGTTGCCTTCGCCCCCCCTAGCAGAGGTGATGATCCCCGAGAAATCGCCGAGGCCTGTGGGGGCGAAGGTGGAGGTTCTGGAGCTTAAAGGCCGGAGGATCCTCCACCCTCCGGATCCCCCGCGCCGAAGTGCGATCGAAATTGTTATGATATCATACGTGAAGTGGAAAAGGATGAAAGTATTGGTATGCGGAAAAGGCGGCAGCGGCAAGAGCACCGTCGCTGCCCTCCTCGCCAAGAGCATGGCCCGGAGAGGGTACGGAGTTTTGGTGGTGGACAGCGACGAGTCCAACTACGGGCTGCACCGCCAGCTGGGGATGGAGCTCCCCAGCACCCTCATGGACCATTTCGGCGGGAAAAAGAAGATGATGGAGAAGATGAGGCGGTCCTTCACCGAGGGCGAGCAGGTCTCGCTCTTCGATAATAAGTGGACGCTCGCCAGCATCCCGGCGGAGGCGACGACGGAGAAGGGCGGGATCAAGCTTCTGGCCATCGGCAAGATCCACGACTTTGGTGAGGGGTGTGCCTGCCCCATGGGAGCCCTCTCCAAGAAGTTCCTGGACAACCTCGAGGTGGGCGAAAAGGAGATGGTGATCGTGGACACCGAGGCGGGGATAGAGCACTTCGGTCGGGGAGTCGAGGCGGGATGCGACGCCATTCTGGCGGTTCTGGACCCCTCTTACGAGTCGCTCCTCCTCTCAAAGAAGATCGCCGAGATCTCCGAGAAGATCGGAAAGCCCCTATACTTCGTCTTAAACCGGGTCGACGACGAGCGGAAATTCGCCATGCTTGAGTTTCTGGACGGCAAAAGGGTGGCCGCATCCATTCCAGAAAAGAAGGAGATCTTCATGGCGGGGCTCGCCGGTGAGGAGTTCGACTTCTCGGTCCAGGAGATGGAGGGGCTCGCAGACCTTCTGCTGAGATAGGGGAGGATGGGCCGAAAATCCCTTTTTTTGGCTCCTCGCTGTTTAGTGTGGTAAATACCCCTCTCCAGAATTCCATTTTTAAAATATGATAAGAATCCCTTAAACTGAGAATCATCACCAAGTTGCCGTTTTACTATCGTCACCTTACTTAAATTTAATTCCTAATATCCTCTCTAATGAGAAGACGAGCTCCGGCATGTCGTGATTGAGGATTTGCCATAGGATTTCGTAGTCAATGGCATCATAGCCATGGATCAAGCGATTTCTCAAGCTTATTATCTGTGTCCACGGAATCTCTGGATGTTCGGATCGTTTTTCACGTGGAACCCTGTCGGCGGCCTCACCGACGATCTACATAAGCCTGACAATCGCCAGGCAGAGCATACGATCGTAGACAAGCTCCTCCGCGCTTTTGCCCTTCGATAGTATCATCGCTTCCCTGGCATGATCGAGCATTTGGCGCAAGGCAACTTCTGGATCACGCCGTGACATACTGCACTTCCGATTCTCTTACAATTCTGTCCCTAAAGCGAGGGCTCAAGAATCCGGGCGTGTTAAGATCCACTTTTCGCCCGATAATTCGAGACAGCTCTTCTTCCATCGAGAAGAAAGCAAGTCCTGGAGTATGGCCAGGCTCGAACTCCACAAGCACGTCAACATCGCTCTCCGGTCCAAAGTCGTCTCTCAAGACTGATCCGAAGAGGGAGAGACGACGGATGTGATGCTTGCGGCAAAAATCGGCTATTTTATCCGAGTCGATGGACATGCGGGACATCTCTATTTACTCCCATGCGTGTAAAGGTTATAGCCTTTTCCAAAAACAGTTTCATTTGCCGCGCATGGCTTAAAACTGAGCAGGACCGATTCTTATATGCATGCCCGGGCGGGCACGATGGCACGCACATGTCGAGAGTGGCGGCCGCTCTCGTCCTCGGAACATCGCTCGCCTCGTGGACCTATCTTGCGGTTGCATCGCCTCGCCGAGCCCCACCGGGGCGTATCTCCTCGCCTCGTACTCCGTCAGGCCCAGCTTTTCTGAGACCGCCCACAACTTCGTCATTCATTGTAACTCGGTCAGTTACAGCAAAGCTAAATATGGCGCTGGCAGCTTTATCTATTAAATGGGATTGAGAGGATTTTAGCATGAACGCCGAAAGGTCGCCTCCATCAAAGTTCGTCTCACCTTCGAGTCTCTTGCTGCTCGCCCTCACCCTTCTGATCGTCCATCTGACGGTATCGGCGGCGGTCTTGCAGGGCTCTCCAAACGTCCTGGAGAGGTTTCCGGGGGACTACTACAAGGTGGAGGGATCGCCCGAGATCGCCGCCTCGCTGGAGCGGGCCACCGTCTACCAGGGCGAGGAGACCAGCCTCTACCTGGCCTTGACGAACAGGGGCAATCTCGGGGGTCTGGTGGCCCCTCGAGTCCATCCCGGCCGTCATCCGGCCGATCTCTTACGTCCTCCCCCTCACCTACTCCAGCGACGCCCTGCGGGCGGTGATGCTGAAGGGGGCGGGGATATCGGAGATCCTGGTGCCGGACCTGCTATTTCTGGTCGGGTTCTTCGTGGTCAGCTTCGCTTTGGCGACGTTGATGCTGAGGCGAGAGGTGGGGTGATTCTGTGAGGCGTTTTTACTCGCCGAGGTAGGTCATCGCAGTCTCCTCCACCTTCCATGCACCGTTCTCTTTGACGAGGAGGACGAAGCGTCCGTTGCTGATATACCATGCCGCAATTTCGTCGACGTGGACCAGAGCCTAGTTTTTCTCGGGATCGAAACCGACCCTCGATAGGCCGACGATCCCTCTCGCTTGGGGCTCGTCCAGCTCGTTCACGAGATCGTAGTCGACGCTAAGGTTGAACCGCTCTTCGAGGGGATATTCCTGGGCGTTTTTGGCCTTGAAGTCCTCCCAGGTCTCGGGCTTGACGGCGTCGATTCCGCAGCTCGCCATCTCGACGACGAACTTCGGGCAGCCCGTGCGATCCCTGATGGGGACCGGGCCAATCGCGCTCGTTTCGGTCACGAAGACCTCCTCCACCAGAGCGGAGTAGACCTCGTACTCCTCGGCCTCGGGCCCGTCGTCGGCACGGGCTTCGTCATCTTCAGCTGATCCGGTCGTCGGGATCAAGGCCAGAGCCAAAATCAGGCCCAAGATAAGTCTGAATCTCAAATCAGATCACCCCTCCTGCCTCACCCTCGCCGCCTTCTTCACGCTCTGGTCCCCGTCCTCGGCAAGAGTTCTCACGACCTCTTCGGGTGTGGACGGGTTTTGTGCCACCTGCTCTCTCACCTTCCAGGCCCAGTCCTGAGAGAGGGCCTCCAGGGTATCGAGGTCTGTGCTCTGGTTCTGGGCGACAGCCACACGGATGTCCACATCCCGATCGGCTGCAAGGTTCCCGAGAGAGCCGGTCGACGTTTTGGGGTTCTTGGCGACGGCCGCCCGGACGTCCTGGATCCTGTCCGCGGCGAGATAGTCCAGGATCGCGACGGACGCCTGCGGGCTTCTCGCCACCGCAGTCCTGACGGCCCAGGAGAGGTCGATCCTTCTTTTGAAGAGGACGTCTTTGGGAACCAAAGGGTTTGAGACCGCAGCGGCCCGGACGCCCTCGTCGGCGTGCTCTGAGAGGGTCCTGATCACCTCTTCGGGGGAGCTCGGGTTTTTGGCGACGGCCTCCTGGACGATATAGCGGTTCTTGGAGAGGGAGTAGTCGAAGTCCATCATCTCGTCCTCGGAAAGGTCCTCCAGGATCTCGGGTGATGCAGAAGGGTTGAGAGCGACTGCGGCCCGGACAAAGCCGTCCCCGTCCTCGGAGAGGAGGTCGAGGATATCTTCTTCGGCCTGGGGGCTCCCGGCCACCGCCTCCCGGACCCACTGGACCTTGTCTTTCGCCAGCACCCACAGGATCTCCAGGGGCGCTCTGGGGTTTAAGGCGACAGCTCTCCGGACGTGCCAGTCCCAGTCTTTAGCCAGCGCCTCCAGCTCTTTCCTCTCGGTATCCGGATCAGATGCCGTCTTCTCCTTTCCCCAGTCCCTCATCTCCAAACCCTCCGCGATTCGTTAGTAATCCGTCCCGGCCTTCTGCAACCTCTCCGATCGTCATCTCCCCGCTCATCCTGTTCCAGCTCGTTCTCTGCAAGCTCGTTATCCTCGCAGGCATACGAATCTGTAGACCTCCTCCAGCAGATCATTCGGGTTCTTTTTGTCGAAGCGGCCGATCTTCGCCTCCAGGATCGGGAGGTCGATGGCGGGGGCGATCATCTTGACCAGGGCGGGGTCGCCGCTGACCACGGCATAGGTGGGGATCGACCGGTAGTTTTCCAGGATCTGAGGGAGCCTTTCTGTGACCAGGTCGGCATGCTGGTGGATGTCCTCCTCCCTCAGCCTCTCAAACCTCTTCTGGCTCCAGCCGCCCTTGGTGTGCTTCTCCTTGACGGTGCTTTTGACGACGGCATGTTCAGCAAAACCCTCCTGGCCCAGGGCCACCCCCAGGAAGGTCTCGCCGGCGTGGGCCGCCACCACCAGGACCGGGGTGTCCAGCATCTCCTTCAACGGGCCCGTCTTGAAGAACCCGGCCCAGACAGTCTCGTCCTTTTTCAGGGGGAATGGCGGGACCAGGGCGAGGGTGAAGAGGAGTGGGTCGGAGAAGACTGCGACCCCCCGTTCGGAGTCAGCCCGCCTCACCAGCTCGCCGACCTCCTGGGGTAAGTTCTGCCCGGCCGACCCGCTGACTACGTAGGCCGAGAGAAGGTCGTCTTGGGGGGAGCGGATGGCCTCCAGCCTTTCGAGGAGCCGCTCGGTCTCTCTGGGCTTGAGGAGGCGGCTGATGCTTGGACTTCGCTCTTCTGTCGCGGCTCCTTCCCTCTCGACCTTCCCCCCGCCCCGCTCCCGGAGGGCGGCGATCCTCTGCTCTGCGGCCTTGAGGGCGAGGCTCGTCTCCTGTTGCGCGCCGGTCAGCTTTCTGATCTTATCCTCGCGCCTCTCGATCTGCAGCTGCAGGGAGCCCTTCTCCTCCTCCAGCTCAGCCACCCTGGACCGCAACCTCTCTATCTCCTCTTCCAGCCTCTTTTTTCCCAGAAGGTCGACCAATCCCTCACCTCCGCTCTTTCGATGGAACTATTGGCAAAAAGGGTTTTCCGCCAGGTTTGGATGTGCAGTCCGGGTATGCCGAGTTGAATCGGCCGAACTGAATCAAATTAAAATGAGCAAAAAAAAGTGGACGGACCCGCTGGGAGTCGAACCCAGGTCAGCGGGTTTCTTCGAGATATCTCTCCGAAGCCCGCTAGGATATCCTCTACCCTACGAGCCCACGGGGAAGCCTTAGTTCCTCAACCGCTATTAACCTTTTCCAGAGCCGTGCCGTCTCGGGCTCATCTGCTCCACGAGCGGCGCGCCCCGATACCGCCGACAGGGGCAGGCTCGATCCCGTAGTCCATAGCCTTCGGCCCTGGGGCCATCCTCTTGAAGCTGTGCTTTGTGGCCTGGTGGCGGGCGAGAGCCTGGTCGAGCTTTTCGGATATTTTCGACATCCTCCTCGTCGATCTCGGATGGCAGGGCCGGGTGTTTGGGCTGGTCCCGTGCTCTAGTGTTTTATCTGCAAAGGACTAAAATTTTTCATTGAGATGTGAAGAGAGGCCATCCAGCTCGGGGCAGAAGTTTACGATGGCAATGTGTCGTTTTGATGGAACTTCGAATTGATATGGCTCTTGTGCTCGTATCACCGGTTTTAAACGCGCACCCACATTTGAGACCATAGTAGCTTAATCCGACCCTATGGTGACCGTCGCGCAGGATTGGCTGAATTGCCTCGAATCTTTGGCCCAAACAAGTCCTAGCCCAGAACTAATACGACTCGTCGCGACCAATCCTAGGGAGATCTTACATAACAACGGCGAGATAGCTTACTAGTAAAACGGTCCTAGAACTTCAGCTCCATCCCCAGGATCGTCTCGGTTGAGGTGACGCCGTGGATCTCCCGGACCTTGAGGACGATCATGTTCAGGTCACCTATCCCATCCACGTCGGCTATGGCAATGAAGTCCGTCTCCCCGTAGACCGGGACCACCTCCCGGACGCCCCGGATCGCAGTGAGGGCGTCGTAGACCGCCTTCTCAGACCCTGGCTCTGCGTTGATCATGACGAAACCTTTCAAGCTTATCCCCTCCTCTGGAACGTCTTCACGTTATCTCAACTGACCTGGCCTTCTCCCTATATCAGCCTTCTCGGCGCGATCAGCTCCACCTCTCAGCCCCCGGCTGGACGCCCCTCGCCGAACTCCGCCCTGATGGAGATCTCCATTATCGCCCTCCTCAGGGCCTCGATCTCCCTCTCGACCGCGACCGAGGGCTCGATATTCGCCGCCTCCATCAGCGCTCCCAGAGCCTCCTCCAGGAGGCCCATCCCCACCAAGACCGTGGCCAGGTTCCTGAAGTCGGAGGCCTCGGGCTCGTCGTAGATGATCTTTTCGTAGGCCTCCAGGGCCTCCTCGAACCTGTTCATCGCCCGGAGGACGAAGGCCCTGTTCCTGAGGGTTTCGAGGTTCTCGGGGTCCGCCTCGAGGGCGCGGTCGTAAGACTGGAGCGCCTCCTCGGGGCGGCCCATCCTGAAGAGTGCGACGCCCTTGTTGTTCAGGGCGTCAGCGTTCTTGGGGTTGCTCTCCAGGACCCGGTCGAAGAACTCGATCGCCTCCTCGAACTCGTTTCTTTTCACCCGGTCCATCCCCTTGTGGACCAGAATCTTCTCTTTCGACTTCATGGGATTCCTCCTCACATGTAACCCTGGATGGGGGCGGACTGCTCGGGCTCGACCGTTCTCCCGCCCGGCTTTTTGATCTCTCCGAACTGCCGCTCGTACTCCTTGATGTGGCTATTCAGCCAGTCGGCCAGCTCTTTTGCGGCCAGGGGCGAGAGGATCAGCTCCGTTTCGACCTTCCGCTCCATGACGCTCACCTGTTTTCCCTCCTTGACCGCAGCCTTTGGCGAGTCGTTGTAAAAGGCTATCCTGAAGTCGTAGGGGCTGTGCCCGCCCATCGCCCCCACGGCGTAGATCTGCCTGAACTTGTCGCCCTTAGAGATCTCCAACGAAAACTCCATGACGGGCGAAACGCCCTTCAAGCTTAAAATAACTGATGACTTGATCTTCCGCATGGATTAGGAACATATCGAATTCTCTGTTGATGGAACTTCGGAGGCCGATATTTCATGGGGCGGGTCGACGAACGAATGGCATATGGCGCAAAACCTAAATAGATAAAGATTATATTAGTATCCGAGGCGTGAGCAGAAGACCATAAGAGGTCGGCAGTCCCCGTGAAAGGGGCGTCGGATAAAAAACCGGCGATTTTGTGGCTCGCGCCTCTCAAACGCTTTCTCCGTTTCTTTTTTATTTCATCACCATTTTCTCTTGTCATTCCGGGGCGGTGATCGATACGAACGCAGAGCTGGGCTTGAGCCTCATCATCCTCGCCGGTTTTCTCGCCGCCAAGCTATTTCGAACCGCGAAGATTCCGGCGGTCACCGCTTACATCCTGGTGGGGATCGTCATAGGCCCTTCGGGGCTGGAGGTGGTGCCGGAGGGGATCCTCGCAGCCTCGGGCTTCATCTCAGACGTGGTCTTGGGGCTGATCGCCTTCGGCATCGGCAAAAGCTTCTCCTTCCGGACTTTGGGGGCAAACGGCAGGATCATCCTCAGGATATCGGCGATGGAGGCCCTGGGGGCGATGTTGCTGGTGACGGCGGCTTTCACCGTTCTTTTGAATATCCCGCTCCACGTCGCCCTCCTCTTCGGAGCGATCGCCTCGGCCACGGCCCCCGCCGCCACCGCCATGGTGGTGGAGGAGACGAAGGCGAAAGGTCCGATGACAGACACCCTCCTGGGGGTGGTGGCCCTGGACGACGCCTGGGCCCTGATGATCTTCGCGGTCTCGATGGTGGTGGCAAAGACGATCGCCTCGGGCGGGGCGACCCATCTCGAAATATTGGCGGAGGTTGGAATGGCCGTCTTCGAGATCGCCTTCTCCCTCCTACTCGGCAGCGTCTTCGCCTGGCTTTTGCACCACTACTCATCGAGGGTGGTGGACCCCTCGGACCTGGAGATCTTCACCCTGGGCATAATCCTCCTCACCGTGGGCGCCGCAACCTCCCTGGGCCTCTCGGTCCTCCTCGCCTGCCTCGCCCTGGGCGTGGTCCTGGTAAACATAAGCTCAGAAGGGCGCCGGTTCTTCGAGGTGATCGAGCCCCTCGACACGCCCCTCTACCTGATATTCTTCGTTTTGGCGGGAGCCCTTCTGGAGATCGGCCTTCTGAAAGATATCGGCCTTCTCGGCCTCGCTTACATCGTCTTCAGGGTGGCGGGAAAGCTCATCGGCGCGTACATCGGCGCCTCTGATCCCGGCGGGATGGGGGCGAGCATGAGAAAGTACATCGGCCTCGGCCTGATCCCCCAGGCGGGGGTCGCTTTGGGCCTCGCCCTCATGGCCCGAGAGCAGTTTCCCAATGTTGGCGAGACGATCTTCAGCACCATCGTCGCCACCACCGTCGTCTTCGAGCTGGCAGGTCCCATCGCCACCAGGACCGCCCTCTCCCTCGCCCACGAGATCCCAGAAGACTGAAGGTGGCCATGAAGGGAGATGGGAAAAGGAAGAAGGCCCGAACGCGGGAGGAGGTGGGTTTGGTGGGAGAAGACAACGCCAGAATGTGATGGAATATGATATAAGTAGTATCAGGACATAAGCAGAGGCGGTAAATTCGATCCAGGTGAATAAATGGAAGACGACTTTAAAGAAGTGGTTAAGTTTCACGGTCATACCTGCCCGGGCATCGCCATCGGCTACCGGGTGGCCAAGTACGTCAAGAGCCATTACAACAGGTCCGAGGACGAGGAGCTGGTGGCGATCGTCGAGAACTGCTCCTGTAGCGTCGACGCCATCCAGTACCTTTTGGGCTGCACCTTCGGGAAAGGTAATTTCATCTTCAAGGACCATGGAAAGCACGTCTACACCTTCTACTCACGAGACCACGACAAGGCCATTCGGATCTACTTCAAGAACGTCCTCCCCAGCACCGATCCCGCCGCCATGACGAGGTTTCTCGCAGGGAAGATGAGCCCCGAGGAGAGGGAGAAGTTCATGAAGCTCCGGGAGGAGGCGACCGATTACATCCTCACCGCCCCCGACGAGGAGATCCTGGAAGTAAAAGAGGTCGATATCCCCGCGCCGCCAAAGGCGAGGATCCACCCATCCATCGAGTGCCAGGAGTGCGGCGAGGCCTTCATGGAGGTGAGGGGGAGGACGGCGGGCGGCAAGATCGTCTGCGAGGAGTGCTACCAGAAGTTGGTGGGATAGATTTCCAATTTTGCTCGTGCCATTTCCCTTAGTTCCATTCGAACTCGCGGCGGTGGATCGTCCTCCAGAGCACCAGCCAATTCTTCATAAAGACCCTTGAGATCCGCCCAGTCACGTCTTTAAAAAAATCTATAAACAGTTAAATCCATAAATAGGAATCTGGTATGTTTATACCTCGCGGAAAAATCCTATCGGCATCCGCCCCCCATCAGCTTTAACCGCCCCCCCCTGCGATAGGTTCCTCCCCTCCAGGAACTTCACCATCTTGTAGAGCGTACAGTTTATGGGCGTCGGAACCCCTGCATCTTCTCCGAGCCGGACTACGGCTCCGCTGAGGGCCTCGATCTCCGTCGCCTTCTTGGACCGGATGTCCTGGAGGGTCGAGGACTCGTGCCTGGCCGTCGGCGGTAGTAGCTTCTGGTAAAAGACGACGGTGTACTCCTCGGGGGCCGACCAGTGGGTTTTGTGACCAGTTGCCTCCATCACCGAGAAGATCTCCTTTATCACCGCCTCCATGATCTCTCTAGAATGGGATTCTCCGCCTAGGACGCCGTAGGGTACATTGAAGATGGCCCCGAGGGGGTTCAAGGCGCAGTTGTAGAGCATCTTCGCCCAGAGGTCTTTTCCCACCTCCTCGACGACCTCGGTGGGTATGCCGCCTCTGGTGATCGCCTCCGCCAGGGGCGCCATCGGCGCGAGGTCAGAGCCGAAGAGGCTTCCCAGGTGGATGGAGTCGGCATGGACAGTCACGTCGACGACGTTCTTTTCTGGCCTCGAAAAGCCGGTGATCACCCGGGCGCTGTAGATCTGGTCTTTGGGAAAATGGGCGGCGAAGATCTCGGCGTTTCCCCAGCCGTTCTGGAAGAGGACGATCTTGCCCCTCTCGCCGAGGATCTCGTGGTGGAGGGAGAGGTCCAAGGCGGCCCTCTCGGAGCCGTGGGACTTGGTGCAGACGAGGACGTAGTCGTGGTTATAATCGCGGCCGCTGCCACGGCCGGTTTTGTCCTGGAAAATATCATCCAAAGAGGCGTATGCTCCGAACTCGTTGGGGCCGAACTCGACTGAGCCGAAGATGCCGGTCCGAATCAGGCCTCCCTTCCTCAGAGCCGAGACCGTCCCCTCTCGTGCTATTATCTCGACATCTTCGCCGGATCGGATCAGACAGCTTGCCACCCCGAGCCCGACGGCGCCGCCCCCGTAGATCAAAGCTCTCATCCTTTCGTCTCCGGCGGACAGTCTCGCTTCAACCTACTTCACCTCTTCCCCCGCCTCGCTCTGATCGCTCTCCAACCCGCTCTCCAGCTCGACGGCGCGAGGAGGAATCGGGCCAGAGGCGGGACGATCTCGATCGGCATGATCCTCAGCCTCCCCTCAGCGGACCCCTCCAGCGCCTCCTCGGAGAAGGAGGCCTCGATCCGCGCCCTCAGCGGGGCCAGGGCCTCCAGGGGTATCAGGACCGCCCAGAGGAGGCCGACGGCCTCTGCCGTCTCTGCCGGGTCGGGTAGGCCGATCTTGATGTCGATCTTCAGGGATCGGACTTGTATGGCCCTGAATAGTCCGCTCAACAGGCGGGCCAGGTTTCCAAGGAAGCCCTCGGTCTTCAGGATTTCGAAGACGATTCTGAATGAGCCAAGACCCCCCTTGGCCTCTCCGCCATCCTCCTCGTCTTCCTCTTTTCCTTTTTCTGGGGCCTGCTCCTCTCCTTTCTCCGAGGGCTCCCGCTCGGCGGAGCCGCAAGAAACGTCTTTGGAAAGGCGGCCGAAGAGCCAGCCTATCCTCATCCAGGTCTTGGGCCGATCTCCGCCAAGCGAAACCCTCCCCTCCAGATCGATGGGAACCAGGAGGATAAGGGCCAGTAAAATAAAAAGGATAAGCAGGATCAGAAGCGCCGAGCCCAGGATCGTGGGGAGGGTCATGGAGGGCCTTCACCCTACTCCACCTTGATCTCCTTTCCCTTGCCCTTCTCCTCTCCTTTCTTCTCCTCGGACTCCTTCTGCTTCCTCTCCTCCCGCTCGTCGATCTCCTTTTTGATCAGTTGGGGAACCTTATCAACCAACTGTTCGATGAGGGAACCGCTTCCCTTCCGGACCGGCTCCACCCGGACCATGTCCTTCTCGATGATGATCACGGCCACGGGCTTTATGCCAAAGCCGCCTCCCGCACCGCCGCTGGCTCCCTCATCTCCCTTTCCGGACCCAGCCCCGGCCCCAAACCCGGCGCCGACGCTCAAAAGCGGTACCACGGTACTCTCGCCGGCGGTGATCGGCTCACCGATGACGGTCTTGCTGGTCAAGAGCCTCTCCATCTCGGCGATGGTGGCCTTCAGCAGAGTTTCAACTTCGCTCATTTTTCATCCCCACAAATATTGGGCGCCGATGCATTAAAAACTTTTCCCAGGAATTGAATCAGATAGGATTGAGGATAAACGATCCAAAAGGGGACGATCTTAACATTTGGTATGTAAATCCCCCGTTCAAGTTATGCTGTAGCAACCTTTGTGACGACATACCCAGATCTTTCAAGGGATCTTACCATAGCCTGTTCCCGATTCTTCGTCTTTCTCTGATAAACCACTTCAGCACCTACGTCTTTATAAGGCACTTGAAATTTCATTGTCTTGTACACATCAATCAATATCCTATGACCGAGGGCCACCAAA
>Ga0272442_10005230_pt1 | contig 17438 bp, 16 predicted proteins | sample SSMForm2O_FD_200262 | JGI IMG/M metagenome (GOLD analysis project Ga0272442, IMG submission 200262) | Marine sediment archaeal communities from Little Sippewissett salt marsh, Falmouth, MA, United States - SSM-Form-2O | ecosystem: Environmental > Aquatic > Marine > Wetlands > Sediment ... | reverse complement strand
AAGCAAGAAAAATTGAGTGCGAATTTGCTGTTCTTGAAAGATTTATGCGAAAATGCCTATCTGTAAAGACTTACATGCACATAAAAACGTGGTTGCGGAATTGCTGCCCGAAACGTATGGCAATCTCATCCCGATTGCTGATTAATGAAATGGTAATAGCTTTTTCAGAAAGGAATATCCGAACCGTGCTAAGGTTTTGGCAATCGACTCTGCTCGGGGGGGGACGGAGGATAATTCATAAAGGTGGACCACATCCCGGGCGCGCCCATATCCCAGGCGTATTTACTCCAGACCTTGTCTTTTTTCATGTAGGCCGTGTGCCCGTCGTAGAAGGCGATATTGACCCCTTCGCTGTGCCGATACAACGTCGGGCCGTCGCAGCCGACCTGCTTATACGGCGTTATCGTATCCTGACCGAGCACGTCCCATCCGTCCTCGTAATTGGCGCCCCACCACCACAGCCACCAGTCGTGGCTCTCGGTGAAGATCAATTCTCCGGCGGGTCTGGGAACGGTCGTGTTTCGATGTCCGGCGTAACCGATCCCGAACCAGTCCGAGAAATACCAATCCGTCAGGTTGTAGCCGTAGCTGATCCAGTTGTCCCACTGGGAATCGTGCATTCGCTTTTTGGAGATGATATCAGCAGGGCAAAGAAACTCCTCGGGCGCGTGCCAGCCCTCTTCCACGTCCACCGCCCGGGGCTTATAGCCGACGAGCTCTCTAAATTTCTCGTTGGAGGGCCAATAGCGATTATCCCCCAGCGTTCTATCCATAATCGGCACGTACCAGCCGTCGGTTTCATCGGCATACAGCACATTGGCCAGCGCCAGCGTTCTGAGGTGGTTGCCGCAAACGATGCGCTTGCCGTGGTCTTTCGCCTTCATCAGGGCCGGCAGCAAAATACCCATCAGCAGCGCGACAATGGCAATGACCACCAGAAGTTCGATGAGTGTAAAACCCTTTCGTTTATACATGATGTTTGCCCTTTTCTACCTTCAGAGCATTGATTTCGCTGGTATGTTCATCTCAAATAATGATAGCATATTTTGAGGAATCATACAAGCCCAAAAAGCACTCGTTGATCATGTGTGACGACCTGGATATTCGTGGGTGGCGCAAATGATGTTTTCCCCCGTGAAACGTTTGAATTGGGTGGCAGCCTCAAGCGTAGCTTGGGGAGGGTTTCAATGTTGCCCATCCCCATCCCTGCGGGATGAGGCTGCCACCCTATGACGATCTATCTACACATTTAATTGCCCCACTATACGATAGGGCTTTTGCCGTTTGGGCGTTATCCGTTAAGTATCCAGCCGGGGCGATACTGGCGGCTGAGCAATTCGTTGCCCTTGGCGCTATTGGTTACGCGACCGGTGGCGCCATCGTATTCGAGCTTTTCGCCGGTACGGTAGGCCACCATACCCAGGAGCATCATCTCGATGGCCGTGCCGCCGTAATCGAAATCGCAACTGGTTTTCAGATCAGTCTTGCATGCATCGACCCATTCCTTCTGGAAGTGACCCAGCGGCGGAATCACCTCGTCTTTGGTCCGGCGTTTGTAATACGTCAGATCCGCATCGTCACCGAACGGCAACAGAATCCGCGAATCGAAATCACAGATCACAAATCCCTTGGTGCCTTTGAACATTGCACCGTGTCCGATCTTGTTCAGATCGACGTACCCTTTCGGCGATCTCGGCATCATGCCGCCCTGGTACCAGTGGACGCGAACGGGTCCGCGCCAGTCGTTGGCGGGGATATCGAACGCGGTGTGCAATTCGACGGGGGTGACTTCGGGATTGAACTTTTCGCCTTCGCCTTCAGCCGTGGTCGGCAGACCTGCGTCAATCGCGTTCCACACCAGGTCGATCGTATGACTGCCCATGTCGCCGACCTGGCCGGTGCCGTAATCCCAATACATGTTCCACGAGAGGCAGTTCATGCCGGGTTCGCGGGAGAAATATTCCGGATTGTAGGGATGGAAGGGCGACGGCCCGATCCACAGGTCGTAGTGGAGGTGTTTCGGCGGCCGGCCTTTGGCCGGTGGGTATCCCTTCCGGCGAATCTGCCTGTTGCCCCAGGCATAGCAGTCCGTCAGCTCGCCAATCGCGCCGTCCTTAACCAACTCGCGCACGCGCTCGAAGTTCGGCTTGGCGTGACGTTGCGTGCCGACCTGCGTGGCTAACTTATTCTTTTTGTCCTGCCAGTTCAGACGAACCGATCGGGCTTCCGCTACGGTGTTGCCGATCGGTTTCTCCAGGTAGATGTGCAAGCCCCGATTCAACGCCCAATTGCCGACGAAGGCATGCGTGTGATCCGTCGTGCAGCAGATGACCGAGTCGATATCCTTTTGTTCGAGGCACTTGCGCCAATCGACGTAATGTTTGGCCCTTGGGAACCTCTTGGCGGCGTGTGCGACGTGCTTTTCGTCCACGTCGCACAGGGCCACGACGTTCTCGCTTGATATCGCGTCGAAATGCGCATCGGCCCGGCCCCACGTACCGATCATCGCGACGTTGAGCTTGTTGCTGGGCGCGTTAGCACGGGACAATGCGCCGCTGGGCAGGATCGTCAAGCCGAGTCCCGTCATTGCAGTGGATTTAAGAAACTGACGTCTTTGGAGGATGTTGGTCTTCATCATGGTCTTCCCCTTAGCTATGGTTTTTCTTTGTTTATACGAATTTCGTATATTATTCGCCTGAAAAACGGAGTCTAAATAATAGTAGAATAAAATGCAAGTGAAAAGTGACGACAACCTGACCTATCATCGAAGCAACGAAAATGGGTTGACTGCCCCGATAAAATCGTTAAGATGGTGAAGTTGGGCGTTTGAGATTTTTGCCCCAGGCAAAAGAGAAACAATTGACTTATCAACGCCGTGATTGAGCATGACATTCGAGAAAGGATCTGATGATGAACCGAATCAATCGTCGTACATTCCTGAAACGGGGTATCGCCGCTACAGCGGGCTCTTATCTTACCGTATCTTCATATTCCGGCATTTTGTCAAGTGCACGTGGGGCCAATGACGAAGTCCGCATTGCGGTCGCGGGCATTCGCGGCCGGGGCGGTGGCCACATCAAACACTTCCAGAGCCTGAAAAATGTGAAGGTTGTCGCCGTCTGCGATCCCGACCGCAAAGTCCTCGAAGGCTGGATCAAGCAATGCAAAGACAAGTATAGCACGACCGTCTCCGGGTACGCCGACGTCAGAGAGCTTCTGAACCGAAAGGACATCGACGCCCTTATTATCGCCACGCCCAACCACTGGCATTCGCTCATGACGGTTTATGCCTGCCAGGCGGGCAAGCACGTTTACGTAGAAAAACCGGTCAGCCACTCGATATGGGAAGGCCGAAAGATGGTCGAAGCGGCTCGCAAGTACAACCGCATTGTTGCGGCCGGTACCCAACACCGCTCGTGTCCCGCCGTAAAGGAAGCCGCTCGCGATATCCAGTCGGGCCGATGGGGAAAGGTGCTTTGGGTGCACTGCTCCAGGCTGGGACCGCGACAGTCGATCGGGAAAGTGACGAGCCCTCAGCCCGTTCCCGAGAACATTGACTACAATCTTTGGGCCGGTCCGGCTCCGATGACACCGGTCATACGAAAACAGTTCCACTATGACTGGCACTGGCAGTGGAATTGGGGCGATGGCGAAATGGCCAACTGGGGCGTGCATTATCTTGACGATCTGCGTCATCTGCTGGGCTGGAACGATGTCCCGACCAAGATCATTGCCGCCGGCAATCGTTTCGTCTGGGACGACAACGGCGAGACGCCCAATATGCACTTTGCCCTGTGCGACTACGACGGGATTCCCTTCGTGATCGACGTCCGCAACCTCGTCGATCCCTGGAGGCGTCCGGGCGGCGGGGGTGCGCGGTACCTGAATTGGGGTGGCGGCAACTGCATTCAATGCGAGGATGCCATGATTCGACTCTCACGCGGTGGCGGCGGTGCCTATAACAAGCAGGACAAGCGGATACACCAGTACAAAGGTGATGGTGGTTCCGCTCACGCCCAGAACTTCATCGATTGTCTCCGTAGCGGCCGCCGGGAAGATCTGGCCGCCGAGATCGAGGTTGGCCATCTCAGTACGGTCGTATGTCACCAGGCCAATATTGCCTGGCGAGCCGGCGCCGAGGCCACGGTTGACGAAGTCCATCACAGCATGCAATCGCATCAGGATGCTTTGTATACGCTAACGGACATGTTGCAGCAAATGGCCGGCAATGGAATCGATCTGACGAAAAAGCCGTTCGTTCTCGGGCCGCAATTGACCTATGATCGCAAGCAGGAACGCTTTGTCGGACCGGGTTCGGACAAAGCCAATAAGTACGTTAAATGCTCATACCGCAAGCCGTTTGTTATGCCGGAAAATGTGTAAATCATTTTGTACGGTGGGCCTTGGCCCACCGAATTGGAGATCTCTGATCAACGAGAAATCATATGCGATGGGGTGGTAGCCTCCGCCGTAAGGCGTCCCCAAGGGAAAGCGTAGGCCTTTTGGTGGGGCAAGCCCCACCCTACGAGTGATCGAGAAACAAATTGTTTTGTGGAGGACTTTATTATATTGCTTCCTTCACTGCCTCATGAATGACCTCACAACCCTCCTCGATGGCTTCGGCGGTAATGCACAACGGTGGGGCGATCTTGACGCAGCCTCCGCCCACGCCGACCGGGGCAAACAATAGCAGGCCCTTGTGGAAACAAAGATTGACCACGTCCCAGGCTAAGTCGTAATCCGGCTCTTTTGAATCCTTTTTGACCATCAGCAACCCGCCGACAAGACCTTCTGACGGCGCAAAACCAATAACCTCAGAGAATTCATCTTTTATTTTTTGCAGGTGCTCCCGAAGGATCAGCCCAACGTTTGCCGCGTTTTGAACCAGTTTCTCTCGCTCGATCACTTCGATACTCGCCAATGCAGCGGCACAACAAATCGGATTTCCCGAATGCGTGCTGGTCATTTCGTTCGGGCCGTATAAGTCCATCACCTCTTGCCGGCCGATGACCCCGCTGATCGGCAGCGAGCTACTGAAACCTTTGCCGATACAGAACAAATCCGGCACGACGTCATACAGCTCGAAGCCCCACCACGTTCCACACCGCCCAAAGCCGGCCTGGACCTCGTCGAAACAAAGCAGCGCATGATGCGAATCACACCACTGTCTCAAATCCCTCGCATATTGTTTGGGCATAAAGTTCGGCCCGACGCCTTGGTACGTCTCGCTGATCACACCGGCCACGTTGTCCGGCTTAACACCAAGATGATCCAAAGTGCGCTCGAACAGCTCGAAGCTCGTATCCTCACAGCGGAATCCATCGGGGAACGGCACGTGCACAATCTCCGGATCGAGATTCTTGATCCACGCCTTGCCGCCCGCCATGCCGCCCATCTGCTGGGCGCCGACGGTTCTGCCGTGGAAGGAATTCTCGAACGAGACAATGACGCTCTTGACGTCCGAACCCATCCTGCGCCCATAAGTCCGCATGAGCTTCAAAGCGCACTCCGTGGATTCGGCGCCGGTGCTGAGTACGAAGACCTTATTCAGGGGCTCCGGCGCGAGCGAAACCAGCTTCTGCATAAGCTCGATCCTCGGCTGATTGGGAAAACAATAGGTGGTCAGCAGCGGCTTTGAAGCCTGTTGGATAACGGCATCGGCGATTTCCTTGCGGCCGTGGCCGGCATTGGTCACGAGCACGCCGGATGAGAAATCGAGCCACATGTTCCCGTAGGCATCGTAAACGTTTATGCCCTCAGCGCGGTCCCAAATCACCGGCGGCTGACCTCGCATACTGACCGATTCGGCCGCACGAAGCTGCTCGATCTGCTTAATCGTCGCCGGATTGGGAATCTGCCCTGAAAGTTTGCGAAACTTCGTTGAGACAGATTCGACTTCAGTTGCGATAAGTGGAAATTCCTTTGCCATCTGTGTTCTTTTCCTGTGTTTTAATAAGTATCCATAGTCCTTTTGGGTGGCAGCCTCAAGCGCAGCTTGGGGATGGTTTATGGTATTGACCATCCCCAAAGCCTTCGGCTTTGAGGCTGCCACCCAGATGGGGAAAAACAACCAATAAATTCACGTAAAAAAACGTGTTTTTAGCTTTTGTGAAAATCAACACCTGCGTTTTTGCCGTAGGTTATTTCAACCTCTTGGCCGTTATTGAGAATCGATAACCGGGCCGCCTCGGTCACCAGCTCGTTGTACGAGCTATTTGCCGGCGTCGCCATGATCCCTTCCTCATCGAATTGTCTGATTAACTTTTGTCTGCGAACTAATGCTTGCTCCGGTTCAAGACCATCAGAAGCATCGATACATTGGCAGATATTTTTGAGGATATATTCAATCGAGCGATATCCGTATCCGACCGGCGTCAATCCTTCACCGCCAAGATTGACATACTTGAAATAATCGGGGCTTGGCTCGGAATAAAACGTGTCGCCGGGCTCGTTGCCCTTCTGAACATAGCAGTGTTCGATACCGCGATACTGATCGTTATGCACGAGCATACCGCTTTTATCCTTGCCCTGGCAGTACATACGAATGCCCTGGAAATTGCCGCCGGGGCCTTCATCCGGATAACCCATTACGTTCGTGACGTGCAGGCAGGCATCATTTTCCCAGATGACGCGGGCATCGGTCCACAAGTAGCCTTCCTGGCCGTTGGGATAGGTGTCTTTAATGCCGTACACGCTGACCACCCTGGGCAGAAGCCCTGTGATAAAATGCACCTGATCGACGTAATGGCAGCCCACGTACGTGAACATGTCGGAATTTTCGGTCGTGCACCAGTTCTGGAAATTCGAGTGGCGATAGTAATACGGCTCGTTCATTTCCGCGTGGCCGATACGAAATTCGCCGAATTTGCCTTCCCGATAGAGCCGGCGCGCCATCAAGGCCCGGTCGTCGAGACGCTTGTGATATTCCACTCCCACGACCAGACCCTTCTCATAAGCAATTCTTTCGATCTCAACGGCCTGGGAATACGTTTGCACGAGCGGCTTGACGCAACAGACGTGCTGATCGCCGACAAGGGCCGCCTGGATCACCGGATCATGGAACTGGTCCGGCACGGCAACAACCACAATACCGCCCTTGGGCATCTTTTTAATGACTTCCCTGAACAGATCGGGAAAATTCTCTTTCGGATTCGTATCCACCGACGGATACGCCGTGAAGCTGTGGCCGGGGAAGGCCTTTTTGAGCATTTCGTCCTGCGCGAGCACTCTCAGCGGCGTGCTGTTCAGAGCACAGATGCTGACCTCACCGACAAGCCCCAGACGTTGAGCCTGATAAAACGACGGCAGAATCTGCACTTGAGTTATCATCCCTCCCCCGACAATACAAATGTGAGGTTTCTGACCCATCGATCTGTCTCTTGAAATATTCACCATAGCCATTGCTCTGCTAAAACTCTTATTTACCAGCCACCCGCCGGTTTGTCAAAAAGCAATTCTATCACTGGCCGAAGAGCACCCAACTATGGTATAATGTGACCGGTACATTGAGAGAATGATATTTTTAAGGAGGTTTATCAATGCACACTCGATTGGCTCAACCCTTCAAAGCAGTAATTCTTAGCATATTTTTGCTTGTATTAGGTTTCTATAACATCCCCGCTCAAGGCGCCGACGAGAAGAAACCGCAACTCTGCCAAGGCAATTATCAAACCGAAGAAGAGGCCAAAGAGCAACTCGCGAGGTTTGCCAAGACCTATTCCTCTCTGGGGCAATGGCAAGCGAGAGCCGAACGTATTCGCGAGGGCATCCTTCGAGGCGCCGAACTATTGCCTTTACCCAAAAAGTGCGATCTGAACCCGATTATCCACAGCAGACGCAGATATGACGGCTATACCGTCCAAAACGTGGCGTTCGAGAGCTTGCCCGGCGTCTTCGTCACGGGAAACCTGTACCGGCCTCGAAAGAGCAAAGGCCCCTTCGCCGGGATACTCTGTCCGCACGGCCATTGGAGCAAACCCAGCGACTATGGGCGTTTTCGACCCGACATGCAGAAACGATGCGCGACCTTGGCCCGCATGGGCGCGGTTGTTTTTTCCTATGATATGGTCGGATACGGCGACTGGAAAAATGCCGGCTGGGACCACAAGTATCCGAAAGCGCTCAAATTGCAGCTTTGGAACAGCATCCGGGCCATCGATTTTCTTACCTCTCACAAGAGGGTGGATGCGACGCGGATTGCCGTCACCGGCGCTTCGGGCGGCGGCACGCAATCGTTCCTCGTCACCGCCGTCGATAACCGGATCGCCGTCTCGGTCCCGACGGTTATGGTTTCGGCCCACTTCTTCGGCGGCTGCAACTGCGAAAGCGGTATGCCTATCCACATGAGCGAAACGCACGAGACCAATAACGTGGAAATCGCTGCCCTGGCCGCACCGCGCCCGCAATTACTAATCTCAGACGGCAAAGACTGGACCAAGAACAATCCCAACGTCGAGTTCCCTTATATTCGCAAGGTTTACGCACTCTACGAAGCGCCGGAAAACGTCGAGAATCTGCATCTTCCCAATGAGGGACACGATTACGGCCTATCAAAGCGCCTGGGCGCGTATAAGTTTCTCGCCAAACACCTGAATCTTTCTCTCGATAAGGTCAGTAAGCCGGACGGCTCCATCGACGAGAGCTTCGTGACCATTGAAAACACGGAAGATATGTACGCCTTCAACGCTGAGCATCCCCGCCCTGCACACGCGGTCAATCCGGACGCCGATGAGCTGCCCTGGGATTAGCCGGTATTAACGGGGAGGTTTTTTCAGCTCTTCGATCTTGGGCAGGTCTTTGAGGGTGTTCAGACCGAAGACCTCTAAGAATTTCTTTGTCGTTCCATATAGCATCGGTCGGCCCAGAACTTCGGCCCGCCCGACAATCTTCACGAGGCCTTTATAGCACAGCGACCGAACAACCTCGCCGACCGCAACGCCTCGTATGGCTTCGATATCGGCTCGAATGATGGGTTGTTTGTAGGCAATGATGGCAAGCGTCTCCAGGGCGGCCGGGCTGAGCTTGTTGTCACTACGGACGCGCAATAGTTTCTTAAGCCAGTGATTGTAGGGACTCAATGTGAGCATCTGGTAGCCGCCGGCAATTTGCTCGATCCTGAAGGCATGGTTATTTACCTCGTATTTGTCATTAAGGTTGCTAATATGCTGACGAATCTGTTTTGCGTTGGTCTCGACAATATTCGCCAACCGGGCCTCCGGCAGCGGCTCGTCACTGGCAAATAAAACCGCCTCTACGACCGCCTCGACCGTCAGCTCATGGTCCGGATTCTCCTGAGAAACTTCCTCCGGCTCCGTCGGCTCATCGTCCGCGAGTTGACATTCCGTCTCTTGATCCTGTAGTTCTTGAGTATCTTCTGTCATATGTTTTTCCATTTAAACGGATCGGCGTCCTTCTGACTAATCTTAATTGTCACCGATTTGATCTGTTTCTGCAATTGTTTCGCAATCTTTTTTAAAATGAAGCGTTCGGAAACCGTATGACTGAGGCATATACAAGTCACTCCCGCTTCCTGGGCGGCCAACGCCTGATGATGTTTCAACTCTCCAGTCAGATAGAGATCCGCCTTTGCGGCGATCACCTGGTTGATAATTTTCCCGCACGATCCGGCGCACACCGCCGCCTTTCTTACGAGCCGTTTCTCATCACCCACCAGACCCAACGCTTTAGCGCCCGTGATCTCTTTAACCTTCTTGATAATCCGTGCAACGCGCAGCGGCCGGACCAACTCGCCGATCCGACCCAGGCCGAATGGCGTCTCAGTGCCAAATATCTTAAAGACGTCATAAGCGGGCGTCTCATAGGGATGGGCTTTTCGCATCGCTGAAATGACGGCATCGAGCTTGTCCGAAGGGACGACCGTCTCGAATCGCGTCTCCGTGACCTTTTCCAGCTTGCCCCTTTTGCCGACAGCCGGCTTTGCACCCTTTTGAGGGAGAAAGGTTCCCGTCCCCTCGGCGTTAAAACCGCAATGACTATAGTTGCCGATAGCACCGGCTCCGGCGGCAAAAATCGCATTCGAAACCTTCGCTACGGACTCGATAGGGACAAAAACAATGAGTTTGTAACGATCGCCCCCGGGATGTCCGACATAGTCGCCAATCGGCTTGCCGTCCTTGATACCAACGATCTCCGCGAGGGCATCGTTGACGCCGCCGAGAGCCGAATCCAGGGCGGTATGAATCGAAAAGACCGCGATGCCGGAGCGGATGAGCTCATACACGACGCGCGTCGGCCCCTCGGCGAGCACTTTTTTTAGTCCGTCCCAGATCACCGGATGATAACTGACAATAAGGTCCGTCTTCAGTCGCTTGGCTTCATCAACCACGTTCTTGGTAACATCGATGGTCAGCAGAATATTTTTTATGTTTTTCTGCGGATCGCCAACGAGCAATCCCACGTTGTCCCAGTCCTGCGCCAGAGAAGGCGGATACATTTCTTCGATGTTGAGGGCTATCTCTTTGGCTTTCATTGTTTGCTGCTTATTGCTTTTCCGAAATTCGACATTCCGTCTCGATCAATTTCTCGAACTTCCTTTTCAAATCTTTTGCCATCGGTCCGACCCGGCCGTCACCCACGATGTGCTTCTCTACTTTAGTTATCGGCATAACCTGCATAATCACATTCGTCATAAAAATTTCGTCGGCGCCGAGCACGTCATCAATGGCAAGGTCCTTTTCGATCAGCTTGATGGAATTGTTGAGCGCCATTTGGCAGACCGCCTTCCTCGCGACGCCCGCAAGAACCGGCGTCTCAATCGGCGGCGTGTAAAGCACCGAATCCTTGACCAAAAACACGTTACTGATACAGCCTTCCGCCAGGCGATTGTCGATCGTGAACCACAGGGCCTCAGCCGCTCTGTTTTGATGCGCTTGATTCAACGCAATCATGCGCGAAAAATAGCTCGTCGTCTTGTGCCCGCAGGTCGGCTCGTTTGGATTCTGCCTGAAGGGACACAGCACGACCATTGCGCCGTTCTTATAATACTCCGGCGGATAGGAGCGGAACTTTACCGCCGTAATGAGAAGCGTCGATGGCTGCTCCTGCGATTCGGCCATTGGCCCGTTGGTCAGTGTCAAACGCACACGCGCATCGGTTAACTGATTTGCATGGAGTACTTCATAAATAGCGCCTGTGAGATATTTGGCATCATACGGATTATTGATCGACAGACGATGGGTGCTGAAAAAGAGCCTGTCCAGATGATCCGCCAGGGCAAAAACGACACCGTTATGACTCCGCATCGTCTCAAACAAACCCACCCCGTACAGAAATCCACTGTCGGTGACAGAGATGCAGGCCGTCCCGGTATCGATCAATTTATCATTGAGAAATATCTTTTCAACCATCTTTTGGTATTGCGTCGCGCATAACGGCTCTTATTCCTGCCAACAGCGCTCTCGCTTTTGTAATCGTTTCCTGCCATTCGACTTCCGGCTCGGAATCGGCGACGATCCCACCACCGGCCTGGGCGAAAGCCTTACCGTTTGTGATAATAATCGTTCGTATGGCGATATTCAAGCACACGTTGCCGTCCACTCCGATATAGCCGATACTGCCGGTATAAACACCTCGGGCCGCCGGCTCGGTTTCGTCGATGATTTCCATCGCGCGAATCTTCGGAGCGCCCGTGATGGACCCGCCGGGAAACATGGCCTTGAGAATATCACAGAACGATATCCCCGCACGAAGCCGCCCGGCAACGGTCGCCACCGCGTGAAAAACCGTTGGATAGGTTTCGATGGTCCGCGGCTGGACGACACTTCTTGTGTCGGGAACGCAAATCTTAGCCACATCGTTACGCTCCAGGTCCACGATCATGTTCAATTCAGCCTGTTCCTTTTCACTATGAAGCAGCTCATTGAAGTTTACGTCATTGGTGTGCTTCGCATGCGAAGCGGCTCGACCCGTTTCGCTGATTCTGGGCCGCGTGCCCTTGATCGGCTTTGTCCGGATCATGTTGCCGGAAATCGTGATAAACATTTCCGGCGATGCGCTGACGATGTGGACGTCGCCGCCGTCGATATACGCGGCATAACCGCTTGGATTGCGATCGTTCTGCCAGTGATAAAGCTCTATCGGCCGGCCATCGTAATCGGATTCAAAACGCTGTGAAAAGTTGACCTGGTAAACCTCGCCGTCATAGATATATTGTTTTATTTCCCGGACCGCCCGCAGGTAATCATCTTTATTCATATTGCTTCGAGAACGCGCGAAATCATAAAAGTCTATCTCAGCATGTGCAGCTCGTGGAACGCGAATCCGTTGAGACGCAGCGAACAGCTCTTCTAAAGCGTCGAGTTTTCTCTCTGGCGTCTCATCTTCGTTCTCCAACTGTAAAGCGATAAACCAAAAGCTCCCCTCGATATGATCGTGAGCAATCAGCCGGTCATAGAAGCACAGCCGAATCAACGGCAATCCCAGATCATCCACGGTCGTCTCCGGCAGCTTTTCGATATATCGGCCGAGTTCGTAACTGAAATACCCAATCCAGCCGCCGCAAAAGATGTCCTTGGGGAGGATGTTTTCGCAGTCCCTTGGCAATTTGTACTTATTGAGCGCTTTTTCCAGGTTCTCAAACGGATTTTCTTGCCCAGTTGTAAATGTGAAGACTTCTTTCGGCTCAGCCGCCCAGTAGCTGAATCGACCGGCGTCCGTTTTAGCGACGTTGCCGCCAAGGATCGATGGCGATTCCAGCCGGGCAAACACCTCACTCAATCCCGGTAAATTCGCCGGCGCCGAAATCCTTCTATGATGCAATCGGCATAGGATACATTTATCATCCGCAGCAACTGTACCCGTCATTACGGCCTCGTCACTGGATCACCGTTCACTTCTGATGGCATCCAAATGTTTCCGGGCATCCGGAACCATCTTGAAGAAGCCCTCGAGCTTTTCACATGCATAATCGTCGCATATCGCGCAGTTCTCAACGCCCTTTTCTTTTCCGCATTTTCTTATCTCGCACACCTGGCAGTGACCGATGAGACGGTCGCTGTCCGATAGACAGCCGTCACAGTTGATATCCGCAGGTTTCATCTCAACGTTGTACTGTTGTGACCATTGTCGTGCTACTTCCGCTCTTTTCGCGTCGTCATCATTCTGTGTGGCAATGTATGCATCGCACTCGCTACAAATCAAACCACAAAAAGCCGTCATCTGATTCATCGTTTCTCCTTTGTTTTGATCATATGAGTTCTGTAAAATTGAAGGTTAGGCATACTTTGGAAAGAAAAAACGTTCTTTGTTTTTTCTTTCCAAAAAAGTAGCTTACGACTTCACAAACGGTCAAGTGATTATTTTTAGAAAATCAACAGACGATTTTCTAAAATAATATATGCCTAACTTCAATTTTTCAGAAATCACTGAATGGTGTATAACCACCACCTTGCTTTGTTTTGGGCCTTCGATCTCGCCTGCCGCTCGAAATACAACGTCATCTCCAACCCACTGTCGGTTCTGATCTTATACCAATGCTTGCGTAAATATTGTTCACCGCCGCCGCTTTTACACGGCCCCGTTTCCTTCCAGGCCCGGATCACATCCACCACAGCGTATTCCTTTTCTCTCCATACAAATCGCCCGGGCAATCCCGGCTCGGCCCTCGTCATCCCGGCCCTGTCAAACGTGCCCTTCACCGGTTCGATCGGCTCGCTGATAAATTCCTCGCTCATCGGTTCACCGCTCTGACTTGAACTCTTCCATGATTTGCACTCCCGACGACGTACCGATCCTGTGCGCACCGGCCGCTAACATACCCAGCGCCTGTTCGGCGGTCCGTATGCCGCCGGCGGCCTTGATTTTACACTTCGGTGCAATTTCTTCGATCAGCTTGATATCTTCAGGCGTCGCCCCGCCCGCCGGATGCAATCCCGTGCTGGTCTTGATAAAATCGACGCCGACCGATTGGGCAATCTGACAGACGAAGATCTTCTGATCGTCGTTCAAAGCCGCCGACTCGATGATGACCTTCAACATCACCGCCGGCCTCATCGACCGGCAGATCTTAAGCACGGCCTTGAGCTGGTTGGACAAATAGTTCGCATCCCCCTCAATAATCGCCGCTAAGTCGGCCACCATATCGATCTCATCGGCCCCATCAAAGATCGACGCTCTGGCCTGCTCCATCTTGATCTTTGTCGTATCGGCGCCGAGCGGCAAACTCACGACCCCTCCGACAGCCACGCTCGATCCGGACAGAAGCTCGGCGGCCAAAGCGACCCATCGCCCATTCACACAGACCGTGTGAAATCCGTAGCTTGTTGCCTCCCGGCACAACTGCTTGATCTGCTCGCTTGTTGCCGTGGCACTCACCAAGGTATGGTCAATACAGCCGGCCAGCTCCTTTTCCGATATAGGGTGTTCGTTACCCATTATCTTTCTACATATCCCATATACTTCAGCGCTCGATTCCTATCAACTACCTTCTTTCCATGCAATGATTCTTTTTAAAAAAATCCATAGCGGCGGCAGTGCTATCGAAGACTTTTGTCGCGGTTTGGGTGACGAAGACCGACGGGCTCTGCTCGGCCGTCCAGATGACATAGACTTCTTTAGCCGCTTCATGGGCATGCTGGAGCTCCCTTTCGACCCCGCTGGAGATCGCTGCGCGTCCATCCGCCAGGCTCGGCACGAAGCTAATGATCATATCCGACTGGTCGATGAGCATGAAATCGCGGGCATACGTCTGACTATTAATATCGCGTTCGATCTGACGGACCTCGTGCAAGTCCAGCCGGATTTGCCCACCCAATACAGATACTTCGACGTAATCCAAGCCCTCTTCACCGGCCTGCCTGGCTCTTTGCGGCAAGTATGCCTCCTCCAGATCGCCCGGATCAAAGCAAATAAACAACGGCTCCATCGAGCGCCTGAATTCATCAATTTCCCTTCTCACGTCTTCCATCTCCGCCACGGCCGTCATCGGAAAACTCAGATACGCCCTTCGGATTTCGCTTTGGAAGAGAAGCTTGTAGAACGTGTCGATCGTTTCTTTTTCAGCGCCGCGGGCGAGGCAGTAAAACGGAATGGCTTCATTAATGCCTTTGCACAGCATTTCCGTGCCGATAATTTCCTCTTCCCGCCAGACGATCAAATCCTTTAGCGTATGCTCGACGGCATGTTCATCGACCAAACGCTTGTGGAGAGCAACCACGCCGTCTATCAGGCAGATATACATATCGGCATTGAGCCGGCGCATCTGGTCGAAGTCCACTGCCGGGAACAAACCGTGCCGCCAGCGGAATGTGGCATGGGTATTGACGATCAGATTGGGAGCTTTCTGAGCTTTTATGATGATATCTTTGAAGACGCTCCGACGCAGCGAGTTAAGCCTTTTCATCGGAATGTCCAGGATTTTGCCGGGTGGAATATCTGGCGCTTCGGCGTACATCTGGTCCCCGACGTTGCACAGCAGCACCTCTTTGCCCCTCCGCCCTGCAAGCTGACAGACCTTCTCAAGATAGCTCTTCTTATTCAGACCAACCATTCCGGTCACAACAACAACCATAGAACTTGACCTCAGATCTCAGACTACAGACATAAAAAGATTCATTCTTTGATTTCTTTTCTGACCGACTTAATGAGCCCTTGTAATGTTATATGCTAAACAAGCTAAATCATCTGCAAAATTCCATGCCTTTATATTCTTAAAATCTCTCGCCATCTTTCTCTCTCCTCTCGTTTTTCGTCGTTAGTCTTGGGTCTATGGTCTGTCGTCTTTATAGGTTTTCCAATCGTTCTTGCCTGTCGTGGTCTTTGAGGGCGATGATCAATTCGGCCATGTCGCCGCCCAATACTTTGTCCAGACTGTAGAGTGACAGATTGATTCTGTGATCGGTCACGCGGTTCTGTGGAAAATTGTAGGTTCTGATCTTCTGAGACCGGTCGCCCGAGCCGATCATCGTCCGGCGCTGCGAATCCCGCTCAGCGCGTTTTTGGCTCTGGTAATGCTCATAGATCCGGCTTTTCAAGAGGCGCCAGGCCTTAGCGCGATTCTTGTGCTGGCTCTGCTCATCCTGCATATTGACGGTAATTCCCGTCGGAATATGTTCGAGCCGGATTGCGCTGCTGACCTTATTGACGTTCTGTCCCCCAGGCCCGCTCGACCGGCTGACGTGCTCGACAACGTCATCGGGTGCAATCTCGATGTCCAGCTCTTCCGGCTCCGGCAATACGGCCACCGTCGCCGCGGAAGTGTGAATCCGACCCTGGGACTCGGTCTCAGGTACACGCTGCACGCGATGCCCTCCACCCTCATAACCTAATTCGGACCATGTGCCGGGCCCTTTAACGCTGAAAATAACCTCTCGAAAGCCGCCTTTCTCCGACGGACTAAAATCAAGCTGCTCAACTTTCCATTTATGCGCTTCCGCGAACCGGATATACATCTCGTACAAATCGCGGGCAAACAAAGCCGCTTCCTCCCCCCCGGTTCCCGCCCGTATTTCCATGATGACCGAATTGATATCCATATCATCAGCCATCACCATGCTGTTCACGATTTCATCGAGCAGGGTATTCTTTTGCTCCTGAAGCTGTTGTATCTCCTCCTCCGCCAGCGTTTTCAAATCATCCTCGGCCCCGTCGTCCGACAATATCTGCTCGGCGTCTTCAATCCCGGCGACGGCCTTTTTGTACTGGCGATATTTCGTGACGATGGCCTTGAGTTTTCCCTGCTCCTTGGATAGGGCAACTATCCGGATCGGATCGCCGGCAATTTCCGGCGTCGAAATCTGCTTTTCGATCTCGCTGTAACGGGCATCGATCTGGTCGAGTTTGGCCAGGACGTTTTCTTTCTGTTCGGTCATAAACACCGTCCGCTAAAGGCGCGTGTGATAACTTTAAAATCATGCGTTAGCATGAAACGATTTGTTTGCGTTCACCCAAATGAACAAAAAGCTCCCGCCCCGCCGTCGGCAGGATGGGAGCGAGATTTTCCAATTCAAAGGGCTATTGTTTCTTCTCGCCACCTTCAGGATTTCCATTCGGTGGATTTTTAGCGGATGCCGGCCCCTTGATATAACTCGTGCCGTACTTCTTTTGGAAGCGCTCGATTCGCCCGGCCGTATCGACAAACTTCTGCTTGCCCGTATAGAACGGATGGCACATCGAGCAGATTTCCGCGTGGATTTCCTTGGCCGTGCTGCGCGTCTCGAAGGTATTGCCGCAACCGCAATGAATCACGACCTTATCATATTGAGGATGTATGTCTTTTTTCATAACGTTATGCTCCAAAATACTCAAACGTTGTATGCTAACAAGATCGGCAGATATTACAAGAGTTTTTTTGCAATTGAATCATCCAGCGGTTATATTTTTGTCAGTTTTACTGAATATGGAACGTCGTCGGGTGGCAGCCTCAAAGCCGCAGGCTTTGGGGATGGTAAACCTAGACCGAGCCATCCCCAAGCGACGCTTGA
>Ga0272442_10005228_pt1 | contig 17445 bp, 13 predicted proteins | sample SSMForm2O_FD_200262 | JGI IMG/M metagenome (GOLD analysis project Ga0272442, IMG submission 200262) | Marine sediment archaeal communities from Little Sippewissett salt marsh, Falmouth, MA, United States - SSM-Form-2O | ecosystem: Environmental > Aquatic > Marine > Wetlands > Sediment ... | reverse complement strand
ACCGGGCAAAGGTATGTTCGGTCCACGAGCCGCTCACCTGGTCGCCGGGGTTCTCGTACCAGAGCCCGCTGATTGCAATGTCCGGGTCGCTGTCACGGTCCATGTCGCCCAGAGCGAGGCCCTCCCCGTGCGGGCAGGCGATTACGCTTTGAGTCCAGGAATCCGGCCCGTCCTGGCGCGAGACTACAATTCGGTTACCCTCTTCTGTGCCGAAACCGCTTTGACTGCGTGAGATAATGTCCAGATCGCCGTCGCCGTCCAGGTCGGCGAGCTCGATATCGTGCGCCCGGGGCGCGCCGATCAGGTGAAGTTTCCATTCTCCGGTTGCCGGATCGCCTGACTGCGCCGGGTTTTCGTACCATTCCAGGCGATTTTTTTCATAATACTCCGACATAACCAGGTCGCTGTCGCCGTCTCTGTCTATATCGCCCACCTCGGCATCGCAGCTCCATCTCCCGGAAGAGGCGATTTCGTGGGCCGTCCAGTGCCCGGAGCGGTACCAGAGCAGGGGGCCGCCGCTGCTTGATGCCACTACCAAATCCGGCACTCCGTCGCCGTCCAGGTCACCGGAGGTTTTTGTATGCGGGTCCTCCGGGCCGTTCTCGTCCACTATGATATGCTCGAAAGGCACGTCACCTGTTTGTTCGAACGCAGCACCACCATTGATCCAGAGGTCCAGCCGGGGAGTCTCCCAGTTGTAGGGCTTGCCCAGAATATCGATATCGCCGTCGCCGTCCAGGTCAGCCGCCCTTGACTCGTGGTTACCGTAGCCCTCGGCCACTATCTCGGTCCTGAAATGCCCCTGGCCGTCTCCCAGAAAGGCGTAAATCTTGGCATCCGGGTTGCCGTTGTTCAACCGCATCTCGGCGCAGAAAATATCCAGGTTGCCGTCGCCGTCCAGGTCGATAATCTGAAGGCTGTGGCCGTGCCAGACATGGTGGCCCAGCAGGTCGCGGCCGATCCATTTCCCATCCTGCCATTCGTACCATCTGATCGGCCCCACGCCGTCGCCGATCACGAAAACCACCTCGGGCCTGCCGCCCTTTTTCAACTGGCCGGCTGCGGCGCGGGTGAAATGCTGTGCCGGATCGATCTCCTCGACCTCGAAAGTTGTGCCCTCCACATGCCTGAACCAACGGCCGCCGCCCACGATATCGAGCCTGCCGTCACAGTCGATATCAGCCGCGGCCAGACCCTCGTGCTCGTTTCTACGCGCCCAGGAGGGCAATTCGGATTTTCTTTCGAGCTTTTCATCCGGCGACCAGGCATAAATGGCATCATACTGCCAAATCTCGGTATTGCGGGGGTCTTGCGGGATTTCAGCCAGGAAAAGCCTGCTTGCATGCTGGTTCCAGAAAACCAGCTCCGGGCTGCCGTCGCTGTCAAAGTCGCCGAACATCTGGTCGTGGTGCTTGCCCCGGCCCTCCCGTTTGATCTCGCGCCTGGTCCAGGGCTTGTCAGGGCTGAAATCCGGGTACGGGTTCTCCCACCACCAGACCATGTTGCTGGAAGCATCCCCGCCCATGACAATATCCAGGTCGCCGTCCCTGTCGATATCGTGGCACGCTCCGCCAGCCTCGATCGAGAGGGTGGTGGAGTCGATAACAAGGTGCTGCCAGCTACCCTCGTGGTATCTGTACCCGATCAGTGACGGCGGGGCTTCCCGGCAGCCGATCACGATGTCATTGATCCCGTCCCTGTCGATATCCAGCACAAGGGAGGCGGTCTGCTGGGTGGAGTTACCCGGAGAGAAAATCTCGCCGGTGACGGTGGAAATGTGCCTCCAGAGCCGGTTCTTTTCGGCTGAAACAGCCTGGCCTTTCTCCGCAGGGGCGCAGGAGAACAAAGCAATGAGCAGAAAACAGAGGAGAAAGCGCATCGAGACCTCCAGGGAGTTTGAAAGCGATAGAATTTCCAGCGGAATCAGGCGACAAAAATATAGTCTTCCCCTTCGCGAAATCCCAGGGGATCGAGGTTTGCGCGTATGTTTTCGCGGGCGCCTTTCTGGCCCACCGCGCCGAGAATCAGGCCGGTATCGCCAGGTGCGGGAAGATCTTCAGCCTGCACGACCGGCACCCCGTGAATCGTTTTCCCGATCTTGCGCGGGTTGACCTCCACCAGGAAGCGCACCTGGATTCCCTCGGCCAAAAACGCCTTGAGCCAGGCTTTGCCCACCGGTCCTGCGCCGCAGATAGAGACCGGGCGCCGGCCGTTTTCCAGTCTCAATTTTTTGAGGTAATGCAGTTTCAGTTTTCGGAAACTCTGTTCGCTGTAACGGTCATCATTGCGTGAAACGCGGTCCCGGCTGTCGCGCCAGTAATGAAGCACCCTGGGCACGCCACCCAGGCGCCAGCCGGATTCGGCGAACCGGAAAATCAGGTCGTAGTCCTCGGGCATGCCGCTGAAATCGCGGTAGCCCCCCACTTGCTCAAAAGCCTCCCGCCTGAACATCAGGGCCGGATTGGCCAGGGGGCATTCGACAAAAAGCTCGCGGATGATCCTCTCGTGCGCCGACTCGACAGAATCTTTCTCAGGCAGGAGGCTGTTGATCCATTTTTCATAGTGAAGAAGCCCGGCGCGCAGCCGCTTTCTGGGGAAATAGCGCACCCGGGAGCCCACGGCCCCGAGTTGCGGCTCCGCTGCGAACAGAGCGAGCTGAGCGGCCACTCTCTCCGGGTGAGCGATATCATCGGCGTCCATGCGGGCGATAAAATCACCACGGCAGAGGGCCTGGCCGTTAACCGCCGCTGCAACCTGTCCCCTGTGGCCGGTGCAAACAAGTCTCAGGCGCGTATCCGAGCGTGCCAGTTTCTCCACCGCCTCCGGTGTGCCGTCCGTGCTGCCGTCATCCACCACCACCACCTCGAGCCCGGGAGCATGTCGCTGGCCCAGCACGGAGCCGACCGCCTCCTCCACAGTCGCCGAGGCGTTATATACCGGTATTAGAAAGCTGACCAGAGAAACCCCGGCCATCTGTTTGAACTCCATTAAAAATTTCAGGGGCAGCCGGGCGGCTACCCCTGGAAAATCTTTCGGCCCTGGGAAAGCGGATTACGCGGACTGCGTTTTCACTGCTGCTTGCGGCAGATTTCCAGGGCGCTGGTGGTCACGTAGTATTTGGCCAGCAGGTTGTCATATTCCCAGTCAGGCAGCGGCTCGCCCTCCAGGAACCTGAGGAAACTGTCGGTCACCTGGCCGAAATGCGCCTCATGGCCGATCCTGTACTTGCCGGGTATATCGATCCGCCACAGGGCTCCCTCTTTCACAACTGCGACTCCCGGGTAAAGAGCCTGATTCACCCCGGCGATAAACGCCTTGAGCGGTTCCTCGACCGCTGATTGACTGACCCCGGGGGCGGGCTTTACATAGAGCTCGGGCCGGTAGTTCTGCTCAGGTCCCTGTTGGACCAGCACATGCGCTTTCGTACCCTTGATAATCGAGAAATGGGTGTCTCCCGTACCCTCCGGGGCCTGGAAATTCCAGATCACCTCCAGGCTCACGCTGGCTCCTCTGAGCTTGAAATTCATCCTGCCGTTGCAGAAGTAATGCAGCCTGCCCTGGCCGTCCAGCTCGAACTGTGGCGGGAAATCAGGCATGCCGGTTACTTTCTCGAACTCGCCGCGGGTCATCGCAGTGGGCCAGTGCTCGGCCGAGACCATCTCGATATCGCTCTTATAGTCTATCGGCTGATTCGGGAAAAGGGTCCAGAAAGACATGTCCACCAGGTGAGTCGTTACATCCACCAGGCCCTCCCCCTGGATCGCCGTGTCGAAAAACCACCAGGGCCGCTTGTTGGGCTTTCCGGCCACCAGCTTGTAAAGGTGATGCACGCTCTTTTTGACCAGCGCCGGGTCTTCCGGGCTGCCCTGGATCAACGTGCCGAACGTGGCTTCATCGGCGACAATCATCTTCTGAAGAATGGTAGTAATCTCGTGGCGTTCGGTCATGATATCGTAGACCACCCTGCCGCTGGACTTTGCCTCTGCGATTACCTGTTCGAGAACGGGCATCTTGGCGGAGTCGATCACCCAGGGCTTGTCTGATAGCACGTTGAACCCACCCTTGACACAGGCGAGTATCCTGTCGATCTTGGGGCTGTTTTTGCCGGAGAGTACGGCAATATCACCGAATTTCTCATCGAGCATGATTTTCTCGAAGTCCGGAGCAAGGCGGATATGGTAGTCCCAGGAGGCCGGGTCTTCCGAACGGGTGTTGAAAGGCGTGACCCGCCCCATGTGGTCCACGAAATCATCTCCCACCGGCGCGTAGATTCCGACCAGCGGGGAAACGCCCTCGTAGGCCGCACGCTTGAAAACAAGGGCGGCGTGGAAATGTCCCGGATCGAGAACCACGAAACGGTGTCCGTTATCGATTCCCGCCTTTTCAGGCCCTTTCAAGCCTCCGTCCGGGCCGGGTGCGCAGCCGCTAAAGGCCAGAGCAAGGGCGAAAAGCAAGCTAATGCATCGCGCAAAAACCGATCTCAACATTTCCAACCTCCTGAGAAATTGAGTTAGACATAATCTATAAATCCCGATTTGAATTCTCGCCGTGAATGGAAAGCCGCACCCCTTCGGCCGGCGGCAAACAGTTTCCCGCACTCAAAATAAGCCGCTCTTCGAGCCAGATCAAGGAAAGCCTGAGCCACAGTGGTGCGCTTTACCCTGTTGCCGCTTCTCTTAAGCTTGACACTTCAGGCCTTGCATACTATTAAAGTGTAAGATAAAAGCGATGATCCTTGCTTGTTTGTCAAACGACCCTTTCTTTCCCGGTATTTCCTGTTCATTTTAGCCGGTACTGGAGGCCCCAGAATGAATCAGAAACGCCCGGTAACCCGCCGAAATTTCCTTCAAAAAAGTACAATAGCAATTTCCGCCCCGGCTGTTCTCGGTTTTTCGGGCAGTCTGCTGGGCAAAGATTCAGCCGAGATCAAATTCGCCGTGATCGGCACCGGCGGCAGGGGCAGATATTTGCTCGGGGAGGCGGTCAAAGTACCAGGCACCCGGGTCACCGCAGTCTGCGATATCGACCCGGAGGCCCTTGACCAGGCCCTGAAAATCTCAGGCAGCCACAAGCCCAAAACTTATACCAATTACCGCAAGCTCCTGGAGCAGAAAGATATCGAGGCTGTGATCGTGGCCACCCCGCCGTACCTGCACAAGGCCAAGGTGGTCGATGTGCTTGCTTCCGGGAGGCACTGCTATGTGGAAAAGCCCATGGCAATCACCGTGCACGATATAGACGCAGTTGTCGAGGCTGCCAAATCTTCCAGGGGGATCCTGCAGATCGGCCATCAGCTTCGCTACCAGAAGCAGTTCCGGCAGCTAATGCCCAGAATCCATAACGGCGAGCTGGGCAAGATCGGCTTTATCCGCGGCCAGCGCTACGGGGACTGGAACGGTCCGGGATCGCGGGGGCCGATGAAATGGCTCTGGACAATCGAGGAATCAGGCGACCAGATAGTGGAGCAGTCGGTGCACGAACTGGACGTGATCAACTGGATCATGAACGACCACCCGGTTCGCATTGCCGGCATGGGCGGACAGAATATCATCCACGAGCCGCAAGGAGCCAATGTGTTCGACACCTACGGCCTGACACTGGAATATCCGGGAGAGCGCCACGCGGTATTTTCAATGACCAAGTACGCGCCCTACAGCAACAACATGGGCGGAAGGATAATCAACGCATACGGGGAAAAAGGCTCTGTGGACGCGCAGTTGAGCGATCCGTGCACAATCGTCTGGCGCGGCAAGGACGCACCTCCTGCTGAGAAAGTCCACGCGCCGGACTTTGATTTCGGCCACGAGAGCGTGAAAGATTTCTTCCGCTGTGTGCGGGAGGGCGACAAGCCGTTCTGTAATGAAGAGGTCGGCCGGGTGGCAGCTCTTACAGCGCTGCTCGGGCGCAAGGCCATGTACGAGCGGCGGGTGGTGACCTGGGAGGACCTTCTCAGGGAGGGCGCGCCGGTAAAACCGATCATTGGATAAGTTTTTTGGAAGCTATCTGTTTAACAAATTTCAGGTTAACTTTTAAATGCTAATTTTTTAGATTTATCTTTTTACTTTTTGTAGCGACAAAAAGTAACAAAAAACGCTTGGGGGCCGCAACTCGACGAATATTTGGGGATTTAATTTAGAAAGTGTTTAAGAGATTTCTCTCCGCTCTGTCGGAGATCGCCTGCGCAACAAAACGCGCAAAGGCATGCCGGCCTTGCGGGCCTCGTTAAGGCCGCTATGGAAATTGCGGTGCATTTACTCGCTACTCTTGCCTTGCCCAGACAGGCGGCTCCACGACGCGGCCTTCGGCCGCTCGAGTAATACAGATTTAAAATAACCGCCGGTCAGCAGGAGAATCTTTTTACGTGTATCAGGTTAACTTTTATACACCCAAAAAGGAGGTGTTATGGGAATCAACAGACGTGATTTTCTGGTAAGCGGGGCCGCTGCTGCGGCCTCGGCAGCAGTGGCAGCCACAGGCGTGCGGGCACAGGACGCGGAAATGGGCTCGGAGACTCTTCCGCTGCGGATCGGGATGACAGACTGGAACCTGGGCGAGCGCGGCAAGACAGAGAAACTCGAGCTGGCGCGCAAGATCGGCCTGGACGGCGTGCAGGTGAGTGTTCTCTACCCCAAGGACGGCAACCTTCATCTGAGATGCCCCAAAATGCAGGCCGCCTACCGCAAGGCAGCGCTCGACAACGGGGTGCAGATCTGCTCCCTGGCAATCGGCGATCTCAGCCCCGGTGGTCCTTTCAAGAGCGAGCCGATGGGTGTGCTGAGAGTGGCTGACGCGATCGAGGTGGCGCGCAATATCGGCACCAACGACATCCTTCTGCCCATGTTCAGACAGAGAGTGCCCCAGGATGATGCCGAGTTCACCAGGATTATCAACTCTTTCAAGGAGCTGGCGCTGATTGCGGAAAAACACCAGGTTGTTGTTTCTCTGGAGACCTCGATGTCAGCCGAGGAGCATCTTCGCATCATCGACGGGGTCGGCTCGCCCTGGATCGGCGTGTATATGGACCCTTACAACTGCTGCTATTACGGGCACGATCCGATAAAAGACATCCCTTTGCTCAAAGACCATATCCACCAGGTGCACGTGAAAAACGGCAAATCACTGATGAGCCAGCCCAGCGAACGGAAATATCAATGGCCGGATGTGGCCGAGCTGCTTTACAAGGTGGGTTACAAGGGCTGGTACGTGCTGGAGACCAGCGCTCCCAGCGGAGACCTGACAGCCGACACGCGGAAGAATATCGAGTACGTGCGGCAGACTTTCAAAATTCCTGCCTGACAGAGAGCCCTTTGCATTGAGTGCATGAGACGCGGGCCGGCATACATATTGCGCACATTTAGCAATATGTATGCCGGCCCGCTTTCTTCGATGATGAAGTAAACAGGCCCCCCCCTGCGCAAGAGAAACCGAAACCTTTCAACAACCCCCTGTTTCCCCCTTTTCTAAGGGGGAGTTTTGGGACTATCCCCCTTTTTTAAGGGGGAGTTTTGGGACTATTTCCCTTTTCCAAGGGGGAGTTTTGGAACTATCCCCCTTTTGAGGGGGAGTCATTTAGGCTTATTCATCCTCTGGTATTGAGGAATTGTCAGAATGCACTCTTTTTTAAATGATATTTTTACGCATACTTTTGGGTTTGGATATTTTTTTGTCTGGTATCCATTTACAGGCAGATGGATAAGAGAATTATAGGGGAAAAAATCTCTTTGTGGGGACAACGGGCATACAGTCCCCCTTACCAAAGGGGGATACAGGGGGTTGTAGTCAAAATGCTAGGAGGTCGCTTTCTCATTTTCCTCAATAAACAGCTCAATCGCTTTCAACACGCCGCTTATATTTTCCTTCACTGTAACCTCTTGGAATCTCAATACATTCAATCCTAATGATTCCAGTTTTTCCTGCCTTATTCGATCTCTCTTTAATTTGTCATTATGGCTTGAGCCATCGATTTCGATAACCAGTTTCAATCTGCTACAGAAAAAATCCACGATATAGTTTTCAATCGGTTTCTGGCGCATGAATTTATAGCCTTTTATCCTGCGGGCTTTCAATTCATTCCAGAGCAGTATTTCAGCCAGCGTACTGTTTTTCCTGAGTTTTCTGGCAAGCTCTTTCAATTTGGGATTGTAATATATTTTCAACGGGACAACCCCCTGTTTCCCCCTTTTCCAAGGGGGAGTTTTGGAACTATCCCCCTTTTCCAAGGGGGAGTTTTGGAACTATCCCCCCTTTTGAGAGGGAGTAGCTATTACAAACCTTTGGAGAGGAACAGACAATTAACCGGTCTATATCGATGACCTTTGAATAAAATAGTTTAGAAATAAACCTTTGTCTTCTTCCTGCCTTCCAGCTTCACCTGCAGGACAGCCATCCTTTTTTCCTCGTCATAGCTCACCCCGGCCTCCGGAGCGACCTTTTTCGGCTCGCTGCAGTTGCGGATCTCCACCTTCGCAGTCCCCTTGCCCTGGAGGGTGAAAGTGAGCGTGCGGCTGTTCTCGTCCCACTCGTTGCCGAAAAACTCCGCATCCGTGGGCACCAGCAGCATGGGCCGGCTGCCTACCAGCATCGCCTCAATTGCCTGGCCGCTGAGCCAGTCCAGCTTTCGGTAGGAGAGAAGTTTTTCCAGTGACTCGTTAAAATTGACCGCGCGCGCGAAAAGATGGGGATCGAGAAAGTAGAAATACCGCCCTGCCGCTGCGTTGGCGCTCCACCACCCTGTGGGGCTGGTGTTTACAAAGGGGTCGAAACCGGCCCATTCCGGCAGGTAACGCCCAAGGTTGTCATAGGTGAGTTTCGCCACCCGCGGATTGAGTCCGAAATCGGCCAGGAACAGACTGTGCTCCGGAATACACGCACCCAGGTTGTAGGGAGAGCTGTCATCCGGGCGAGTAATCTCGTGCAGAGCGTAGGTTTCGAGCCGGTCGACCCCGGTCAGCTCATCGGGATCGTATTGAAGGAAACCCTTGCCCCTGTCCGGCGGAAAAGAGGAGGCCAGATCGTATAAATATTTTTGCAGGGTCCACTGGACATAGTGAGCGATCATTGTTTTGGAGGCCAGGAATTTTGTCTGTCTGTATTGATCCTGGTAACCGAGATCGCGCGCCAGGCGGGCGTAGGCCAGAAGTCCGGACCAGCCGTTGCGCATGCAGTCGTAGTCTGTAAGGTTGCCCCGGGGGTCTGTGGTGCTGCAGCAGGTGGCCCAGTCGTGGTAGATCTCCATGTAGTTGCGCAGGGCTGTCCAGAGCTCCCAGTGCTCGCGGGCCAGGCCGAGGCCTTTGGCCCTGTGACCGAAATAGCTGTAAGCCCAGAGGCCTGCAAGCTGGAATCCGTTGTACCAGTCGGAGTCGTAAGAGGTCTTCCCGCGCTGGGCGAAAACCGTGCTGTCCCGGGCGTAGCCGGCCCGGGCCACCGGGTCCGTGAAATGAAAGTAAAGCCCGTCCCGCACTCTGTCGACTCCAGGTTCGGCAAGCTCTTTGAGCACCGTGCTGCGCTTTCGCTCCGGCAAAGACCAGGTAGCCCAGGCCAGCAGCCGAAGGTTGTGCAGGGTGTCCATCACATCGTCCGGGTCGTAGTCGTGGTCCCCGGGCCAGGTCCAGAGGGGCCTGCGCAGGTAAGCCTCCAGCGCCTCCTCGATCCGGGAGATTCCCTGAACGCCTTTCACCCGGACCGGGGCGAGAGTTTTGTCCACGTAATCGCAGGCCGGGATGCGATAGGTCAGCTCGCTGCCCCGGACATAGTCCAGCACACCGTAGTGGGTCGGGTAGGCGGTCTCCACCAGGGGCTCCCCGATTGAGACCGGGTAGCCTTCTTTCTGAGCCATCCGGACGAACGGCGGGATGGGGGCGAGCGGCTCGTTTGCGGCGTTCTCGAAAGAGACAAACTCGTAGCTGTTTCTCACCTCCAGCTCTCCCGAACCGGAGAAGCGGTATTCCTCGCGGCAGCAGACCGGGTAATGTTCCAGGCGCTTGCGCCAGAGCGAACAGGCGCGGACAACATCTCCGGGAACCCTTTCCGTCCAGGTTGCGGTCTTCTCGTTCCCGATCTTTCTCACTCCGTACAGCGGCATCAGGATTATCTTGCCTGCGGGCCCGGAAAATCGGATATCGAGGAACTCGTGGGTCACGACCTCGATCTCCACCGGCTTGCGCTCGAAGAGCAAAAGAAGGGGGCAGTCGAACGGATACCGGCTGCCGGAGAAACTCACCAGAAGCCAGTTTTCTGCCAGCTCACCGTCACGCGCGGCGATGAAGCGCTGCCCCTCGCCGCGGCACTGAGGCCCGGAAGACAGAGGAAGGACAAAATGCTGTCCTGTTTTCTGCTCCTCCCACGACCAGCGAAAAACCGGCTCGCTGGTCCAGTAGAGAAAGCCCGGGGCAAGGAGGGATTCGTAAATTTTCAGCAGTCCCTTCTCGCCGTCGGCAGAGGTGAAACTATAGCTGCGCTCGGCCCCGGCCCAGTTGAATTTTTCCTCGTAGCTGTAGGAGGAGGGCAGCACCGGCCTTCCCAGCAGAAGGTTTTCCCCCATCGTGATCGAATAGAGATCGACTCCGTCCGTGATCAGGCTCAGGTAGCCGAGCTTGCGGTAGCGGTAGAGCTCGCCGAAAACACCGAAACGTCCGGCCATCCGGTCCACGAGCGCGGGATGCCATCGATCCTGTTCACTTGCAGCCGGAGGAGAGAAAAAGAAAAGCTCAGCAAGAAAAACCACCAGAAGAATTCGGGACATGGGGATCTCCGGGGATGATATTGGGCAAATAATTCAGGTCATATTCCTGGACTATCAAAAAGGCAGGAGAGGAATTTCAGCCATATTATTGCCCGCTTAAGTCTTAAACAGCCGGAGCGCAATAAATGCAGCATGCCGCCGACTGTTTTTGACCGGATCGAAAGCGCGCGCCGCAAGGCGTTTTCCAATCCATCGGATTCAAGAAAGCCGGGCGTGCCTGTGCCGGGCTCTCAGGCCTGGGCTTCGAGAGTAAAATCCATGTTCAGCCTGTCGCAAAGTGCGGCAAGCTCTTCTCTAAGCGTACGCACCGGGGTTTCCGCGGGCTTCTCTGCAGTGATAGTCATCCGGAACATCGGGGTGCCGGTTACCGGAGCATGGTGCGCCTCGGTGTCGAGACTCTCGATATTGATTCCATGCCGGGCCAGCAGCTCGGTAACCTGGAAAACGATTCCGGTCCGGTCGATCCCCACCACAACGATACGGTAGGGCACGCCTTTCTCGACCTGATATTTCGGTCTGGCTCCGGTCTTCCGCGCCGAAAAGGTTAGTCCGGTCTCCGCCTCGAGATCTTTCAAGCTGGAACTGAAAGTTTCGAGCGCCTTCTTTTCTCCCTCGAGAAGCACCAGGATGGCGAACTCTCCTCCCAGCAGGGCCATCCTGCTGTCCTCGATACTACAGCCTGTCTTGTATGCGACCTCGCTGATCGCCTTGGCGATACCCGGCTTATCGGGCCCCGTGCCTGAGAGAACGAGATATTCTTTCATCGAATCCTCGAAGCTTGTTCAATGATTAATGAAAAGGAAAAATCCAAAACTATTCTGTTACCTCACATTATAAGACTTTACGAAATAAGGTGTCAATGCCGGCAAGACGCTGCGGCACCAGGTGAGCATTTGACTTTCGCTAATTATGCTTTAAGTTAGTATATTCACAACACAGAGGCTGCTGAGGCGGAATCGCTTTTGCCCGGACGGGAAGCTGTGGTATCGGTTCGCCCCTGACAGAGCCAGAAACCGCGAGGTAAACCATGCCCAAGTTAGTGCTGGTAATCCTGCTTCTTGCGCCATTCGTGGCCTGGGACGCAGCAGTGTATGTAATGCGTATGGCCGGTGACACTTCCGCTGAGCGCCGAAGTGAGGTGCTGCGCCATTTCGGTGAAAATGATATCGCCTCCGGAAGAGAGCATGTAGTGCGCCACAACAGGCTTTTGCCGTTTTCCAGGCTCCTTTTTTACGCTTTTTACGCTGCCCTTCTGTTCGGCGGCCTGGGCGCCTGGCTGGAAAACTGGCTTCTCGGGCCTGCGGCAGGGCGCTGGTATCTGGCCCTGCCCCTGTTTATCCTTGTGCTGATGGCAGTGCAGATATTGCTCTATATGCCGCTTTCGGCATACCGGGAATTCGTGATCGAACGCGAGATGGGGCTTTCCACGATCACTCTCGGCACGTGGCTGGCAGACCGGGCGAAAGCCCTTGCTCTGAACTGGGTCATAGCTACTGTTGTCGCCCTGCCTGTGCTCGCTCTGATCAAGACTCTGCCCAAATTCTGGCCTCTTCCCGCCGCAGCGGTGATCCTGGCGATTTCGGCTTTCATGATCTGGATCAGCCCCTGGGTGATCGATCCGCTGTTCAACAAATTCACGCCGTTGGAGAACAAGGAGCTCGAGGGGCGCCTGCGCCGGGTCAGCACCCAGGCGGGGCTCGCGCTGAAAGAGGTTTTCGTGATGGACGCCAGCCGCCGCTCTCTCTATCTCAACGCCTATTTCACCGGCCTGGGCAACAGCCGCCGTGTGGTGCTTTTCGACAACCTGGTGGCTGAATGCAGCGAGGATGAAATTCTCTCGGTAGTAGCCCATGAGCTCGGGCACTGGCGGGAGCACCATATCATTAAAGGCTTCCTTCTGGAGGTCGCAGGTGTATTTGCCGGTCTCTGGCTGCTGTGGCTTCTTTTGAACACCGAGGCCACGCGAAGCTTTTTCGGCCTCGATACACAGTCGAGCCTGGTGCTGATCGTGCTCCTGCCGTTTCTGCTCAGTCTGGCCGGCACACTGATCTCGCCTGCGGTATCGGCGATCTCGCGGCGTTTCGAGCGGGCCGCAGACCGCGCCGCGCTCGAATTGACCGGGGATGCCCCGGCTTTTATCGAGGTGGAGAAAAAGCTCGTGCGCAAAGCCAAGGCGGACCTTCTCCAGCCCAGGCTCATTCACCGGTTCTACGGAAGTCACCCGCTGGCAGAGCAGCGCATACGAATGGCCGAAACCTTTGAGGCCGGCGGCGGGCCCGTTTCTCAACCGGCAAAATGACCCATGTCCGCTTTTCCCCTTTTCTTAAACATTCCCTGCAGACCGGCCGCAGGAATATAATACCGGCCTGCAAACAGGACATCAGCAAACTTGAAAAGTTCATCAGCATTTCTTAAGTTATCCGATCCGGAACCATACCGACTTTTTCCATAGAAAATTTTTTCAGCGAAAACATGTGAGGAGATATTGATGGGCAAGCTCAAGGTAGTCATATCCGATTGTGACCACGGTACAGTGGAAACAGAACAAAAGGTATTCGAGCAGGCCGGCCTGGACTGGGAGCTGCTCGACTGCAAAAGCGAGGATGATGTGATCGCCGGCTGCGCCGGTGCAGCCGGGATCCTGAGCCAGTATGCGCCGATCAAGGCCCGGGCGATAGACAGCCTTCCCGGGCTCAAAGTGCTCAGCCGTTACGGGGTGGGTGTGGACAACCTGGACGTGGAGGCGGCCAGCCGCGCGGGTGTGGCTGTGTGCAACGTTCCCGATTACTGCCAGGATGATGTCTCGACCCACGCGTTCGCCCTGCTGCTCGACCTGGTGCGCGGAGTGACCGGGCTGGCAAAAGACACAGCCTCCGGCGGCTGGGATTTCCGGCTTGCCGGTTCGGTCCCGCGCACCCGGGGCAAGACTTTGGGCTTGCTGGGATTCGGCGCGATCGGCCGGATCGTGGCCCGCAAAGCTCTGGGCTTTGAAATGAAAGTCATCGCCTACGATCCTTACATAAATTCAACAGAGATGGATGTGAGGCTGGTCGGCCTGGAGGAGCTTCTGCGCGAGTCGGATTTTATCTCCGTTCATGCACCGCTCACCGCGGAAACGAAAAAAGTGATCAACGCAGCCTCTATCTCCAAGATGAAAGACGGCGCTTACCTGGTGAACACAAGCCGGGGTGCTCTGGTGGATGAACAGGCTCTGGCCGATGCCATCAAAAGCGGGAAACTGGCAGGCGCCGGCCTGGACGTGCTCACCCGGGAGCCGCCGGAAAAGGACAATCCCCTGCCCGGACTGGATAATGTGGTGATCACCCCGCACAGTTCTTTCTTTTCAGAGGAATCTTTTCAGGAGCTCAAGGAAAAGGCGGCGAGAAACATGGTAGAGGTGCTCAGCGGAGCACCGGCGAGATACCTTCTGAACCGCGACAAGCTGAAATCCTAGTGCGGGACTGAAATTTGAATCCGGGTGTGTTAACTTGACAAAATTGTATACTTGACAGGATTGTAAAATTATATGATATTAAAACTGACCTCTCATAGTATCATTTGCATAATTCCCGGCACTGCAATTCATCGTTTCCTACGGAACAATGATCCATGACCGGCACTGAAAATACGCCTCAATACGAGTCATTGTCTGAGCTCGAGCAGTTCGAAGGCAATTATTACAAGATGGATTTTTTCGTTTCAACTGCTCTGATCATTTTTACTGTCTGGGTTTTTCTGGCGGAAAAGAATTTCGGCTGGACCCTTCTGCTGGGGATTATGGCGATTCTGTTCCTGATCCGCGGAATCAGGAACTGGAAGAATAAAGGCAAAGGTGCAAAGTTCAAGCAGGTTGAATAAACCGGTTTTTTCTGAAACTGTATCTTTTCAATCGGACAGTCTTGCATGAGCAGGGTAATCACCCTGATTACCGATTTCGGCAGCAAAGAGGGCTACGTCGGAGCGATGAAAGGGGTAATCCTTTCGATTGCTCCCGAGGTCTGGATTGTCGATATTACCCACGAGATCCCTTTCGGCAGGGTGAGTAAGGCGTCCCTGGTTCTGGAGAGTATCCAACAGTATTATCCTGCCGGAACGGTTCATCTGGTGGTTGTGGATCCGGGTGTGGGCAGCCGTAGAAAGGCACTGGCGGTAGAAAGCGCAGAGCGTTTTTATGTCGGGCCGGACAACGGGGTTCTCGAACCGGCTTACCTTGCGGATAAGAGTTACGACTGCTATGAGCTGTCGGATCCGCAATTTCATCTCAAGCCCGTAAGCCTCACATTCCACGGCCGGGATGTATTCGCCCCTGCAGCGGCTTATCTGGCTCACGGCGTACAGTTGGAAAAGCTGGGGGAACGGGTGCAGAGTCCGGTCAAGCTGGGAAGCAGCAGGAAAAAGATTATCAGTGATGAACGGCTGGTCGGCAGAGTGATATACGCCGACCGTTTCGGCAATCTGATCACCGATATAACCGCCCGGGACCTTGAACTGCTCGGCCGGGACAAGTCCTGCCTGGCAGTTTCGATTTGCGGCAAAAGGATAGACGGGGTTTCCGATTACTATTCGCAGGCTGACGAGGGAGAGTTGATCGCTCTCGTGGGCAGCACGGGCAGGCTGGAGGTGGCAATTACCATGGACAGCGCATTCGATCACCTCGGGCCGCTGGCCGAGGACGCCGAGGTAACAATTTCTAAAATTTGAAGTTTACTTAAATATATTGACAGGAAAAATATTCTTTTTATCTTGAGATTTTTCTGCTGTTTTAAAATCTTTTGAATTCAGGCATTTCCAGGCCCGCCTTGATAATTTAAAACATTGTATTGTTTGAAGTCGAATGAACACTCCGAGGCGGATCAGTTCAGACTGTTCCACTTTTCACCGGGCAGGCAATTCCCGGTGAAAGTCAAATCTGGCGGACAATCGCCATATTCTGAGAATTTTCCTCCTGGAACTGCTGGTTTTTTTCACAGACTCATTACGGAATGAGCAACGGAGGTTTCGATTAATAATGGCTACCCGAGCGAAAGAAATAGAAAGTCGGCCGATAGATACCAATTACAGCGGCAAGCCGTCAAACAATATCACCAAGGGTCTTCCCAAACACATACAGTCGCTTTGTCCTGACCCGGACTGCGGCAGAGTGATCGCGGCCCGCATGTTCGAACAGCACGGCAAGGTCTATATGGAGAAGACCTGCCCCGACCACGGCTACTTCAAGACCCTTTACTGGTCGGATGTGGAGCTTTATCTCAAGGCAGAGAAATGGGAGTTCGGTGACGGCAAGGGGCTGATGAACCCGAATACCCAGTGCAGAAGCTGTCCGAGCGACTGCGGCATTTGCGACAACCATCTCAGCCATACTTCTCTGGGCAACATCGACCTGACAAACCGCTGCAACCTCAACTGCCCGTTCTGCTTTGCCAATTCCAACAGCACCGGCAAGATTTACGAGCCGAGCAAGGATGAGGTGATGAACATGCTGGAGCTCTACCGTGCAGAGCAGCCGGTTTACGGGCGCATGGTTCAGTTCTCGGGCGGCGAGCCTACCCTTCACCCGGATTTTTTCGAGATTGTCGCGGGGGCCAAAGAGCGGGGTTTCAGCCATATCCAGGTCGCTTCCAACGGGTTGAAATTTGCCGACCAGGAGTTCACCGAACGGGCCGCTGAGGCCGGTCTTCACACGATCTACCTTCAGTTTGACGGTGTGGAGGACGAGGTCTATATCAAGACCCGCGGCAGGCCGCTGATGGAGATCAAGGAAAAGGTGATCGAGGCGGTGCGCAAGGTTGGGATCAAAATAGTCTATGTGCCGACAATCGTCGGCGGGATCAACAACCATCAGGTGGGCCCGATCCTGGAACACGCCCTGGCCAATATCGATGTTCTCAGCGGGATCAGCTACCAGCCCGTTTCTCTGGTGGGACGGATCAGCACCGAGGAGAGAGAAAAACTCCGTTATACCCTGCCCGATCTTGCTGCTGATATCGAGAAACAGACCGGTATCTGCAAGAAAGATGACTGGTACCCCTTGAGTTTCGTGTCCCCGATCTCCAAGATTATCACCGCTCTGCGCGGTGCGGAAACTGTCAATGTCTCCTGCCACCCGCACTGCTCGCTCGGCACTTACCTGTTTATCGAGCACGGCACAGGCAGGCCGGTACCGATCACGCAGTTCGTGGATGTGGAGGGGATGTTCATGGAGCTGGACAGGCTGGCGTCAAAGACAAAAGCGAGCCGCTTCAAGCGCTTTGCCCAGATGAACGCTTTTTACAGGATTCAGAAGTTTTTCAAAAAGGATAAAGCGCCCAAGGGGATGGATTTCACTAAATTTCTGCAGACCCTGGACGGATTTTTCGATAAGGACGCAGGGCGTGGTGAAAAGGACGGCACCTACACGAACAAGACCCTGCTGGTGGCCGGCATGCATTTCATGGACAATTACAACTATGACCTGGAACGGGTCCGGCGCTGTGTGATTCATTACGCTACTCCGGAGAACCGGATCGTACCTTTCTGCGCTTACAATGGCGGCTTATGTCACCGCACGGATATTGAGGCAAAGCATTCCGTTTCGCTGGAGGAATACAAGAAAGCCAGGAAACAGCGGGCCTGAGCCCCAGGACCGCGGTTGATCGAACAGTTTCACAGCGGAGATACCAGCCTATCTCCGCTTTTGATATATACCGCGTGACGGACAATGCCCT
>Ga0272442_10005227_pt1 | contig 17449 bp, 9 predicted proteins | sample SSMForm2O_FD_200262 | JGI IMG/M metagenome (GOLD analysis project Ga0272442, IMG submission 200262) | Marine sediment archaeal communities from Little Sippewissett salt marsh, Falmouth, MA, United States - SSM-Form-2O | ecosystem: Environmental > Aquatic > Marine > Wetlands > Sediment ... | reverse complement strand
CGAAGGTGCAGGTGCAGCGGAAGCCGGAGTCATTATTGAGAGCGTGAGAGTATCTTACCTTCACTTGCGACTTGCACTTTCGACCGGGCCGGGCTCCGATTGGGTTGTGGGCCCGGCCCGCTTTGGAATGGGATTGAGTGCGGATAGGCGCGGATGGAGAGCGGCAGGCTCTGCCGCATCTGGAGTCTGCCGGTCCCAAATGGGGGTTAATCAAGCGCCGTTCCAGGCTACTCGGGCTCCCCGGGCGCTGCGCTGCCGGGATCATTCGGGGTTGAAACTTGTGGGACGAACACTCAACAACCAACCTTCAACGCTCAATGGCAGAAAGACAGAGGCTCGGTATTCATACTTGAGAGTTGGATGTTGGATGTCCTGAGGAATTCGCCAAGTTTCTGGTCATTGGGGCGAGAGATTGATCTTCTGGCGGCCGAATGAAGTTTCGCACCAGTGTGAACGAGATTGGCGATGGGTCGCTGCGCGAGAGTTTCCTCTGGACAGGCGGCGGTCTGGGAATAGAATTAGAATGCATCGGTAGTGTTTGGGGATTAGGCACATGAAGATCGTACAGATCGTTCCCGGATCGGGAGGAACCTTCTACTGCGAGAACTGTCTGCGCGACAGCTCCCTCGCCAGGTGCCTGCACACGCTTGGGCACGACGCCATGCTGATTCCAATGTACCTGCCCGTGTTCACCGACGAGCCGCAGGCGGGCAGCGACGTTCCCGTGTTCTTTGGCGGTATCAACGTCTATCTCCAGCAGAAGTTCGGCATTTTCAGAAAGACCCCCCGTTGGCTGGACAGGCTGTTCGACTCAAGCTGGCTGCTGAAGATGGCCGCGAAACAGGCCGGCTCGACGACCGCCGCCGGCATGGGGGATATGACCCTGTCGATGATCCTCGGGGCGGAAGGACGTCAGGCCAAGGAACTGGACCGGCTGGTGACCTGGCTGGCCGAACAGGAGCAACCCGACATCGTGCATATCGCCACGATAATGCTGATTGGGCTGGCGCGGCAGATCAAGGAGAGGCTGGGCGTCCCGGTTGTGGTATCGATGCAGGATGAGCATGTCTGGTTGGACTCGCTGGACAAGCCCTACGACAAGCGGTGCTGGGAGGCGATCGGCGAACGGACGCCGGATTGTGACGCCTTCATTTCCGTGAGTGACTACTACGCGGATTTCATGCGTGAGCGGGTGGGGATGCCCGCTGAAATGGTGCACACGGTCCACATCGGGATCGAGACGGAGGGCTACGAGCAGGCGCCGCTGTCTTTCGACCCGCCGGTGCTGGGATACCTGTCGAAGATGACTCCGTCGCTTGGCTTCGGCAAGCTGGTTGATGCATTCATCGCGCTCAAGAAAAAGGAGGGCCTGGTCAACCTGAAGCTCCGGGCCATGGGAGGTATGACCGGTGGCGACAAGGCGTTCCTCGCGGAAATGCGGAAGAAGCTGGACGCTGAAGGCTTTGGCGGAGATGTCGAGCTCCTGCCGGAGCTGGACAAGGCCAGCCGGCAGAAGTTTCTGGACTCGCTCTCGGTGCTCTGCGTGCCCATCGAGGATGGGGAAGCGTTCGGATCGTTCATGATCGAATCGTGGGCGGCGGGAGTGCCTGTTGTGATGCCGAAGGTAGGCGGGTTTGTGGAGTTGATCGAGCAGACGGGCGGCGGTATAATGTATGAGGTTGAGGACAACGGTCTGGTCGCGGCTCTGGAGTCGGTCTTGTGTGACGCCGAGCGCGCGCGCGCGCTCGGCACGGCGGGCAGGGCCAGCGTGGCGGATGCCTTTACGATTCGGCACATGGCGGAGAACACGCTGAAGGTTTACGAGTTGGTGCTGAAGGGCGAAGAGTGAATGGTAAATGCTAAGAAGTTCGGGAGATGGATCATGAGACAGGCCATGAGAGTTGCTTTGTTGTTTGTGTTGGCGACGGTGTCGTGTGCGGCGCCGGACGGGAAGGGTAAGGCCGCCGGGAAGGCCGTGAAGCTGAAGGAGAACACGGGACCCTCGTGGCGTACGTTCCACGGCGATTCGGCGATGGCCGGGCTCGCGGAGGGCAATGTGCCGGCCAAGCCGTCCAAGCTATGGGAGGTCAAGGTGGGTGGCGCGGTTCCCGACACGCCGGTGATTGGCGACGGGCGCATCTTCTGTTCCGTCGGCGGAGAGAAGGTGATTGTGCTGGACATGAACGGCAAGGAGAAGTGGCGGAAGGCCCTGCAGGACCCGACAAAGGACCCCTCCACGCCGCCGCCTCCGGGCGGGGGGGCAGGGATTGCCACGCCGCTCATATACACGTGCGGCATGGTGGTTTTCGGCACGGGTTCCGGCAGCGTATTGGCTCTGGACGGCGTTTCGGGCAAGAAGAACTGGGAGTACCAGACCGGCGGAATCGTGATGGGCACTCCGAACTTTGCGATACTTGAGAAGGGCGCGAAGTGCGTGATCATCATAATCGAACAGCAGGAGGGCGTGGTTCACGGCATAGACGCGTCAACGGGCGACAAAGCCTGGATAGCGGAGCCCACGGCGCGATGCGACGGTTCCGCCGCGGTCGCGGATGGAAAAGTGGTGTTCGGCAGCTGTGCCGCGGCGATCCACGTTCTCAATGCCGTTACGGGCAAGTACGAGGGCGAAGTCTCGCTGGGTGAGGGATGCGAAATGGCGGGTGCTCTGGCGGTCTCGGAGGGGCGCGTGTACTCCGGCAACAGGAGCGGAACGCTGGTGTGCGGCGACCTGGCGAAGGCCGAGGAGGTTTGGACGAACGAAGACGGTGGTGGCGGCGAGCTCTTCACCGCGCCGGCCGTCGGCAAGAACAGGGTGGTTTTCTTCGGGGCGGATGGGAGCATCTACGGTCTGGACAAGGCTACCGGCAAGAAGGTGTGGTCGTTCGACAGCGGTGCTATGGTTCCGCTTGCGCCGGTGATAGCCGGTGATAACGTGATAGCAATGGCCGACGGCAAGTTGTTGTTCCTGTCGCTGGCCGACGGCAAGAAAGGCTGGTCGTACACGGTGGGTGACGAGGCAACCGCGCCGGCCGTGGTCGATGGAAGGATAGTCGTTGGGACCGGTACCGGGGAAGTGATCGCATTTGGAAGGAAGTGACTATGGCTGAGGCAAAAAGGCCGATACTGGAACTGCGCGACATCGAGAAGTCATATGGCGCGACGGACGAAGCAAAGGTCATCGACGGAGTGGACCTTGCCGTGCAGGCGGGCGAGTCGCTGGCCATCATAGGGCCCTCCGGGTGCGGCAAGAGCACGCTGCTGAATATCATGGGGACGCTCGACCGACCGACTGCGGGATCCGTTCGCCTGGACGGGGAAGACGTTGCGCGGCTTGATGACCGGGCGCTTGCGGGTGTCCGCAACAAGAAGATCGGTTTCATCTTCCAGCTTCATCACCTCCTGCCGCAGTGCAGCATCATAGAGAACGTGATGGTGCCGACAATAGTGGGCCCCGGCGGCGAAGAGGTCCGTCAGCGGGCGGAGCGGCTGCTGGAGCGCGTCGGTCTCTCGCACAGGCTGTCGCACAGGCCGGGACAGCTGTCGGGCGGCGAACGGCAGCGCGTTGCCGTGGTTCGGGCGCTTGTGAACAGGCCCTCGCTGCTGCTGGCGGACGAGCCCACCGGTTCACTGGACAGGAAGGGCGCCGAGGGCCTTTGCGATCTGCTGGTCGAACTGAACAAGGAAGAGAAAGTCACCATCATCATGGTGACCCATTCGATGGCGCTGGCGGAGCGGATGGGCAAGGTGCTCGAACTCGATGAGGGGAAGCTCGGCCGGCCGAAGAAACTGGAGGACGACCCGAAGGCCGAGAAAGCGCCGAAGGCCGAAGAAGCTGGAAAGGCCGAAGAGGCGCGGGAGGTGGAAGAGCAGCGCAGGGCCGAAGAGGCCAGGAAAGCTGACGAAGCGCGGAAGGCTGAAGAGTCTCGCCGGGCGGAGGCAAAACGGGAGGCGGAGCAGGAGCGCAGGGAGGAGGCGCGGCTCGCCGAGGAACCGCGGCAGGCGGAAGAGGCAGCGGAAAAAAGGCGGAAGGCTCGCAAGAAGAAAGCGTCGTCAAAGGAGAAGGTATCCGCGAAGAAGAGCTCGGGAAAGAAGAAGACTTCGACCAGGGGATCGGCCCGGGGCAAGGGAAAGCGAAAGTGAGAGTGATAGATGAATCCCATTAGACTCGTGCTTCGAAGCTCGATCTTCTACTGGCGGACGAGCCTGAGCGTCCTTCTCGGTACGATCGTTGCCAGCGGGGTCCTCGTCGGCGCGCTGCTCGTGGGCGATTCGGTTACGCACAGCCTCCGTCGGTTTGCACTGATGCGCCTCGGTGACATCAGGTACGCGGTGCCCGCGGGGCAGCGTTACTTTGACCGGGAGCTTGAAACGGGCCTGGGCCGGCACGTGGAGGCGCCCGTGAGCGCAGTGCTGCAACTCAAGGGAATCGCGCTTCACCAGGAGGAGGAAGGCGGGGACCCTGTCCAGGTCAACCGGATCCAGGTGCTCGGCGTTGGCCCGTCCTTCTGGCAGCTGTCCAAGGGGATGGACCCCGCGCTGGGCGAGGACGAGGTAGCGCTGAACGAGAAACTGGCGACCGGCCTCGGCGTGAAAGCCGGGGACACGATCCTCATCAGGGTGGAACAACCCACGCTGTTGCCGCGCGACGCGCCGCTCGCGTCACGGAAGGAAGATATCTTTCAGTCCGGCAGCTTCACGGTGAAACGCATAGTGCCGGACTCCGAGATCGGCCGGTTCAGCCTGGCGGCTAACCAGGTTGTCCCCAACAACGCGTTTGTCAACATCGAATGGCTTCAGAGAACCGTGAAGCTGGTGGGCCGCGCCAATCTCCTGCTGGTCGGCGGTGAGGAAGGGAAGCCCGCTATCGAGGATCTCGAGGCGGCCCTGGAAAAGACGTGGCGTCTGGGCCACGTGGGCATCACCTTGCGGAACGTCCCCGTGCACGATACGATCCAGCTGGAAAGCGACAGGGTCTTCCTGGATCCCGCCCTGACCGAGGCGGCACTGAGCACGGACTGGCCGTCGGAGGGCGGCGCGGCGCCGCCGAAGGGCGTGGGCACGCTCACTTACCTGGTGAACTCGATTTCGAAAGGCGGAAAGAGCATTCCCTATTCCTTCATGGTTGCGTGTTCGCCGTCCGAGGACGGTGGCCTTAGTCCCGTGCCGCGGGGCATGCGGGACGACGAGATAATCATCAACACGTGGGTGGCCAGGCAGCTGTCGGCGGAAACCGGGGATACGGTTGAGGTGGCCTACTACGAACTGAAGGGCTTTGGAAAGTTTGTCGAGAAATCGCGTTCCTTCAAGATCCGCGACGTGGTATCGATGGCGTCGCTCGGCGCGGAGCGCGACCTGATGCCCACTTTTCCCGGGCTGACGGACGTGTCGAAGTGCCGTGAATGGGATATCGGCATGCCCATGGACGAGGAGAAGCTGGGGGACAAGGAGAACCAGTCCTACTGGACCAGGTACCGCACGACGCCGAAGGCGATTGTGAACCTGGTGGCGGGCCAGGATATGTGGGCGAACCGGTTCGGCAACCTGTCGGCCATTCGTTTCCCGGCGAGCGCGGGATCAGTCGAGGCGATCGAAAAGATGCTTTCGAAACGAATCAAGCCCACGGACATAGGCCTCTTTTTCATGCCCGTGCGAGAACGCGCCCTCAATGCGGTGAGCGAGGCGATGAGCTTTGGCGAGCTCTTCGTGAGCATGAGTTTCTTTCTGATCGCAGCGGCGCTCATGCTTACCGGCTTGCTGTTCGTGTTCGGGGTGCAGCAACGTAGCGAGGAGATCGGCACGCTGCTGGCAGTGGGCTACAGACCGAACCAGGTGCGCCTGCTGTTCCTGTGCGAGGGGGGGGTGGTGGCGTTAATCGGCGCGTGCATCGGCGGAGCGCTCGGGACCCAGTACACGCGGGCAATGATCTGGGGCCTGAGCACCTACTGGAAGGGCGCGATCGCGGGTTCGGCCATTCAGTATCACGTCGAAACGGCGACGCTGGTGGAAGGAATCATCGGCAGCTTCGCGTGCGCGCTGGTCGCGATTGCAATTGCCATGTGGCGACAGACCAAGAAGACGGCGCGTGAGCTCCTGGCAGGGGAGGCGGCGCAGGAATACGCCCCGGAAGTCCGGGAGGGAAAGGGCGGCGGCGCCCTGGCGGGACTGTCCTTCCTGGGCGCGATTGCGGCGGTGTGCATGGTCGCCTACGTGTTCATCGGCGGCATCGAGAACATGGTGCCCATGTTCTTCGGTGCCGGCAGCTTGCTCCTGCTGGCGGGTCTCGGCTTCACCGGCGCGGTGCTGCGCTCGCTCGAGAAGAAGTCCACCGACAGTCTCACCATAGAGGCCATAGGGGTTCGGAACGCCTCGCGACGGCGCGGCAGGAGCCTGACGGCCGTGGGTCTGCTCGCGTGCGGCAGCTTCATGGTCTTTGCCGTCTCCTCCATGCAGGAGGACATTGCGAAGCACTCCGGGGATAGATGGTCGGGTAGCGGCGGCTTTGCGCTCTTCGGGGAGTCCACCCTGGCATCGCCCGAACCGCTGGAGAGCGATAAGGCGAAAGAGATGTTCAAGATGCAGAAGCTGGAGGAGCTCCAGGGCGTCGCGATCGTCTCGATGAAAGTGCACGAGGGCGACAACGCGGACTGTCTGAATCTCAACCGGGCGCAGTCGCCGACTTTGCTGGGCGTGGACCCGACGGAGTTCACGGAGCGCGGAGCGTTCATGCGCCGCAAGGGCAAGGATGGCGTGTGGGATCTCCTGAAGGAGGACCTGGGGCCGGGCATGATCCCGGGTGTTGTCGGCGATTCGGACACGGCCATGTGGGGGTTGGCCAAGAAGGTGGGGAGGAAGAAAGGCGACGTCCTCGCATACCGGGACGAGCGCGGGAACCTCTTCAAAGTGAAGCTCGTGGGCAAGCTGTACATGCGACTCTCCGTGTTCCAGGGCCGGGTGCTGATCGATGCGGATGCGTTCGCAGAGAAGTACCCGTCCGAGGACGGGTACCGCATGTTCCTGGTGGATGTCCCAGCGGGGAGTGCCAAGACGGTGCAGCAGGCGCTTACGAGCCGGCTGGCGAGGATAGGACTCGACGTGACCACCACGACCGAGCGCATGCTCGAGTTCTATGCCGTGCAGAGCACCTACCTCGCGATGTTTCTCGTTCTGGGCGGGCTGGGCCTGTTGCTGGGCAGCATAGGCATGGGTATCGTTGTCATGCGCAACGTTCTCGAGCGCCGAAGCGAGCTGGCGATACTCCGCTGTGTCGGCTTCTCGCGCAGCAACGTCGTGCAGGTGGTGCTGGCCGAGCACTGGATGCTGTTGATGGCCGGGCTGCTGATAGGCATTGTTGCGTCGATGGTAGCAATGTGGCCGAACCTCGTGGCGCCCGGGGTGGAGATTCCGTACAAGATAGTCGGCGGCATCGTCGTGGGCATAGTGGTGGTCGGGTTTGCGTGGACCGGAATTGCTGCGGAGATCGGACTACGCGGTTCGCTCATGGATTCACTGCGGAACGAGTAGGAGAGCGATCACCGGCCACTGATCACCGGCTACTGCTCACTTACCTCATGGTCAGAAAGTAAACCCAACTCGGTGAATGCCGAATTCCCGGTGGCCGCTGGTTTCGGCTTTCGTCTGCTTGCCGTTGCAGACCTCCACGAGCTCGCCAAGAGCGCAGCCGGCCATTTCCTCTATGCTGACGCCGCTGTCGATTACTTCGCCGGCGTTGATGTCGATGTTCTCTTCCATGTTCCGGTAGGTGGCGCCGTTGCCCGTGATCTTGATGACCGGTGCGATGGGGCAGCCGGTGGGCGTTCCACGGCCGGTCGTGAAGAGCAAGACCTGGGCGCCGCCGGCCACCATACCGGTTATGGACTCGATGTCCTGGCCCGGGGTGTCCATCACGTACAGTCCTTTGCCCGGGGGGCGCTCGGCGTACTCGATCACTCCCTCGATCGGGGCGGAACCAGCTTTGTATATGCAGCCAAGCGACTTCTCCTCGATGGTAGTGATCCCTCCCTCGATATTGCCGGGAGTGGGCTGGCTGCCGCGGATGTCCTCGCCCATGGACTTCGCGCGGTCTTCGGTCTGCTTGACGATCCTGAGTATGTCGTCGGCGACCTTGTCGTCGCGCGCGCGCCTGGCCAGGATATGCTCCGCGCCGATGAGCTCGGTGGTCTCGGAAAGAATGGAAGTGCCGCCTGCCTCAACGATCCGGTCGGACACTACGCCGAGCACCGGGTTGGCTACCAGGCCGGAAGTCGCGTCGGATCCACCGCACTCCATTCCGAGGATAATGTCGGCGAGATCGATCGGGGCCTTTTCGCAGCACGCGGCCGCCTCGAACAGCCGGCGAAGCGCCGCCGTGCCGCGTTCCACGGTGGCGGTGGTCCCGCCGCAGTCCTGGATACCCACGACCTGTACTGGTTTGCGGGAGGATTCGATTCCGGCGACAACGTCCTTCGCCTCCACGCCTTCGCACCCGAGCGTGACCACCAGCACGGCGGCGACGTTCGGGTTGGCGCCGAGACCCACCAGGGTGTTCACGGTCTGCCTCTTGTCGTTACCCATCTGGCAGCAGCCGTGGGTGTGGGGCAGGGCCACGGTGCCGGATACCCCGGCGGCGATCCGGATGGCGGTCTCGCTGGCACAGACGGAGGTGGGCAGCACGATGACGTGGTTGCGTATGCCCACGAGGCCATCGGCCCTCTTGTAGCCCCGCATGGTCATTCGAGATCTCCGCGACCGCGCAGGCCGTCGAGGTTATGGGTGTGCACGTGGTCGCCCGGGGCTATGTCGGCCGATGCGGCCCCGATCGCCTCGCCGTACTTGAGCACTTCCCGGCCGTGGACAATCTCGGCGATGGCGAACTTGTGGCCAAACGATATGGCGTCGCGCAGAACCACGTCGCCGGCGGGCGTGTCGATCGTCTCGCCGGCAGCGAGGTCATCGAGGGCGGTAGCGACGTTATCCGCCTCGCACAGCACTATCCACCTGGTCTTCACAGGCGCAATCTACAACGTAGGGGTGAGGGTATGCAACTCACAACTCCGGTACGCGCCACTCGACACGCGACCCGCCCCAGAAGAGAAGCGGCTGTGCCTCGGACGGTCGTCTCCGGCACAGCCGCCAAAGTTCCGCGGCCGTTGTTTTCGAGGGGCTACGGCCACGGAAACGGGAGGGCTTGGAGAAGTAGCCAGTGGCCAGCGGCCAGTGGCAGGACAGTCCTCCACTGGCCACTGGTGATTGATTACTCCTCCTTCTTGGGTTTCTTCTCCTTCTTCTCCTTCTTCGGCTTCTTCTCCTTCTTCGGCTTCTTCGGCTTCTTCGGCTTGGCGGGTTTCTTTTCCCTGGTCAGGTCGCGGATCTTCCGATCGATCTGGCGGACCTTGTCGTTGACTTCTTTGTACTCCTTGCTGAGGGCCTGGTTCTGTTCGTCTGCCCCGAGGATCGTGCCGACCTTGTTGTTGTAGGCTCTCCATGCGGCGTCGGCGGCCTTGCGGAGGTCGGGCGCCTCGGAAGCCTTGTAGGCATCGTCGTAGGCCTTCTTGGCCGCGGCCGCGGCCGCCTTGGCTTCTTTCACGCCGGCATCGCTTTCCATCTTCTTGCCGAGGTCGCGCCACTGGTTCTGGAGCTCACGGTCCCGGGTGCGGGCATCGTTGCGGTCCTTCTGCAGCTGCGCGATCTGCGTGCTCAGCTCCTTCGCGTCGGGGTCGGCATCGTACGCCTTGGCGCGGGCCTCGTCGGCGTCTTTGCGGGCCTCGTCGTACTGGGGCTTGATCTCGGCCGTCTGGTCGGCGAGGAGCTTGTCGTACAGGGTCCTGTACTCCTTCTCCTTCTCACGGTAGGCGTTCCAGCTTTCGGCGAGGCTCTCGCTGGACTTGTGCGCTTTCTCGAGGGCGTCGGCCTTCTTGCGCGCGGCATCGCGAGCCTCCCTTGCGGCCACGAGGTCGGGGTCCGTGTTCTCCTTGTCGCGCATTGCGCGCTCGAGGCTGTAGCGGAGGCTGGAGGCCTCTCGCACGTCGGGGTCCCTGCTGATCCGGCCGTCGACACCGTAGCGCATGCGGAAGTCGATCTCGCTGAGTTGGTACTCGATCTCTCTTTTCCTGGCCTCGAGCTCGGCGCGTTCCGACATGAGCTTGGACGCTTCCTCGTCGGCTTTCTTCTTGGCCGTGCGCAACTCGTCCTCGGCCTGGCGGGCCTCGTTTACCTTCTTGCGGTCTTCGGCGACCTTCTCGTTGTACACTGCCCTGTAGGACTTTTCGGCTTCGCTGTAGGCTTTCCAGGCGTCTTTCAGCTCCTGGGGCTTCGTCGAGTTGTAGGCCCTGTCGTGCTGGGCCTTGAGCTTGTCCTTGGCGGCACGGAGAGCGGCCAGTTCCTCGTTGTTCCTGTCGAGGTTCCTGCGGGTGTTATCGATCTGGTGGCGCAGCCCGTTGGCCTTGGCGTTGGCCGAGCGGAGATCGGCGTCGGACGCATTGATCTTGGCCTGGACCTTGTTCTTCAGGATGAAATCATGCAGGCGTGCCTGGTAGTCGAGGATCGGGTCGTTCTTCCCGATCTCATCCCGCTCCTTCTTGATTGCCGTGCCCTCGTCGCTGGCGGCTATTGCCCGTTCGCGCGCGGCGCCCACCTCGCGATCTGCCGCTTCACGCGCCTTCTGCAGCTCCTTGAGTTTCGGATCGGTGCGCGGGAACTTGTCGGCCTCGGCCCTCGCTTTCTCGGCTTCCTTCCTGAGTTCAATGGCGGCGGGATCTTTCTCCGCTTCGGCGCGACGCGCGTTCATCTTGGAGCGAAGATCGTTCCTCTGCTTGTCGAGCTCCGCTTTCTGCTTCTGGAGCTCCGCGAGCCCGGCGGGCGCTTCCTGAACCTCTTCCTGGGCGAGCGCTATGCCTTGGACAGCAACGCCAACGCACAGCAGCACACACAACAGCTTCCTCATAGCCTTCTCCTCGGCTTGTGCCCTGACTCCGTGGCAACCCGGGCGGTGGGCACGGTAGCGCACCCGGGAGCGGGGCCCTCCCTCTAGGCCCCTTCTACATTGACTACTACTACGGCGGCCGGAGAATATAACAGCCGTTTTATGCAGCAATAAATGTGTTATCCAGAGTACACTTTTTGGAAATACTTCGTTGAAGGAGGGTGCGATGCCGCAGAAGACAAAATGCCCCGGATTACTACCCGGCTTGCTGACCTGTGCCATTCTCATGTGTGCAAGCGCGATCCCCCTGGCGGCGGAGGAGCCGGGCACCGAGCAGTTCTACAGCGGTAACTCCTTATACAACAAGAAGTTATACCCGCTGGCGATAGCTGAATACAAGGCGTTTCTGAAGAAGTATCCGAAGCATCCCAAGGTGCCGGAAGCCAGGCTCGGACTCGCGCTGAGCTACTATGCCGGCGGGAACTACAAGGAGGCAGAACCCCTGATAGCCGAGATACTGAAGGGGGGAAAACTGGGTGAGAAGACGGAGCTGACAATGATGCGGGCGCATTGCGCCCTGATGCAGGACAGGTTCGACGATGCCGAGAAGGTTTTCAAGGAGGCGCTGGCCGGGAAGCTGGACCAGAGTCACAAGATAAACGCACTGGCTGGTCTGGCGGAGGCGGCCTTCAGGCGGAAGAACTGGAAGGACAGCGTTTCGTGGGCGGAGAAGCTGTTGGCGGTGGAGCCGGGGCCGGAACTGCGCAAGCAGATCGCGTACCAGGCGGGCTACGCCCTTTACGAACTGAAAAACTATGCCGATGCCGCGACGATGCTCGGCAAGATGGGCGATATCGAGAATACGGACCCGCTCCTGCCGCGCGCGGCCTATCTCAGGGCGGAATGCCTGCGGCAGAGCGATAAGCTGGCCGAGGCGGCCGTTGAATATGCCAAGGCCGCGGAAGTAATGACAGGGCAGGCGGCGGCCGAGGTGTATTACCGGCTCGGGTACGTCGCGTTCCGTCAAGCCAAGTACGACGACGCCATAGCAGCGTTCGCGAAGTCGCTCAAGGCGCACGGGCAGGGGCCGATGGCGGAGCAGTGCAACCTTTTCATGGGGCGCGCGTACCTCGAAAAGAAGGACTACAACAGGGCATGCCGGCACCTGGAGGGACTCAGCCGCGGCAAATCGGCCTCCGCACCGGCCGCGTGCCTCTGGCTCGCGCGTGTCTACTCGCGCCAGCGTAAGCACAACGAAGCCGCCGGGATCCTGGGACAGGCGTTGCAGCGCTTCAGGAACACCGCCTCGGGTCCCGACCTGTTGTTCGATCATGCCAATGCGCTCATTGTCCAGAAGAAATACGCCGAGTCCGCCAAATCGCTGGGAAGCGTGCTGGACAAGAAGGACTGGGCGCAGCGCAACGATGTGCTTCGTCTCTACAGCGTATGCCTGCACCGATCCGGGGACTACAGGAACAGCCTGAAGTATGCCGATCAGTTCCTGGCGGAATACAAGAACGACAAGCTTTTGCCCGAGGTGTTGTTCGTCAGGGGAGAGAGCCTTTACCTGCTCGGCGAGCTCGACAAGGGGCTGGCAGCGCTCAAGACCTACCTGGAGAAGGCGCCCGACCACGCGAACGCCGACGCGGCAACTCTCAGGATCGTGCAGACGCTGCACAAGCAGGGCAAGTGGCGCGATGCCATTCGGACGGCCGCGCCGCTCCTGAAGAAGGACCCGAAGGAAGAGTTCTTCGGGCAGCTCAAGTTCGTGGTGGGTGAATGCCATTTCAGGCTGTCGAGCTGGCACACGGCGATCGGCCTGCTCAAGGCGTTCGAGAAGGAGGCCGACCAGCGCCACGAGGCAAGGCGACGCGAAAACCGTGACGAGTTGGACCCGAACGTGGACACGGCTCGGCTCGAGCTTGCTGTCGCGAGCCTGGGCGTGGGGGATTCCGGGGCGGCCGCGGGCTATTTCCACAAGGTCGTTCAGCACCATGGCAATAGCAAGCACATGCCCATGGCGCTGGCGGAGCTCGGCCGTCTCCAGTACCAGGCGAAGAACAACAAGGGCGCCCGCGAATCTTTCGACCGCTTCCTGCGCGAGTACTCCAAGGCGCCGCAGCGCGCGCAGGTGGAGTACTACTACGGCTGGGTCTCGCTCAAGGACAAGAGGGATGACGACGCCGCGCGACACTTCGGCGTGGTTGCCGATTCGTTTCCCAAGAGCCGGTTCGCCGCCGACGCCGCCCTGCAGCGCGCCCTGATCTACGAGGCGAAGGGCAGGTACAAGGAGGCCCAGGCGGCATTCGAGGCCCTGGTGAAGCAGTACCCGAAGCACCAGAACACGGACCTCGCCCTATTCACCCTGGCGGTCACGCACGCGCGGCAGAAGAGCTGGGACAATGCAAAGAAGTACTTTACGAAAGTGCTGGAGGATTTCCCCCGTGCCAAGATCGCGGACCGCGCGGCGTACGAGCTGGCCTGGTGCGAGAAGGCGCTGGGCAACAGGGCGGCGACGGTGAAGTGGTATGAACACGTGCTCGACCGCTACCCTCGCAGCGACCTGGTGGTGAAAGTCAAGAGGGAGCTTGCCGAGGAGAAGTTCGCCACGAAGAACTACGATAAGGTGATAACAGGGCTCAAGGAAGCACTGCAGAAACTGAAGGACGAGAAGGAGCGGGAGCAGACCCTGTACCGCCTCGGCACGGCCTACTTCAACAACGGCGACCACGCCGAAAGCGCGGACACGTTCGAGCTCTTCCTCAGGAAGTACTCTCATTCCAAGCTGCGCGCCTCGGCGTATTTCCAGGCCGGCGAATCGCGGTTCGAAAAGAAAGACCTCGATACCGCCCGCGCTCACTACCGGGCGGCCGCACAGTCGCAGGATCACAAGATCAGGGAACCCGCTCTGTTCCGGCTCGGCCAGGTCGAGGCCGAAAGAAAGTCCTGGAAGGAGTCCGAAGCGGCCTTCGGGAGGTTCCTGCAGCACTACCCCAAGAGCAAATGGGCGACGCAGGCGCACTTCGGACTGGGCCGCGCCCGGCAGGAGCTGCGGAACTGGGACTGGGCCCTGCGCGAGTACCGGCATGTCGTCGGCGTTGGGCGGAAGGACAGCATGGCCGCCGAGGCGCAGTACCGGGCCGGGACCTGCCTGAAGGAGATGAAGAAGTACGACGAGGCGTTGCAGGCGCTGGTCAGGGTACAGGTCGGCTATGGGTTCAAGGAGTGGAGCGCCAGGGCGCTGTTCGAAATGGGGGTCGTGCTCGAGAAGAAGGGCGAGAAGCAGCGCGCCGCCGAGCAGTTCCAGGAAGTCGTCAAACAGTTTCCGGATGAAGAAGTCGCCGAATCCGCCAAGAAACGTCTCAAGGCCCTGGCCCCCAAGGGCTAGCCTGATCCGGTCGGCAAATGGACTCGTCATCTAACAGCGCTCCCGCCGGCGCGGGAGCTCACGGTATGCGCTTGCTGCGAAAACTGGTTCTACGGCTCCCCGCGCTCCTCGCCTTTGCGGCAATGTTCTTCCTGTGCCGGTCTATCTTCCTGGAAGTGCGCAACACCGTCTGGTGCACCTATTCGGACGATGTCTCCATCACCGTGGACGCAATGGAGGCGGACGTTCGGACCGTGCTCTGGTCCGATCCGCATCCGGCGTATGCGAAGTTCGACACGGGCTGGGGCAAGCACAACGTTTCGTTCTCGCCCGATGAGACATGGATGGCGATGACGCGCGGCCTGGAGGAGGGAACCAACGCCGACATGTACGTCTCGCAGTGGGACGGCGTTGCGTGGTCGGAGCCTTTCGAGTTCATAGAGATCAACAGCCCCGCGAACGAGTTGGGCGCGGCGTGGGGGGCAAACGGCAAGTGTCTATACTTCGTGTCCGACCGGGAAGGCGGGCAGGGCGGGTACGATATCTGGGTGGCGCGCTGGACTGGCGGGAAGTGGGGCGCTGTCACCAACCTGGGAGCGGGTATCAATAGTCCTGCCGACGAGTTGGGCCCGACGCTGACACGCGACGGCGAATGGCTCTACTTTTCGTCCGACCGCCCGGGCGCAAAGGAACACGATATATTCCGGGCGGCGCTGATCCCCGCCCAGCCCATTACCAATGCCCCGACCGTCCCGCCGGTCCCGCTGTTCGAGGCTCCGGAACGGGTGGCCGCCGCGTGTTCCGCCGGGAACGACATGGGGCCGACGTTGAGTGGCCGCGGCGATTTCCTCTATTTCGCGTCCGACAGGGGCGGAGGGCTCGGCGGATTTGATATCTACTGGAGCCGGGTGGTCGACGATCGGGTCCGCGTACCGGAGAACCTCTGGACCGAGGTCAACAGCGCCGCGGACGACCGGGCGCCGGCGGTACGAATGGAAGGCTTCGATATCGTCTTCAGTTCCAACCGCGGGGCTGAACGGGAGAAGGCATACCGGCTCTACTCGTCAACCGCGCGCGAGGTGATCCCGCGGCTGGACCTTTCGAGGTGGTTCCAGTTGATGCAGTTGCTTGACCGCGTGAAGTGGTGGCTCGTGCTGCTCGTGATGGCGTTCTTCCTGCTGCTCTACCTCCTGAAGCACTACAGGGACCTGACGGACCTCAGGCACAAGTGCATCATGGCGTCCTTCATCCTGCACTTGGCACTCTTGCTTGTGATGGCATTCTGGATGATCTCGATCGAGATCAGGGAGTCGATGGACCCCAGGAGCGCGGAAGTGGCGCTGGACGTCGATTCGCTGGCCCGGGAGAAGCTCGCGCTCGACATGCAGGACGACGTCGCCGAAATGCCGCCGGCCGACGTGTCCCTCCCGGTGGAGCAGGCGCGGGAAGACCTTCCGGAGCCGGAATTCGAGCCGGCGAAGGAGATGAATGCCCCGCCGGTAGTTACGAAGACCACAGAGGACTCGCTTGTCACAAAGGTAATGCCCTCGAAGCTGAACGAGGAGGCCATGGACGCAAAGGTCCGGCAGAAGAGCGCGGAGATCCCTGACCTGCAGATGCCGGAAATCGAGATGCCGTTGGTCGAGGTGGTGATGGAGGAGATGGCCCCCGCCGAGCAGCAGAAGAAGGAGGAACCGTCAGTTGAAAGCGTGGAATTCGACGTGGCGGAGATCCAGCAGGTGGTCGCCGTGGAGTTTGAGAAGACGGCAAAGCCGGACACGCAGCCGATGGTCAAGCCGGAAGGCATGATCGGTGAGATGGTAACGAACCTGGTATCGGACGTTGCGAGGCGGCAGGATTCCGGCGATACGATAGTGATGGCGTCAGCGGGCACGGAAACAGCCGGGGTTGCCACACACCTCTCGGGAGACGGCAAAGTGCGCGACGTCTTGATGGACGTGCAGGGGACGGGCCGGGGAACGAAGGTCGTCGCACGCGGCAAGCTCCGCGTCCCGGGCGTCCGGTCCGGCGTGGGGCAGGGCGACGGCAAGGTCGCGATCGACACAGGCGCGATGCAGGGCGGCGTAACGATCGGCTTCAAGAAGGGCGGAAGGGTCGGCACCGGTGGGCCGGGGACCATCGTGGAAGCCGGCGACCTGGCCGGCGGGGTCGGCTCGGGTTCGAGCCGGGGCGCCAAGACACGCGACACGGGCGGCACGATCGTGGTGGCATCGGCCGGCCTGGAGGGGCGCGGCATGCTTCCGCGCCTGCGGGGAATAGGCGATACGGCCAAGCTGATGATCAAGTCGCCGGGGCGCGGGATGAAGCTGCGCGTCAATGCGCCGGGCAAGCTGGACATCCCGAAGGGCTGGGGCAAGGGGATATCACCGCACATATTGAAGTACCCGGGCAAGTTGTCCACCGATGTCGTCGAGAGCCTGGGCGGAAGCGCGGCGACGCAGGGCTCCATCGGGCGCGCTCTCGACTGGTTCACGAAGAACCAGGAGCCGGACGGTCGCTGGGACATCAAGAAGCACGGCGGGGATGCCGGGCACGATGTGGCGGCCACTTCACTTGCGTTGCTCTGCTACTACGGTTGGGGTGCGAAGCACACGGAGGACGGCCCGCACCGTGATACGGTGACGAAGGCTCTGAAGTGGCTCGTGGGCCGGATGAAGGGGGCCGGCGACTTCTGCAGCGGGCGCGGCGGCAACGTGGGGATGTATGACCAGGGGATGGCGACGATTGCGCTGTGCGAGGCCTATGGCCTGACGAAGGACGAGGCGTTGCGCGGCCCGGCCGAAAAGGCGCTGGGCTTCATTCTCGGCGCCCAGGACGGGAAGACCGGGGGATGGCGATACCAGCCGCGGATGGGTTCGGACACCTCCGTCTTCGGCTGGCAGTACATGGCGTTGCACAGCGCGAAGATCGCCGGGCTCAATGTGCCGGACAGCGCCTTTGCGAAGGCGCGGAAGTGGCTCGACGCCGTGGGTGGCGGGAAACGGGGCGGCATATACGGGTACCAGAAGCCCGAGTCGAAGCGGCCGGCCATGATAGCCAGACCCCATGCGAAAAGGGTTCGGCGGAATGTCAGACAGATTAACGTATGTTAGGTTGTTGCCGACAGAAGCAGGCGTCAGCTGAGGATACTGAGGCGAGGCGAC
>Ga0272442_10005226_pt1 | contig 17451 bp, 6 predicted proteins | sample SSMForm2O_FD_200262 | JGI IMG/M metagenome (GOLD analysis project Ga0272442, IMG submission 200262) | Marine sediment archaeal communities from Little Sippewissett salt marsh, Falmouth, MA, United States - SSM-Form-2O | ecosystem: Environmental > Aquatic > Marine > Wetlands > Sediment ... | reverse complement strand
TTCTTCGGCCAGCGCAGCGTCGAGAGAGCGTTGATCTCGCGGATCGTCTCGCGGTTGGCCTCGTTCCAGTCGCGCGACTCGAACGCCTTGTAGTGGCTGTCGCTGGTGGAGACGAAGGTGACGTCGCGCTCAGGCGCGGCGGCCACCGGCGCCGCCTGCACGGCCTGCGCCGCCGAGAAGACCCACCAACTTCCCCAGCAAAGGACTCCCAAAAGCCGTCTCGCCATGAGCATTCTCCCGGGTCCAGGCGAGGGCCTCCGCACGGCCCGACCGTCGCGAGCCCCGTCGCCCCAGAGCAACAGTCTACCGCGACCGCCAACGCCCGGGAAAGCAAGATCCCCCCACGATCACCCCAGCGAGAAAAGGACGAAAAGGGGTCGGTTGCGGCGGGGGTTGTGGCGGCGTAAGCTTCTGTCGAAGACGGTCTTCTTTCCGGTTCCACGTGGGTCGGCCGTTGTCGGCCGGGGCGGACAGGTTGAGGATTCAGAAGATGAGCGACGATCACACGGCCAGGCGGCGGTTCCTGCTTCAATCGGCGGCGGGCACGGCGGTGGCTGCGGCGTATGCGTTGGGGCGTCCGGCGGGTGCGGCCCCGCGGGAGGCGGCGACGCGCCCCGGCGGCGGGTCCCTCACGACCCGGGCGGACGTCCTGGTCGTCGGAGGCGGCACGGCGGGGGTGATCGCGGCCATCCAGGCCGCCCGTGCCGGCGCGAAGACCGTCCTGGTCGAACGGGCGGGCCGGCTCGGGGGCACGACGACGGTCGGCGGGGTCGCCTACCCCGGGCTCTTTCACGCGTGGGGCAAGCAGGTGATCTCCGGCATCGGCTGGGAGCTGGTCAAGCGGACCGTCGCGATGGACCGGGGCACGCTGCCGGACTTCTCCAAGCCCACGCGTCAGCACTGGCGGCTCCAGGTGCACGTCAACCCGTTCCTCTACGCGCTGCTCGCCGAGGAGAGTTGCCTCCAGGCCGGCGTGCGGATCGTCTACTACGAGTTTCCCCTGGCCGTCGCGAAGGCCCCGGCCGGCTGGCGGGTCGAGTGCGTCGGGCCCCAGACGCGAAGGCAGATCGTCTGCAGGCAGCTGATCGACTGCACGGGCGGCGCGGACGTCGTCGGCCTGCTCAGACTGCCCCGGCTCCGCGAGGGCGCCACCCAGCCCGGGTCCTTGCTGTTCAAGCTGGGCGACGTCTACCGCCCCGGGCGGGAGCAGCTCCAGGCCGTGTACGTCCACGGGGCCGACTCCTCCAGCTCGGTCACCCGCACGGCCGCCAACCTCGCGGGGCGCAAGGCCCTGCTCAGTCGGCTCCGCAAGAGCAAGGCTCGGCTGGTCCAGATGCAGGGCGAGACGGCCTTCCGCGAGAGCTACCGCATCGTCGGCGAGACCATCATCACGCACGACGACTACGTCTCCGGGCGCCGCTTCGACGACGCCGTCTGCAACGCCTTCTATCCGATCGACCTTCACACGCGGACGGGCGTCCGCCCGAAACCGCTCGCCCGGGGCGTCGTTCCCACCGTCGGCCTCCGCGCCCTCGTGCCCAAGAACAGCCGAAACCTCCTCGTCGCCGGCCGGTGCGTCAGCTCCGACCGCCTCGCCAACTCCGCCCTGCGCGTTCAGGCCTCCTGCATGGCCATGGGCCAGGCCGCCGGCGCCGCCGCCGCGCTGGCAGCCAAACGGAAGACCACCCCCCTGGCCCTGCCCCTCAAGAACATCCACCAACTGCTGCGAGACCACGGCGCCATCGTGCCCGGAGCCTGAGCACAAACCGTTCCTCCGCCGGCCCCGTGGCGATCGTCGTCAGTTGTTGGCCGGGCGCCGGGCGCCGCCGGCGCGTTCGCGTCGGCCGGCCCAACGCAGCTCGATCTTCTTGCCCTGCATCTCCTCGAAGGCCTTCTTCTGCGCGTCGGTCAGCACGCTGAGGGCCTTCTTCTCCGTCTCCTGGCGCGCCTCGCGGAACTTCGTGAACATCTCGCGGCGCTCTTCCTGGCTGGCGTCGCGCATGCCAGCCATCATCTCCGTCTGCTTGGCCCGGGCATCCTTGGCGATCTCGGCAACCTGCTTGGTCTGGTCGGCCGTGAGCTTGAGCTTCCCGGCGACCTCCTTATCGGCGAGGTTCTCCAGGGCCGAACGGACCTGCATTCGGATCTGCCCGAGCCGGGCCGTCTGCTCGGCCTTGAGAACGCCGCCGAGCTTCTCGGAGGCCTTCTTGCTCATCTTCGCGGACAGTTCGGCGCTTTTCGCACGCCGCTGGGTCCGGTCTTCGATCTCCCGCAGCGCCGCGAATTCCTTCTGCATTTCCGTCCGGAGCTCCTCGCTGATCGTCTTGACCTTGACGATCTGGTCCTCGGTGAGCTTCAGGTCCTTCTGCACCACTTCCATCCGCAGCAGGCCTAACTGGCCTCCCCGCATCATGCCCATTCGCCCGCCACGGCGGGCTCTCTGGGCCCGCTCCTGCGCCTGGACCGCCACCAGCCCGCAGCCCAGCACGATCGCCACCACCAGAAAACTCCGTGTCTTGATCATCTCATGCTCCCTCTCTTCCATAGGAACCCGTACCGTAACCCATGTCTAACGCGCCCAGGACCGGGCCGATTGCATCCCCACACAGGTTTTTCCGCCCCCGCCGCGCCGAGCCCCACACCCCCCCCGGCCTCATGCCGGGGAGCGTGCGCTATGCAAGGGAGGTGCGCAACACGAATGCTTCCAGGACGGTATGGCCGTCCGATAGCCGGTCGGCCTGATCGGCAAAGTACTCCTGCGCCTGGCCGAAGAGCCATTCACTAAACAGCGACTTGCCCCACCGGGGGTCATCCCTGTCCCAACGGTCGCACCCAAACCACCCAACAACGTAGAGCCCATGCCGGCAACCGGAATGCCTCAGGTACCGATCCCGAAGCTGCGTCCGCATCGCGTCCTTGACATCCCGATGCCAGCAGCCCTTCACCTCTATGATCGTCTTGACGCGATCGAACCCGCCCTCCCCCCGGCCGCGAACGACTGCCGTTACGTGAATGTCTGTGCGTTCACCCAGGCCTTGATCTCCCGCACGCCAGATCTCGACCTCCCTCAGAGCAGCGATCCCGCAGGCTTTCAGATCCTCCTCCAGATGAAGCTTGATGTAGTCGGAGAGCCACGGCTCGGCCTTGGGCCTCCATCTTCCATGACTGGTCTCGTTCCAGAGCGCGGGCGCCGCGCGTGTTTCCCCCTGGAGCTTGGCATCAAGTCTGGCAAGGGACTCGCGGAGCACTTGCAGCAAGTGCCGTCCGCTTTGAACCAGCCGAGACCGTGGGCGACTTGTGAACTCAAGCAACTGCTTCGGCGTCAGGGGCTGCCACGCCTTCCGCAACATGATTGCCTTGGCGTCCAGCAACACCCGTGGCAGCCAGGCCAGTTCGGGGAGCTCTCGCGAAACGCGAGCGATCGCTTCGCAGGCCGCTCTCGTACCGCGGTTCTCCAGATGGTCCAGCGCGCCGTTCCGAAGGCGTTCAACCATCTCACGACGACCCACGCTATGCGCGCCGTCCCGGTCCGGATCTTCCGCGTAGGGGAACTGCCGAGCGAGCCACACGAACAGGCTTGCCAAGTGCTCCTCGCTGAGCTTGCTCGGGAGAGAAGCCCGGACCTGGTTCTCGGGAGCTTCCGCGACAGCACCGAGTAGCTCCTTGCCGAACTCAGGGGCAGCCTGCACAACGGGCCAGACAACTTCCCAAGCGCTGTCCGTGCCGCACGTCAGCAGCGCCACGGCGGCCGCCTTGACACACTCCCGATCAGGACCGGCCTGGGGCGCAGGACAGCGAACCAGAGACGACGCATAGGCCTGGGCGCCCTCGCAACCATGCTTGAGCAGCCCGCGAAGCAGATCCTGCAGTGAGGAAGGCTTCAGGCTGCCCAACTTCCCCTTGGCGAGAAGGGAGTTGCACAGCCGCGCATCCCACTTCGGGTGTAAGCGATCTAGGATGAAAAGCCGACCGTGCTTCCTGTCTTCGTCATCAATGATGGCCAGGATCGTGCGGATGATCTCATCGGGGGCATGGTCGTAGGCTCTCTCGTTCAACTTGAGACGAACCGACTCGCCTTTTTCATCGGGCGGATTCCATGGATCCGCGAGAAACACTGGCGCCCATTTCCGCCACACCTCTGGCTGAAGCTCTGTCAGCACAGCAGGACTGGTCTTCGCCAGAAGGAGGAAGGCTTTGTATGCCGATAGGTCGGGGAAGTAGACCTTGTCTTGGGCAAGCCACTCCTCGGGCTTTGCCGCCCGTTCGAGGATGTACCGATGCGCGGCCGCGGCGATTCTCTGTCGCGTGTTCTCGTCAGCGTTTCGCCAACCAGGAAGGAGCGTCAGATCGCAACTGGGACCGCTCCCATAGTGCGTGCTGGTGTCTTCGAGTGTCATCTCCCGGTTAAGCACCCACCATGCGTCGAGTTCCCCGTCCTCGAAACGCTGGAGGTAGTGCGCAACCCGATCCCGAGGCAGCCAATCTAGGACTGGTCGCTCCCCTTGCTCCCGCCGCCGTCTCTGTCCGTCCTGAAAGGACTCCCTCATCCTTGCAGCCCTGGGGGAATCCAGCGCGACGGGCTCGAGGATCCTAGCGAACTTCTTCGCCAGAGACGGCGACTTCGGTATGCCCCTGAGAATGGCCTCCAGGTGCTCGCGGTCACCGGAGCAGAAGACCCACTCCGCCAACTCGGCCCACTGCTCTGCCCGGCCCGGCGGCTCGTCTGCGATCGCCATTTCCGCAAGCCACGGAAGGTCTTCCGCCCGAGCCAAGTGGGGGAATTGGGATACCAGGGGGGACGTGGCCGCCTGGAGGTTGTCTTCCTCAGAGATGATCGCAAAGAGGAGAGCACGGCGTTTCCCCTCCTCAGCGAACTGATCCCCTGTAGCCTTGCGCGTCTCAAGGTCCCCTATCAGCCCGTCGTGGCAGGCGTACCGTGAGGCAGCAGCGCGAGCCAGGGCAGGCAGCACGCCCGGTCTGGCCATGTGCTCCCAAGCCATGAGAAGGATGCCGTCAATGAGACGGCGGATCCAGAAACGAAGCGCCGCGTTGCACGATTGCTGCGCTATCCAGTCCAGGGCCGAAGGCAGATCGTCTGGGCGCAACCCCGGCAGGAGATCCCGCGAGAGGAACCCGACGTATGCGCCGTGAAGGCTTTGTCTCTTGGGCGGTGGCAGGTTGGCAAAGAGGACCTCTGCGGAAAGCAGGTCTGGCCACAAGGCGCGTAATGCGCTGCCCTTGAGCTGGTCGCGAGGATCAGGGCCGCCTTGCCCAAGTGCTAGCGCCCTTAGCCGGGCTTTGGCCTCATCGCTTCCGATCACAGCAACCGCATGTGCCGCCTCTTCCCTGAGCATGGCTGCTTCGCTGGCATCAAGCGCAACGTCGGCGAGAAGCTCCTGGAGCGGAGCGACCCGGCAGGCCTCGGACAGGTCAATGGCGATTCGTCGAACGAGTAGGCTCTTCGCACGATCCTGGATGAAAGGCCTCAACTGATCGGCGAGACCAGGATGAGACAGCTTGCTGTAATGGTGGTAGATTCCCCAGTCGCTATCCGAGAGCTTCCCGGCCTCAAACAGCCTCAGCAAGGAGTTGATAAGGGACGCCTTCAAGTCGGGATGAGCGGGAGCGATATCACTGCGCAGGGCAACCTGGGGATCAACGCGCATGACCTCCTTCAGCACCTTACCGTCCATCCCACCCAACCAGGCCACCGCCTGGGCAAGTTGCGGCACGACTCTGCCTTCGTCGTCCTCAGGGTGCTGAATCAGGGATAGCTTCTGCGTCCGATCCAGGTTGTGATCAACCACGTAGCTTGCCGCCAGGAACTCCGCGTAGGTCTTGTGGGCGAAACCAAGGCGGTCTGCTCCCCGACCGGAGAAGAGAGCCGTCCCCAACGCCTCGCGTACGTCGTCCTCCCGTACGGGGAACCGCTCTTGCGCGGCTTCCTCTGAGCCACCGGCCAGTTCGGCAAGCAGAATGTCCTCGGAATCCGCGTCGCCAAACTCTACACCCGTGTAGATGGCGGCTCGGTTGCAGAAGACGATGGCGGCAGCAACCCGCTTGGCAACGGCCAGACGGGCCTTGGCACTGAGCGGGCCAAGACCCCTGGAGGCTCTCCAGGCCTGCCTGGACTCCGTGCAGAGCAGGAGGCAGCCCTGGCGGTAGAGCTCTCCCTGCGTGGCGGGCAGGGCACCTTGCCGCTGGAACACTCGCAGGAGGAACAGGACAGTTGTCGGCTTGATTGCTAGCGGTTCGGCGCCAGCGCGCGCTATCTCGTTCATGAACGCCGCCACATCCATCCGCTCCGCGCAGGCTGCGGCCTCCACATCCCTCCTTCGCAGTGGAACGAGTTCATACGAACGGTACGCCTCCTGGCCAAAGAGCCTGGTCAGGCCGACGCCGAGCCCACTGGGCCAATCTGCGGTCCGGCAAGCGATGCGAAGGCGAAGCCGTCGAACCTGATCTCGGTGCTTGCGCAGCTCTCCCATTAGCAGCCTAGCCACGTTCGGGATGTCCATGCGACACTCATCCAGGCTGTCAAGGAAGAGGTGCAGAACATGATGGCCCTCAAGCCATGATCTGACTGTTTCGGACGCGAACACGTCACGTACCAACCTGGACTCGTCTCCGTACTCGCCCAGATCGGAGAAGAATGTGGCGTCGCCATCTGCAGCGACCTGTGCTTGGACAAAACGGTAGTCCTGCTCTATGGCCGTGCTCTTCCCGATGCCCGGTTCTCCCAACAACGTCAAGCACGGCACATCGGCGATGTTCTGGAACGGAATAACGTCAGACCCAACAGCCTTCGCGTATCCGCCCTCAGGATCCACGAGATACCCGTCATCCGCCAGGCTGAATGATCCCGAACTCGGGCACCAGAAGCGTTTCCACGGGTACTTGCACGAGACCATTGCTTGATCCCCTTACCGTGACTACCAACCAGCATAGTCGACTACACCGCCTAACGCTACGGCCGGCATCGCTTCTTCTGCTCTATCGGCCGTACTCCCCTCTATGCAAGCCGAGGGTCGGCGGGCCCAAAGCCGCAGAACGCGCCCTCCGCCGAGATCGTGTCGGGCAGGTCAAACCGCCGGGCAACTTCGAGTCTCATTTTTGTCTTCTTTTTCACATTTCCTGTTGACTATCAGTAATCTCAGCCTACAATCTACTTTATATTTATATGCGTCGGTTCTTTCCTCGCGATCCTGAGTTACCATGGATATGCGGCTTGACATCGCGGGTCGTTCTGAGACGGGGGCACCGTCCGCTGCCCTGATCCTCAGGCCGGGACTTCCTCTACGTACAGGGGAAAAATGCACTTGCAGGGCCACAGACGGAGCGTTGGCCAATGTCCCGGGCTGGCCCGCCGACTTCTATGCGCAAGTCCCTTTTCGGAAAACCGTTAAAGCGAACACCTCCCCCTGTTTGGCCCGAAAACAGCGCCAGATGTGCACAAAACATGCACAAATCCTCCGCGTCGAGGAGCTCGCGGAGGCGTCCATCGGAACCGCTTCCGGCCTGTCCCGGTCGCGATCGCCGCGGCGCGGCCGCGCAAGAATGGCGGTACACGCCGACCGGTTTTCGGTTAGACTACTCAGGCGCGGGTTTTGCGTGGAAGCTGCCGCGTTTCATGCTTCTTGATGGAGACGTCTTCATGAGGATCAGGCAGATGCTCTGCGGTCGGTTGGTGACGGGCCTTGCGGCTCTGGTGGTTTCGGCGGTTGGCGCTGCGGGCGCCCCGCCGGCGTGCTACGTCAAGAAGGCCACCTGGATCGAGACGGTTGTCGCGTCTCGAGAGGCGTTGCTTCGCAGCGAGGCCGACGCGGCCGCTAAGCGGTCGGCGGGCGACACGGCCGAGCCGGGCGCCAAGCGCGTCCAGCCGGTGCGGGTGGTGATTCCCTATCGCGGACGAGGCCAGCGGATTCGCGTGGACGTCTCGGGCGTCCAGACGGTGTACTTCGGCTCGTTCTCGACGGGCGGGCTTCGCGGGCGGCTCCAGAACGTTCGGCTGATTCACAAGGAGGGCATGCCCGTTCCGGCGGAGCTGAAGGCCCCGCTGGTCTCGAAGGTCACCGGGCGTAAGTCGCTGCGGGGCAGCAAGTCGCGCAACAGGGTACAGTACGACATTGACGACACGGAGCTGACGCTGGCATTGAAGGGCGAGTACAAGTCGCTGGAGATGAACGTCTCGACGACCGGCCGGGGCCGCGGCGGCGAGAAGGTCGCGTTCTGGGTCACGCCCGCGCCGTCGCTGGCGACGCAGAAGCAGGCGGTCGCGACGCGCGACGCGCTGTGGCTGGCCGTCGCGAGCGACTTCACCTCCGCCGACCAGCAAGACGAGATCGCCCAGGAGAAGAGCTTCTGGGCGACCGACTGGGCGCCGGGCGATCTGTCTTCCGTCGCGAAGCAGTACGCGTCGCGGACGTCCTCGCAGCTCCGCGCCCGGGCGGGCAAGCTGGCCGAGAAGGCCAAGGCACTCGACGACGTCCTGAAGGTCCGGGCCGTCTACCAGCTGGGCAAGCGGGTCGATCGCGCGGTCGCGCAGCTTGGCGAGATCAACTTCGAGGCCCTTCGCCGGGCCGTGCAAGACCTGACGCAGACGTTCGGCGACCGCTACCCGAAGGGCGCCGAGTACCTCCGCCGCCTGGACGCCTGCGAGAAGGCCCTGCCGCAGATCCTCAAGGACGTCTCCGGCGGGGACACCGCGGCGATGGCCAAGGCCAACGAGGCGCTGGCCTTGCAGCGCCAGGCCCTGCTGAGCAACCCCCTGCTGGACTTCGACAAGATCCTGCTGGTCAAGCGCGGGCTGGGCAACCTGGGCCTGGTGAACAACTGGCTGAGCAATTCCAGCGCGGCGAAGACCGGCTACGACAACGAGATCGCCGTTCTCTCGCCGATCGGACCCGAGGGCAAGCTGACGACGCTCTACCGCCCGGAAGGGGGCAGTTTCGTCGGCGACGTGGACCTGGACTTCGACGCCGAGAAGATGCTGTTCTCGATGCCGGTCGGCGGGCGATGGGGCGTCTACGAGATCCGCGCCGACGGCCAAGGCCTCCACCAGGTGACCCCTGCTGACCAGAAGGACGTCGACGCCTACGATGCCTGCTACCTGCCGGACGGGCGGGTGGTGTTCACCTCGACGGCGAACATGCAGGGCGTCCCCTGCATCGGCGGCGGCGGGCACGTAGCCAACCTGGCGATCCTCGACCCGAAGGACAAGGCCAAGAAGGTCCGCATGCTGTGCTTCGAGCAGGACCACGACTGGTGCCCCACCGTCACCAACGACGGGCACGTCATGTACCTGCGGTGGGAGTACACCGACACGCCCCACTACTACACGCGCGTGCTGTTCACGATGAACCCGGACGGCACGAATCAGCGGGCGCACTACGGGACGAACTCCTACTGGCCCAACGCCCTGTTCTTCGCCCGCCCGATCCCGAACCATCCGACGCGGTTCGTGGGCATCATCGGCGGGCACCACGACGTGCGGCGCATGGGCGAGATGATTGTCTTCGACCCCGCCGTCGGTCACATCGAGGCGGACGGCGCGATTCAGCGGATTCCCGGCTACGGACAGAAGGTCCAGCCGATCATCAAGGACGGGCTGGTCGGCGGCAGCTGGCCTCAGTTCCTCCACCCGTACCCGCTGAGCGAGAAGTACTTCCTCGTCTCGCGGCGGATCCGCCGCGACCGCAGCGCGCCGTGGGGCATCTACCTCGTGGACGTCTTCGACAACATGCTGCTGCTGAAGGCGGTGGACGGCTACGCCCTGTTCGAGCCCCTGCCGTTCCGCAAGACGCCCCGCCCGCCGGTCATCCCGGACAAGGTGGACCTCGCCCGGACCGACGCGTTGGTCTACCTCGCCAACGTCTACGCCGGCCCGGGCCTGAAGGGCATCCCGCGGGGCAAGGTCAAGAAGCTCCGCCTGTTCACCTATACGTTCGGCTATCGCGGCATGGGCGGGCACAACTGCTTCGGCGTCGAGAGCGGCTGGGACGCCAAGCGGATCCTCGGCACGGTGCCGGTCGAGAAAGACGGCTCGGCCTTTTTCCGCGTGCCGGCCAACACGCCGATCAGCCTCCAACCCCTCGATGAGAACAACGCCGCCCTGCAGCTCATGCGAAGCTGGCTGACGGCCATGCCCGGCGAGACCCTCGCCTGCGTCGGCTGCCACGAGAACGAGGGCGACACGGTCGTGAACTACCAGACGCACGCGACGGCGCGCAAGCCGTCGCCGATCGAGCCCTGGCGCGGCCCGGCCAGGGGCATCGGCTTCCCGAGGGAGGTCCAGCCGGTGCTCGACAAGTACTGCGCCGGCTGCCATGACGGCAAGAAGAAGCACCTGCCCAACTTCGCCGAGACGAAGGGCACGTGGCGCGGCTACGCGCGGTCGTACCACGACCTGGCGAAGTACATCCGCCGCCCGGGCCCCGAGAGCGACTACCACCTGCTGGCCCCGATGGCGTTCCACGTCTCGACGAGCCCGGTGATCCAGAAGCTCGCCCGCGGGCACCACAACGTCCAGCTCGACGCCGAGGCGCAGGACCGCCTGCACACGTGGATCGACCTGAACGTGCCCTACAACGCCACCTGGGGCGAGTTCCGCCGCGGGCGGCTCGGCAACGTCGCGAAGCGATTCCGCGACCTCCAGAAACTCTACGCCAACCTGGACGTCGACCCCGAAAAGCTGCCCCCCCTGCCAACCGAGCGCCCCAAGCCCGTCATGCCCAAGCCCGAGCCCGTCGCCAAGATCGCCGTGCCGACCGTCCCCGGCTGGCCCTTCGACGCCGGCGAGGCCCGCAAGCGTCAGGCCGACGCGTTGGGCCGCATCTCGGCCGCCGCACCGGCCCGCGCGACCGGCCCGGCCGGACCGACCCAGGGAGGCCCGGCCAAGCCCGACGCCAAGGGCGTCCGCACGATCTCGCTCGGCATGATGCCCGAGACGCGACACCCGATCACCTGCAAGCCGATCCCCCCGATGCCGGTCGAACTGAAGCTGACGCTGATCCCGGCCGGCGAGTTCGCCCTGGGCGATGCCCACGGAGAAGCCGACGAGCGTGCCACGACCCGCGTCCGCATCGACAAGCCGTTCTGGATGGGCGTCGTCGAGATCACCAACGCCCAGTACGCCATCTTCGACGCCACCCACGACAGCCGGTTCATCGACATGGAGCTCAAGGACCAGGCGGTGCCCGGCTACCAGGCCAACAAGCCCGACCAGCCGGTCATCCGCGTCAGTTGGCAGGAGGCGATGGCCTTCTGCAAGTGGCTCAGCGACAAGACGGGCAAGCGGTTCTCCCTGCCGACCGAGGCGCAGTGGGAATGGGCCTGCCGGGCCGGAACGGCCGGGCCAATGTGGTTCGGCGACGCCAAGACCGACTTCTCGCCCTTCGCGAACCTCTCCGACGTCAACGTCAAGAAGTTCGCCCTGGAGCGATTCCGCCCGCGGATCGCCAAGAACCCCGTCCCCGAGCACGCGTTCATCCCGAAGGTCGAGTCCGTCGACGACAAGCACCAGATCGCCGCACCCGTCGGCACCTACAAGCCCAACCCGTGGGGGCTCTGCGACATGCACGGCAACGTCGCCGAGTGGACCCTCTCGACCTACAAGGCCTACCCCTACAAGGCCGACGACGGGCGAAACGCCCCCGCGCCGGCCGGCAAGAAGGTCACCCGCGGCGGCTCCTGGTTCGACCGCCCCTGCCACGCGACAAGCGCCTCCCGACTGCCCTACGAGTCCTACCAGAAGGTCTTCAACGTCGGCTTCCGCGTAATCATGGCGGCGGAGTAGAAACCAAGCCCGACCGCGGGCCTGAACCCCGAGGAGCGGATGGTGCAGCGTCTCGTTGTCGCGTCGGCTGTCGTGGCGATGGCCTCCTGGGCCGCGCCCGCCGCGAACCTGGATGACCTGCTGCCCGATGCCGGCAAGAACGACGACTGGAAACAGGCCACCGCCAACTGCCGCCGCCTGCTCGCCAGGCTCGACGCCAGGACGCCCCTCGTCGCCAGGCACCTGTCTCGCGTGCGACGCTGCACCGAAATGCTCCGCCGGACGAGCCGCTTCCACTGGAAGTCGCGCACGGCCGTGACGTTCACCGAAAACCTCCTGACCGACCTGGCCGGCGGCATCGAACCGACCCGCCGCTACGCGGGCAAGGGCCTGGCCCTGCCCTACTGGTCCAAGACCATGGGGCGGATCGAGGCGATCTGGGTCCACGTGCCGCCCGGCTGCAACCCGGCCAACAAACGCCCGCTGGTGATCTACTACAAGTGCGGCGGGGGCATTCACCTCAAGGACGGCAAGGTCCGCGGCGGGTATCGCCCGAGCGTCGAGATCGCCAACGCCACGAACACGTTCCACGCCTGGAGCAGCCTGAACGTCCAGGTCAAGGGCCGCCAGGGCGCCGAGATCGAGCTGCGGGAGGCGCCCGCGGCGATCGCCGCGCACCTGCCCGTCAGCACGGACCGCGTGTTCCTCAGCGGCTGGTCGGACGGCGGCTTCACGGCCTACTGGCTGGCGTCGCGGCACCCGCACCTCGTGGCCGGCATCGCGCCGCTCTGCGCGAACTGGCAGTACAGCAACATCGCCGACGTCGGCGCGTGGAACGTACCCATGCTCTGCATCGACGGCTGGGGCGACGGCGGGTACAACACCATCCAGTTCCGCCGCTGGCACGCCCTGGGCACGGCAGGCGCGGACGTCACCGGGCTGTGGGCCCACCACGGGCACAGCTACCAGCCGCTGGAGGACCTCGCCGAATTCCGCCGCATCCTCGCCTGGGCCGAAACCAAACGCCGAAAACGCGCGCCGAGACGCGTGCAGTACGCCACGTGGAACCTCTCCTGGCACCGGGCGTACTGGGTGAGCATCGAACGGATGACCGAGCCCTGGCGAGCCGCCCGGATCGACGCCCGGGTGGGCCCCGACAACCGGATCGACGTGCGAGCGCGGAACGTGGGCACGTACCGGCTGACGCTGAGCCAGGCCCCGGTCGACCGGGCCAAGCCCGTCACGGTGCGCACCAACGGCGAGGAATCCTACCGCGGGGCGTTCCGCGCCGACCTGGCGATCCAGGCGGCCAAACCGCCGGTCGGCAAGTTCGTCAAGTCGGCCGAGATGCCCGGCGGCATTCTCGCCCAACTCGAGCGCAGCACGTACCAGACGAGCCCCGGCGGCGGCCTGCGCATGGACGGGCGAAAGTGGATGTGGGTCCGCCCGACCGCCGGCCCGGCCGAGACGCGCAAGCTGCTGGCCGGTTGGGCGCCGAACTACGCCAAGGACGACTCGGCCATCACGCCGGACGATATGGCGTCGGCCAACCTGTTCGTCTTCGGCGGGCCGGACGTCAACCGCCTGACCGCCCGGCTGGCCGACGACCTGCCCCTGAAGTTCGGCAAGGGGCGGTTCACCGTCGGCGATCGCGTATACGACGGGGCGACGAACTGCGTGAAGTTCATCCATCCCAACCCGCTCTCGCCGAAGCGGTACGTGATCGTCTACGCCTTCAACGACGCCAAGGCCTTCGCGGCCAACCGCTTCTTCGACACGCGGAGCGAAAACGTTTGGGGCATCCGCACGGGCGACTGCGTGGTGATGGGCATCCCCCGCCGGGCGAGACGATGGGGTGTGGACTACACGTACCAGGCGATGGACCGGCACCGGTACGTGTTCGACTCGACCTGGCGGCCACCGGCCGGGGCGCCCGTCGGCGAGCTGCGCGCGCCGCTGAGCACCGCGCAGTGGCTTCGGCTCCGCGCGGACGCCATCCTCGAAGCCACCGGCGCCGACGTCGCCGTCCTCGGCGGCTACGCGCCCCGGTGGAACATGGGAACCGGCCGACTCGATGCCGGGCCCGTCACCACGCACGACCTGGCAACCGTCGAACTGCTGCCGGAGTATGTCTCGCTCTGCGACGTGAAGGGCAAGGACCTGGCCCGCATCCTCGACCGCGCGGCGGCCGTTGCCGGCCCGGCCAAGAAGATCGACCCGGCCAGGACGTACCGTGCGGCCATGGGCTACCGCGACCTGCCCACCTACCGCGCCGAGCCGAAGAAGATGCCCCCGCTACACTGGTTCCGCACGCCGGAGGAGTTCCTCGCCGGCGGCAACACGTCGCTGCCCGTCCGCAACCTCCGGACCACGCCCATGGACATGACCGGCGCGGTGGCCGACTACATCCGCAAGCGCAAGGCCGTCACGCCCCGGGTCGTCCGGGATGACCTGGCGCAGTACGTGATGGACCCGCAGGCGAACGAGTTCGCCCGGTACGACTGGCTGCACCTCGGCGCGGATCTCGTGCCGCGCCACGCGCCCGGCCCGGCCCGCGTCGCGTACCGCTGGACGCTGAACCTCGCCCTGGCGCACGACGGCACGGCCGACGGAGCCAGCGACCCTCGCGGCGGCAAGCGGTTCGTCGAACTGGACCTCGGCGCCGGCAAGGACACGGTGGTGGACCTGTCGGCGACGGGGCGCAAGCTGCCCGTGACCGCGGCCGCGCACGTCACGCGGTTCGCCATGGCCGCCGACGCAACGGGCACGACGTTTGGCCTGGTGCAGGCGGGCAATGGCACCGCGGTCGCCGAGTGCACACTCGTCGAGGTCCGCCTGGCCAACGCGGGCAAGCGGCCCGTGGCGGGCCTGGCCGTCCTGGCCCCGTCGGCGATGCGCCGCGTCGACGGCGACCTCTGGCCGGACAAGTCCGTCCGCCGCCCCATGCGGTCGTGGTACGAAGGCCTTCGCCGAACGCTCGGGCCGGCCCGCAAGCCGTCGCACCAGACCGCCGCGGTGCTGATCTTCCCCAAGGCCGGCGAGAAGCTCGGCATGCTGACCGTGCCCGCGGGGTACAACTTCGGGCTGGTGGGGATCCATCGCCCCCTGCGCGTGCCGGCCGGCGGCCACGCGAGCGTCCCCCTGCTGCTCGTCGAGACGCACAAGGCGGGCATGGCCCTCGATGCGGCGATGGAGGGCATGAAGGGCGCGATTCAGGCCAAGCTGTCGATTCAGGCACTCTCGCCGTAGCGCCGCCGTCACTTCGCCGGTCGCGGCCCGTAATGCGGCGGGGCCGCACCCAACTCGTGGCAGCCCAGGTCGGGCGCCTTGCCCGCGAATCCGTCATTGACGTTCGCGACGACGCAGCCCGAATCGACCGGCACCGAATTCCCCCGCAAGCGAAGGTCGTACTCGCCCGCCTTGACGGTCTTGCCCTGAACCGGCGCCGCGGCGCGGGCGAAGGCGTCGTAGTCCACCAGCACGCCGTGACGCTCGTGCCCCGCGCCCTTGGCAAACGCCGCCAGCGTCGCGTACCGAGACCATGTCTTGCCGTCGTACCACTTGATGAACCGCTCGCCATCGTCCGCCTTGCGGTAGCCGTTGTAGTCCAGGCTCGTATACGAACTGATCGAGCCGGTCTCCATCGCGTACCGCCTGGCCCCGACGATCAGGTTGTTCCGCAGGATGCCGTTCTGCCACTTGTAGAACGACTGGAACCCCTGCCCGGCCGTCAGGAACGTGTTGTGGTAGACCACCAGCCCCGTGCAGTAATTGTGGAACTTCATCGACAAGGCCGTGATGCCGAATACCTCGTTGCGGACCAGGTAGATCGGCCCGCCATACGACGGCTGGACCGACAGCCCCGTGTGGGCGTTCGTGCAGCGGTTGCGGTAGACGCGGATGTTGTGGCAGCCGTAGTCGGCCTCCAGCGTGTCGTCCTGGGCCCACGACAGGTCGTTGTTGTAGAAGTCCACCGACACGCACTGCCGGTCCGGGTCCGTGCCCGGGTTGTCGTAATTGGCGATCGCCAGCGAATCGCTGAAGCGGGTGATCCGGTTGTAGCAGACCACGATGTTCCGCCCGTAGACGTTGATGCCCGTGTGGGAAGGGCTCATGTACGTCTTCCGCGGGCGCGGGTACCACGTCGGGTTGGTTCCGACGAGCGTGCAGTCGGTGATGGTCCACCCGCTGGACTCGCCCGAGTAGGTCGTGATCCCCGTGATGACGTCTTCGATCCGGCACCGGCGGACGACCAACCCGCTGGCGCCGCCCCCGCGCCGCTTGCCGGCGAGGATCGCGTTGCGGGCCCGGCGAAGGGTCAGCCCCTCGAACCACAGGTGGTCGGCCGTCATCATGCGGAACAGGTCGCCCTTGTGGCCCGGGCCCTGGAGGATGGCCTGGCCGTTGCCGGCGCCGCGGAAGACGATCGGCCGGCCCGGCGCGCCGGAGCGATTCAACTCCATCGTGCCGACGTCGTAGACGCCCGCGTGCAGCAGGAGGACGTCGCCCGGTTTGGCCTGGGCGTAGGCCGCCCGGACGCCGGCGACCGCCCCGGCCGGGCGCGACCCGGCGTGCGCCTTGGGAACCACGTGCACGACCCGGGTGTCCTTGGGCGCCCGCGGCTCGCGACGCGTCGAGACGGTCAGGGTCTTGGCCGGCGCCGCGCCACCGTCCGGGTCGCGCATCTCGAAACGCACCTCGTACGTCGTGCCCGGCTCGAGGAACATCACGCTGCCGGCGAACAGGTTCCCGCAGCGGAACGGGCTGTAGTCCTGGTTCGCCACCTCGTGGTGGACGCGAAGCATCTCCAGAGCCGGAAGCCAGGCGTCCTGGCCCTTCATACGATACGTCACGGCCACCGACGCGTTGCGGTTGCTGTCGCCGGCGATATACCAGCGAAAGCCCAGGTTCTCGATCGTCGGGGGATCGACCACAAGCTTGCCCGGCACGATGCGGTTGTTGGCCGGACCCGGGGCGTATCCGTTGACCTTCCCGGGCTCGGCGCCGTGCGCGACGGCCGCCAACGCCCCCGCCGCCACCATCGACCACACCGCCCGCCGCATCGACCAATATCGCTTCGCCATGGGTGCCCTTCTCCTGTCTGGGGCCTCTCCGCTTAGCGGCGGAGCTTGCCCCGCGCGTTGGTCCGCACGATCATCCCCGCCAAGACCGCCCGTGCCTTTTCGTAGGCCGCCGGGTCCGGGGCCCACTGGTACCACGAGCCGGCCACCGGCAGGACGACCTTCTGCGCCTGCTCGGCCCGCCCCAGCCGCTCGAGGATCGCCAGGTACTCGTAGTCCTCGATGCCGTCGCGCAGGGCCTTGAGACGTAGAGACGGCGCGATCCCGTCGTATCCCACGGCCCGGCCCGGGTACACCAGCGTGCCCTCCCCGTTGAACAGCGGCTGCTTTGCACCCTTGCGGCGGTCGAGCGTCTTGGGGTCCGTCCAGGGGTCCTCGACCTGGCGCCAGAACGACAGCCCGCCCCAGTACAGCAGCCCGCGGATGCGGTACCGCCAGGCGATCCAGGCCGGCACGCGGTAGTGCAGCAGCGGAAAGTCGATGTGCCACCACGGCGTCTTGGTGCCTTGGCACAGGGCGGTGTAGGTCCACACCGTCTCGCCGAGCGCCTGGCGTTTCGCGGCGCTGGCGGGTTTGAACAGGCTAAACAGCGGGCAC
>Ga0272442_10005225_pt1 | contig 17453 bp, 11 predicted proteins | sample SSMForm2O_FD_200262 | JGI IMG/M metagenome (GOLD analysis project Ga0272442, IMG submission 200262) | Marine sediment archaeal communities from Little Sippewissett salt marsh, Falmouth, MA, United States - SSM-Form-2O | ecosystem: Environmental > Aquatic > Marine > Wetlands > Sediment ... | reverse complement strand
CTCCCGTAGCGGCTGACGGTTTCGACGAGTCGGCGGCCTTCGCGGACGGTGAGGGAGATGGGCTTTTCGCAATAGATGTCTTTGCCGGCCTTGGCGGCTTGGATGGCCAGGGATGTGTGCCAGTGGTCGGGGGTGACGATGACGACGGCGTCGATGTCCTGGCGGGCCAGGACTTCGCGGTAGTCGTTGTAGGCGGTGCATGCCTTGTACGAAGGGCCGCGGCGGGCGGCGTAGGTGTCCTGCACATGCTGGAGGCCTTGGTCGCGTCGCAGGCGATCGACGTCGCAGACGGCGAGGACCTGGATCTGATCATCGCCGGCGAGGCGGCGGAGATGGCCCTGGCCCATGATGCCGTTGCCGATGAGGCCGACGGTGATTCGCTCGCTCGGCGCGGTGTCTGCTTCGGCGCCCGAGACGGACGAGGGGATGATCCAGGGCGTGACGACGGCGCCGGAGACGGCGGCGGCGGTGTGCGCGATGAAACGTCGGCGGGTGATGTGACTTCGGTGTGTGGTCTGGGTCATGGTTTGCCTCTTGCTGCCAGGGACACGGTTGCCTCGTTGAAGAAGGCGACGTCCTGGAGCCATCCTTTCCCGGTGCGGCGTTTTTCGTTGCCGAACTCGATGGTGAATATGGTGGGTTGGGGTTGGGGTTCGGGGGTCTTGGCGGCCAGGGGGGTGGTGTCCCTGGTGTCCGCGATTGCGTCGGCCGTGACGACCTGCGGGGCGCCTTCCAGCGCGAGACCTTTCGTCTTGCTGATGATCGCCTCGCAACCCATTGTCGTGGCGAATTCGATGATCCTTTTGCGGTCCGGCGGGTCGGCCGGCTCGGGGTCGACTTGAAGGGCGAGCAGGCGCACGCCGGCGGCGTCCAACTTGAGACGAATCTTCCTCATGTCGTCGGCGGTGAGACGATCATCGAGGGGTTTGGGGATGTCGCGACTGACCTGTTGGTTGTTACTGCCACCGATGTATAGCAGGCTGTGCTCGGCTGCCTTGTCGGCCAGTTCGAAGAGCGTCAAGTCCGGGGAGGCCGATGGCACGAGGGCGAGTCGCCAGGCGAAGCGCTCCCGGGCGCGGACGGCGGGGGTGAGCTTGGCGCTGGGTGTGGTGGGGGCCGGCAGGTCGCCGAGGGCGAACTGGGTGGCGGCAAGATAGAAGGGCAGCATCTGCGGGTCCCAGAAGACGTAGGGATTGTGGGCGAAGGTGGTGTAGAAGATGCGGCCTCGTCCGTACTGGCGGACCCAGGCGAGTGCGTAGTCACCGTCGTCGCGATGGCAGTTGCCTCGGGGGCGGCCTTGCAAGGTGGTCTTGTCGGTGTCGATGCTGAGGAGCACGCGCACGCGATCTCGCGAGTAGGGTTCGTGGACGCGGAAGAACTCGTCGCGATAGTCGAAGTCGCGGCCGCCAAAGGGCTGATTGACGGGATGGTCGGGGTCGTCGAGTTTGATGAAGACGTGTTCGTCGCTTTCGTAATGGTTGGCGCCGCGTGCGCCGAGCATGATGCCGAACTCGGGCCAGTCCTCATGGGCGCCGGGCCAGCGGGTGAAGGCGACGGAGGTGCCATGGACTCCCATCAGGCCGCCGCCCCGATAGATGAACTCGACCAAGCTTTGGCGGAGGGCCGGGTCGGTGAAGAGATTGCCTACGGTGTTATTGAAGAACACGGCGTCAAAGCGGCGGAGGCTGGCCGGTTCGAAGACGTTGGGATCGCGGCTGATCGTTGTCTCAAAGGCGCCGGTCTTTTGGCCCATGAGGGTGAAGGCCTGGTTGGCGGTGGGGATGGAGCCGTGTCCGCCGTAGCCGACGTTGAGGTCGAAGATCAACAACCGGCGGGCTTTGCGCGGTTCGATTAGCGGTTCGGTGGGTATCGCTTGTTTGATGCGCTCCTGCTGGTCAGGATTTGCTCCGTTTGCCGCGGCGCTCAGCAGTGGAGCGAGCAGCAGGCCCGTTCCCAGAGCGGCCTGGCCGAGAAACGTTCGTCGCGTCACCGGTGCTTTGCCCATCGCCTCTTCCTTTGTCCTGGATTCGTTGTCCGCCACCTGATGCGGGTTGTCCACACAGGTTGACGTCGGTAGCTATTGTAGTCGACGAAGGCAGGGCAGACAATCGTGCAGTCTGCTTTGTGCGGGGGTTATGGGGATGGGCTGTTGGCCTGGCGAGGGGATTGGGTTATCCTCTGGGGACAATTGAAAGGGCATCGAATGGTGAAAAGGGCAGTTGCACTGCTGTTGGTTGGTTACGTGAGCGTCGCGCTTGCCGGGCCGATTGCACGTTACAACGTGGTCTGGGAGAGCCCGTCAAAGGACCGTACGGGTCAGATGCCGCTGGGCAATGGTGACATCGCGGCGGGCGTTTATGCGATTGAAGGTGGTGACCTCTATCTTCTGCTGTCGAAGAACGACGCCTTTACGTATAACGGGGACCTTTTTAAGACCGGCCGGGTGCGAATCTCCTTGAAGCCCAATCCCTTTGTCCCGGGCAGGTCTTTCCGGCAGACTCTTGACCTGGAGACGGGGTCGGTCGGGATTGAAGCCGACGGTGTGCGCGTGCGTGTCTGGGCGGATGCGAACCGGCCGGTGTATCACGTTCAGATCACAGCGCCCAGCGAGATCGCCGTCCGTGCGGCACCGGAGTTCTGGACGCGCATCGATGACTGCAAATACAACAAGACACGGGCCCCCGTCGATACGGTGACTCAGGATGTGCGGCTGGAGCGGCAGGGCCGGGTGTTGTGGTATTTCGCGGTGGGGGACCGCAGCGTCTTCGCTGAGGATATGAAGTACTACGATGTGGAGCATATGGTCTCGGAACATCCCGACCCCTACCGCTTCAATACTTTCGGGCATTTGCTGGAGAGTCCGGATCTGGCACTGGAAGACGGAGTACTGCGGGGCACCGGTGAATCGTTCGACATTCGCATTCATGCGTTGGCCAAGCAGACGCCTGAGGTGTCCGACTGGATTGAGACCATCGAGCGCCAGGCGGCGCGGCCGATGGACGTGGATCGGGACTGGGCGGCGCATTGTCGCTGGTGGTCGGCCTTCTGGGGGCGAAGCTGGATCATCGTTTCGGACAACACGGTGCCCCGGGCGGAGCGGGAGAAACTCAGTGGGGAGGCCCCTTCGGGGCAGCGGCGGGAAGAGGACGGTGGCGCGCTGGTGGCGCAGGGCTACAACGTCTTTCGGTTCCTCATGGCTTGCCAGAGCCGGGGGCGCATCCAAACGAAATTCAACGGGGGGCTCTTTACGCAACCGCTGCGCTCGAAGAGGCAGCCGGGACACCACGCGGTTCAACAAGCAGACGGCTCGTGGTTGGGTCATGAAGACGCGCGCGACTGGGGGCGGCGTTTCACGTATCAGAATCAGCGGTTGCTGTACTGGCCCCTATTGATGAGCGGCGACGGGGATCTGATGAAGCCGTTCTTCGATTACTACTGGAACCTGCTGCCGATCCGCAAGGCGATTACGCGGGCGTGGTTCGGGCACGAAGGCGCGTACTACCGGGAGAACATCGAGCCGACGGGTGGCGAGCGGGATTGCGGGCGGACGGGGAAGCCGCCCAAGACGGCACCTGGGGAGAACAAAGGGGAGGGGTATTATCATAGCTACTACTTCACGTGCGGGCTGGAGACGGTGGCGATGATGATCGAGTACGCCAAGTACACGGAGGACGATGATTTTCGGGACACGGTGCTCGTTCCGTTCGCGCGTGAGATTCTGTTGTTCTTCGACCGGCACTATGGGCGCGGCGCCGATGGGAAGCTCCGGCTGGACCCTGCCATGGTGTTGGAGACGTGGTGGATTGCGGTGAACCCCGCGCCGGACGTGGCGGGCTTACAGTACTGCCTGGACGAGCTTCTGGCGATGGGGGCCGGGTCTGCGGCGGACAAGGCTCAGTGGCGGCGTTTTCGGGGGGAGATCCCGAAGGTTCATCTGCAGGAGATCGACGGTCGCCAGGCGATAGCACCGGCTGAATCGTGGAGCATGAAGAAGAACAGCGAGAACGGCCTGCTCTATCCGGTCTTTCCGTTTCGGCTGTTCGGGGTGGGTCTGGGTTCAGCGGACCTCGTGGACTGGACTATGCGGCATCGTACCAACAAGGACGCGTTCGCGTGCAAGTGCTGGACGCAGGATCAGATCCATTGGGCGTATGCCGGGAATGCGGCCGAGGCGAGAGACGGGCTGGTTCGTCGGTTCCGACACGCCTCGACGCAGTGCCGCTTTCCTTTGTACGGCAGTGCGGGGCCTGATTCGTGCCCGGACTTCGATCACTTCGGTTCGGGGGCTACTGCGCTGCAGCGCATGCTGGTGCAGGAAGCCGGGGGGAAGATCCTGCTGCTTCCGGCGTGGCCGGCTGATTGGGATGCTGATTTCCGGCTGCACCTGGCGGGGAACACCATCATCGAGGGGACGGTCGAGGACGGCAAACTGACCCAGTGGAGAATCGACCCCGTCGTGCGGAGGAAGGACGTGGTGGTCCACGCGCCGAGTCGTTGAATGGTGCGCCGGCGCCGCAGTGGGGGCTGTTCGACTCGGCGGGGCTTGGCCCAGGGTGACACCGAAAGGGCTATCGGCGGCGGGTGGTTCCCCATTTGGCCTGGCGGTCGCGTTCGTGTCGGGTGCGGGTGGTGAAGGTCCCGGGTTGGACGGGGGTGTGGGACTTGCGGGCGAAGTCTTTCATCTGGGCGAGGATGTCGGGGTGCCGGTCGGCGATGTTGGTGGTTTCGCTGATGTCGGTGTCGAGGTCGTAGAGTTCCCAGGGGGCGTTGGCTTTGGGGCGGATGGCCTTGTAGTTTCTCATGCGGACGGCGGTCTGGGCGCGGTGTTCCCAATAGAGGAATTCGTGCTGGGGCTGGGGGCGACCGGTGGCCTGGGGGCCGAGGAGTTCGGGGAGGATTGACAGTCCGTCGATGTCGTCGGGGGCCCGGGCGCCGGTGAGTTCGGCGAGGGTGGGCAGGATGTCGGGGTGGTAGAAGAGCAGGTCGCTGATGCGGCCTGGTTCGATTTTGCCAGGCCACCGCGCGATGAAGGGGATGCGCAGTCCGCCTTCGTAGAGACTGCCCTTGCCGCCGCGGAATTCGACGGCGGTCTTCGGGTTGACGTTGGGGCCGAAGAAGCCGCGGGGGTGGTCGGGGCTGCGGAAACGGTCATGGCCGCCGTTGTCGCCGGTGAAGAAGACGATGGTGTTGCGTTCGAGGTCAAGCTCTCTGAGCAGGTCGAGGACCTGGCCTACATTGCGGTCGACCATGGAGACCATGGCGGCGTAGTTCTTGATGTCCTGGGCGATGTCGGTGTCCTTGATCCAGGTGTCGTTTCGATAGAGGTTCCAGGCGGGGTCGTCGGCGGGGATGTCGTACATGCCGTGGGGCGGCGTGATGGGGAAGTAACAGAAGAAGGGGCAGTCTTTGTTGTCGCGGATGAACTTGAGACCTTCTTGCATGATGGGATAGTGGGAGTAGGTTTGTCCGGAGCGACCGCCGGGGTTGCCGGGCAGGGGGACCTCTTCGCTGTTGCGGATGATGTAGGGGGGATAGAAAGAGTGGGCGTGGACCTGGTCGTAGTAGCCGAGGAAGACATCGAAGCCGTGCTTTTCGGGGACGCCGGTGGAGTCGCGGCCTCCGCAACCCCATTTGCCGAAGCCGCCGGTGGCGTAGCCGATGTCTTTGAGGATCGAGGCGATGGTGGGTTCTTCGGCGCGGAGGGGTGTGCCGCCGTCGTTGGCGCGGACGGAGGCGTGGCCCATGTGCTTTCCGGTCATGAGGCTGCAGCGCAGCGGGGCGCAGACGGGGGCGCCGGCGAGGGCCTGTGTGAACCGGATGCCCTCGATGGCCATGCGGTCGATTCTTGGGGTATGGATATAGGGGTTGCCCATGTGGGACAGTTCGTAGTAGGCCAGCTCATCTGACATGATGTAGACGATGTTGGGAGGTCTTTTGGGACTACTCGTAGCGGCCTTGGTGGTCGGGCGGGTCTGGGTGCAGAGCGCGGCGCCGGCGGCGGTGACGGTCTTGATGAACTGTCTTCGGTTCATGGTTCGATTTCCTCTGGTTGCCTGTCACAAGTCCGGCCTGGGCGTCCGATCCCATGCGTCTGGTTTTTGGCGTTCTCACCAGCATACTTTCGCGTTGATCCTATGTCACCTATCTACTTGGATAGGGAAGCTGATTGTAGGCCGCGAAGGTACCGGCGCGATTCGTTTGTGTTGGTTGTTTCAGATCGCGACGCTGCGATCATGCCATACAAGCGGGTGATGGCGTTGCCGGCGGGGGAGGGTAGGACTGCTCGGCGCTAGGTTTGGCGAGCGCCAGTCGGGGTGATGATTCGGTAGGTGGCGTGGTGTCTGCGGGTGATGGAGGGGCCGGGGGTTTCTGTTGCCACGGAGAGGTTGGCCTTTGGCAGGAGGTCTTCGGGGTAGGCGGCCTGCTTCGATGAGAGCCAGTGGATGGGATAGGATTGGAATTCAATGGAGATGTAGCGGCCTTGCGGCTTGAGGACGCGGTGGATTTCGTGGAGGGCTCGTTCGGTTTCGTCTCTGTCAAGAAGATGAAGGACGAGGCAGGTGAAGACGGTGTCGAACGAATCATCTTCGTAGGGGAGGTCGGTGGCGTGGCCGATGACGAAGTTGCCTTCTGGAATGTTTCGCTGGTTTCGTTTTCTGGCGGCCTTGATCATCTGGGGGGATGGGTCGACTCCTCTTATCTGCACATCCGGGTGGCGCTGCTTTGCGAGGGCGGCGAGGCGGCCGGTGCCACAGCCAAGATCGAGGATCATTTCATTACCGGTCAGGTGGGCCATGTCCAGGAGGGTAGTGTGGATCTTCTGCAGGTGCCGGTCGGCCCAGCGATCGTAGAGGCCCAGCGCGGCGCTGAGATTCAAGATTCTTGTCTCGATACTCTTGGCCGTTGCGGCATCCTCCAAGCGATTCGAGGGACGGCGCCGGACGGTGCTAGCGCGTGGTTACCTCGGCGGTGGCCAGTATGACGGCGGACTCGGTTGACATGGCTTCGTAGTAGCGGACGAAGCGCTGCGTTTCCATCGCGTCCTGTTGCTTTAAGTTATGCGCCCAGCGGTAGGCGACGGGTTGGTAGTAGAGTTCGGCGCGGATATGGAAGGGGCTGTGTGTGGGTGAGGCGTCAATGCGATAGACGATCGCGTCCTGGGCGGCCTGGAAGTTGGGGTCGTCGTGGGCCTGGCCTTTGACGGCGATATCGGATGGGGCCCGTGCCTTGTCGAAGCCCTTGGGCAGGATGCGGTTGTCCTTGATGTAGCGAATGGCGGCCAGAAGGCTGGTGGTGACGTTGTCCTGGGGATCGACCATGATGGCTTCGTAGATCTGGACCTGATCGGTGTCGGTGATTTCGCGGTAGTGGGGCTCGAATTGCGAGGCGTCTCGGTCGTTGTCGTTGCCGGCGATGGAGCCATCGGGTTGGAGGGCGCCTGATTCGAAGACGGTGCGTCCGTTGCCATCGGTGACGTGGAGGTGAATCCAGGTGCGTCGGGAGGGGTAGGCGGTGGGTAGCTTGTGGCCGGCGAGATTGGTCAGGCCGAGCTGGATGGTGAGGGTGCCGCTCTTGTGTTGCGCGTCCTGGATCGCGATCTTGGCTGACTTGGCCATGAGATGATCTTTGGTGGCGCGGGACGTCTGATCCAGGTCTTGCGGCAGGGCTTTGACGCCGAGTTCGTTGCGGTAGCGGTTGAGGATCTTGGGCATGAAGAAGTTGCCGCCGCGGAAGGCGTGCTGCGAGAAGTGCTCGCGGTCCTGTCCGAGAACGGAGCTGATGGGCATGGGCTGGCTTGCCTGCGGCATGTGGCATGACTGACAGTGCTGGGTGTCGTTGTAGGCGCTGTGCTGCCATTCCAGATAGGGGACCTGCTCGGGAAGCTCGCCGATGGCCTGGCCCTGGGGGTCGAGGGTGTGGGTGTAGAGGGTGTGGCAGGAGGCGCAGAGTGCGGAGTCCTGAATGTGGATTTTCTCCGTCGGTACGAAGAGGGAGGAGGACTGCATGACGCGCGTGCGTCCCTTGTCGACGTCGTAGGGACCGTGGATGGCTCGCTGGCCGAGCGGTTTCTCGTGATCGATATCAAAGCCGGCGGTGAAGCTTTGCTTTTGGCCCAGGTGCTCGGGGGTGATCTGGTGACAGAGGGTGCAGGAGACGGCGTCGGCGGCGAGACGGGCGGCAGGGGTCTGGGCCCGGGCGACCGGCAGATTGTCAAAGACGGAACCGAGTCTGCCGTTGGCCTTGGCATGATAGCGGTCCATGGGCATGTGGCAGCCGGCGCACTCGTTCTGGATGGCGGCTTGGGCGGTGGGATGTTCCAGGCACTCGCGTCGTACGGCGGCCTGCCAGTAGGGATCGCGGGAGGCGTGGGCCATCATGGATGCTTGCCAGTTGGCGCCGATGGAGACGTCCGATCCGTGGGCGTTGATGATGCCGTTATGGCAGGCGAGGCATCGGTCGGAGGTGATGAACAGATCGGCGACCGGCTGGGCCGGAGGGTTGCTCGCTTCAGTCGTATTGAGATTCGCGGCCAGTATGCCGAGTACAAACAAGTGCACCATTGCGCTACCATCCTTCAAAGAAGCCACCGTCAAACCAGTCCCACAAGAGATAGATCATGTACTCCGGCTTGCGCACATCCTTGCCGTTCATGGGAAGCCTGGCGCCGAGACCGAGTCGCACGTGTTGCCGCGTGCTGAGCGTGACCTGGAGTTGGGGGACGATATCCCATTCTGTGTGTGTCCTGGAGGTGAATTGCTTGGAGCCGAGGACTTCGACCATGGGGGACCAGGCGCGCCCGTAGGGGCCCGTGAAGAAGGATCGGCCGATGACGCCGCGCCAGAAGACGGCATCCTCCTTTTCCTGAGAATCATAGGGTACGATCAAGCCGGTCTGGGCCTGGAAGAAGAATTCGGCCGGGAGGATCTGCCCGTAGGCCAGATAGGGCTCGAAGACGGTCGTGTCGGAGCCGAAGCGGCGGTCCTTGTCACCGGTGGGCAGGAAGACTTCGCCGCCGAGTGAGAGAATCGAGCCGGTCTCCATGCTGTGGAACATGACCCGTTTGAGGGCGAGGCCGACGTCGCCCATACCCGACTGCCAGTCTGTGTCGCTCGTGCTGCGGGGGGACTGGTCGGCCCAGCCGAAAGGGACGATGAGTTCGAACTGGTTCAAGGGTCCCAGGCGTCTTTCGTAGATGAGCTTGTTGGACAGTTTGCCCGGTTGCATGTGGCGGTAGGCGCCGGTCACCACCATTTCATCTTCGGGGAAGGCCTTGGTGGTGACGAGGGCCCGGGGGAGATTGAGTTCGCCGCGTGGCCAGCGTTTGTCGGTGTAGAAGGTGTGGATGTGGTCGACGGTGGCGAGGAGCTCGTCTTCGGTGAGGGCGTCGCCGAAGGCGGGCATGATCTCAGAGAAGCCGCGGGCGGGTCCGCCTTCGCGGGCTACGATGACCCAATCGGCTGCCGCTTCGCGCGAGGCAAAGGACGAATCGGTGAAGTCGGGCAGGGGCACATCAAAGCCAACGGTACTCGCGGGCGCGCCGGTGCCGTCGACGCCGTGGCAGGCCATGCAGTTGTGTCGAAAGAGACGCCTGCCCGAGGGTGTGGGCGTGGTCCCGAAGGAGCGGTCGGGCGTGCTGAGGAGGACGAAGAGCAGAGCCGCGATGGCCTTCAATGTGCGGGGGGTTTTACCGAGAACTGGTTTCAAGACTGCTTTGGGCTGCAATCGGCTGCGAAGCCCGTGGCTCTGCGTTGTCGGCGAAAAAGGTTCTCGACGTGCACCAGCACGCCTCCGAGCCTTTTCCGCCTGCCGCCTTGCCCACGGACTTCTCGCTCGATTTCGCGTCAAAACCAGTTTTGAAACCAGTTCTAGTCTCGGTGGGTCGGTCCGAATCATCGTCCATGAGTCCCCTAAAGGTGTTGGATAGTCACCGACCCATGATGCGGTTGTCGCGCGGGTTCGTCAAGAATAACTGCGCGTCGACGGCGGCAATTTCGGAGAAATCTGTGGAGGTTTCTCGGTTGGAAAGGTGGACGGACGGCGTGCGGGGTGTGACTTTGCAGGGGGGGTAGAAAGGGTCGGGCCCTGTCTGCGATTGGTCTATCGCGGACAGGGCCCGATTGTTTGCGTGGTGTTCCGCGTGAAGCAGAGTAAACCACTCTGCTTTCGGCGGTTTCGTTAGACGTTCATTTCCAGGGGACCCCAGCCCTGGCGTGGCTCGCGCCAGGCGAGTTCGTTGATCGCGGGATCGTTGGTGATATCACCGGCTTCGTTGAGTTCGAGCTTCTTGCCGGCGCGGGCGCAGAGGTTGCCAAGCTGAATGTTGGCGGTCATGGGACCGGAGTAGCCGAAGTTGGACTGGCTGAACTCACGTGGCTTTTCGCCGCGACAGGCCATGAAGAACTCCTTGTGATGTCCGGGTGAGCGTTCGAGGAGCTTCTTGGGCTCACCAAACTCTCTGGTCCTCTCATAGGGGAGCAGTCGAACGGTTCCCCAGTAGTCGCCTTCAATCAGCATCTTGCCCTTGGAGCCATAGATCATGTTGCCGGTTCGCGGCAGCTTCATCGGGCGTCCGTTCGCATTGAGTTCCTCGGGGGGCTCGGGCATGAGTGGCTTGCCGACGCCGTCGTTGCCCTCATACCAGAAGGTCTTGAAGCCGGGGCGACCGTTCTTGGCGCGGTAGGTGCTCTTGACGATCATGCCGGCGGGCCACTGATCCTTGACGGGTCCGGTCATGATGTAGGGCTCGGCCGTGGCAGCATAGCCCGGATCCATGATCGAGTAGATGCCGTCGGTGGTGTGGCACGCCATGTCACCCAGGGCGCCGGAGCCGAAATCGACGAAGCCGCGCCAGTTGAACGAATGGTAGGGGCCGTTTCCTCTGCCGCTCTTGGGGCCCGCGTACGGGCGCATCGGCGCCGCACCGATCCAGGCTTCCCAGTCGAGCGTTTCAGGAACCGGAGTGGTCCAGTCAGGACGGTCGCCGCCCTGGGGCCATACGGGACGGTTCGTCCAGGTGTGGAACTCCTTGACGTCGCCGACGGCGCCGGCCTTGACGTATTCGTAGGCGGTGCGCCACCCATCACCACCGTGGCCCTGGTTGCCCATTTGGGTGACGACCTTCGGATTCTTGGCGTAGGCCTTGGCCAGCAGTTGCGCTTCGCGGACCGACCAGGTCAGGGGCTTTTCGGTGTAGCAGTGAATGCCCATGGACACGGCGGTCATCGAGGGTGCGAAGTGGGTGTGGTCGGGCGTCGCGACGAATACGACGTCGAGTTGCTTGCCGTGGTTCTTGAAGACTTTGCGCCAATCGGTATAGCCGGCTGCCTGGCCCCACCCCTCTTTGCCGAGGACACCGTCCCATCGGGTCTTGTCGACTTCGGCGAAGGCGATGCACTGACAGCCTTCGGCGTGGGCTGCGCCGGTGTGGGCGCCAGCTCGTCCGCCGACGGCGATGAAACCGACCTGGAGTTTCTCGTTGAGTCCCTGGCCCCTGATGAGGCTGGGGAAAGCGACAGCAGACGCGGCTCCTAAGGCAGCGGTGCGTTTGACAAACTGGCGGCGTGTCATGTTCGACATGAGCTTGGTTCCTTAACTTTTGGTGAATGAAAAAGTATTGAGCCTTGTTCCAATCCCGTCCGGCGGATTGCTGCTGTGAGGGTCGCTTGGCGCGATGTTGTTGCATGATTCTGACATGCCATGCAACGTTCTCGGCGATGACCGATCTCACTGAATCAGCGAGGCACCGACCCTGGTATTCTAGGGGTCTCATCTCACGGTGTCAAACCAATCATGACCTATCGTTGCCGGGGATTTCCCGGCGTTGGCTCTTCTTGTCGAGGTCCGGCGAGGCTTGAGGACCGGCAAGCATTTTGCAGGCAGGGGGTTGCGGCGGGCGCTGGATGGACTGGAGCATCTGCTGGGGGCCTGAGCAGCGCCAAAGGGCGGGATTATTCCTGGGGCGATTGGCGTTTCCTCGAAAGGCGTCAACCGCAGGAGAACAGGCTGCGGTTACCGTCGGCGCTCGGTTTCTATCAAGCTTGCGTTCTCGACAGGTACGGGGGGCGGGGTTCGCAAAAAGGTTAGCAAAAAACGCAAAAGTGCATTGTTGCGGCGGGGTGGGTATGGGAGAATACGGTTGATATGGAGGTGGTTTCTGTAGCCGTGGGTGGTCATGGCTGGTGGAGCGGTGGGGTCAGGGTGTGGTTGCGGCGTGACAGGTTGGGAGGTATAGGATGCGTAGAGGCAAGTCTATTGATGTCTTCGGTATGCCGTCAGAATTGGAGACGTCACGGCGAGGGTTCACCCTCATTGAATTGCTGGTGGTGATCGCGATCATCGCGTTGCTGATGGGCATCCTGATGCCGGCGCTACAGCGGGCGCGGGAGCAGTCGCGGAAGGTCACGTGCGGCAACAACGTCAAGCAGATCGGGCTGAGCGTACACATGTACGCGAACGAGAACGATGCGAAACTACCGCTGAACCGGAGCGGGTACTGGCTGTGGGACATCGCCTACAGCACGAGCGACTTCATCATTGCCAGCGGGGGCAGTCGTGACACGTTCTACTGTCCATCGGACAATACGAAGAATGGGGACATGTCGATCGTGTGGCAGTTCGGCCAGGATCCTGCCATTGGCACCCCGGTCGAGCAGGTCGAGGAGCCGCAGACAGGGCGAGACGGGGTTTACCGTGTCACCAGCTACTTCTGGATGATGGATACGCAGACTCCGCGCGGCGATAGTGCCAAGCCCATCTACGAACCCGGTACGCCTCACAAACGTTGGGTCCGGACACTGAACGAGAAGGGGGCGGGCGAGGCTGAACTTGTGCTGGATGCGACACTCAGCACGGCGAACGAGCGGGACGGCAACTTTGTCGAGGTGCCCGGCGGGCTGTACACGCGGCACCAGCTTTACGATCGCACGAATCACCTGCGCAAGGGGAGTAATCCGGAGGGTGCGAACGTCGTTTTCCTCGACGGCCATCAGGCGTGGCGCAACTTCTCGGAGATGGAGATGCGGTACACGCCGGCCGGCGGCGGTGGCCCGCCCTTCCATTGGTGGTAGGTCATCCCTCAATCGCGTGGTGGCTTGGCTGCGTGTTGTCGTGACGCTGCCTGGGATCGTGTGCTTCTCGACCGTTCTAAGAGCAGGGACTATTTGCACAGTTCGCTGTTGAGCAACCGCAGGCTGTTCCTCAGTCGCTGCATGTAATCGGCTTCCGGTATCTCCATGATTCCTATTCCGTCACGGAGTCTGGCTGTGACGAATCCCGAGGCGGTTTCGATGTCCTTTCTCATCGTCTCGACATTTTCGTGATTTTTGGCGAGGATGTCGATGATCAGGCCGGTATAGTCGCCCTTGGGGTCGGCGACGGCCATGTCGAGACGGCCGTCGGTGGTGGCGATGCCGAAGCGCTGATCGGGGACCTCGTAGATGACGGCGGCGGATTCGTCGACTTTCAGGAAGCAGCCGGCCATGGAGAGGACCACTTCGTCGGCGGTGGGGAAGAGGTCGGCCAGGAGGGTGCGGCGTTCCTTGAAGCCAATCTCTGAAAGGCCCTCAAGGCCTTTGTAGCTGATGCGCATGTGATGGTGGTCGAAGTTCGTCATAGACTGTACGCCACACGAGATGCAAAAGTGCGTTCCGGCCGGTTAAGTCACACTGACATCCGGCGTTTGGCCTGGCGGGTGAGACGTCGGCGCTGCGACCGCGACGCTTCCCGGGGCTGCGACCTCCGAGGAGGGCGAGGCGACCTCGACAGACGATCCGGTCTGTCAGAATAGATGATGATACGCGGTCCGCTGTTCCAGGGTTTGCGAATAATATCGCCGCGGCTGTCCCGGCCGAGGTGCACGGCCTGTGCTTCGTGAATCGTCACGCCGGGGGATCAGAAGGAGACCGTCAGTTGGAGGCCGGCACCGTCTGCGGCGGTAAAGGCCGTCAATTCGGTCTGGTTGTTGTCAGGTAGATTCAGGAAGGCGTCGTGGATGAAGGCAGCGAGGAAGTGTCCCAGGGCGGCGCCGAAGAGGACGTCGGAGGGATAGTGCTTGCGTCCTTCGACGCGGGCCCAGGCGACGCCGCCGGCCAGGACGACATTGCCGACTTGCAGACCCGTCCGAAGGTCGTGGGGCATGTCCATGTAGTCGAGGTTGCGATTAGCGAGCGTGGCATAGGCGAACGAGGCGGAGGCGTGGCCCGACGGGAAGCTGTCGTCATCGCTTCTGTCCGGTCGGCGGCGGTCGGTGGCTTCCTTGAGGATTCCCGTGGTGGCGTAGGTAGCGCCGACGGCGGCGGCTTCGACGGCGAGGCCTTTGAGCTTTGCCTGCGTCCAGCGTTCGAAGTCGTCTCCACCGGGGGCGGCCAGGGCGGTGGCGAGGGCTTCGATGGCCAGTAGAGCCCTCAGGTCGTCACTGGCGTCGCGGGCGTCATCCTCGCCGCCGAAGATGGGCGTGTGCTTGACGGCCCAGTCTGAGGCTTTGTGATCGAAGTCGTCTATGGCGAAGACGGCGGCACCGGCCAGGGGGACCAACGTGTTGGGATGGAAGAAGGCATCACGGGCGGCGCGGGTGATCTTATTGGTGCCCCACGATGAGAAGGCATGTTCGCCCCAGCGGCTGCCGTCGGGGAGGGTGGTGCAGCCGGTGAGAGCGAGGATGGAGGTGGTGATGAGGAGGCGGACGAGGTATCGGGCTGTTGCTTTGGTCGGCTCCATCGATCCAAACCTCCAGACACATTGGCGAGAGTGAGGTGAAGATTCTGTCATGGGCGGCATTATGTGCTGACGAGGCGCGAAGGGCAAGAGGCATGACAGACGGCTCGTCTTTTGGTACTATCAACGTCGGCAGGACTTGAGAGAATCGCTGTGGGTAGGCCATGCGGACGAACGGGGAAGACAAGGAGAGGATCGCGTATGCGTAGTCACACGGAGTCACAGCGGCGTTGGGTGTGTTTGGCCAGCGTTATTGGTGTTCTGGGATTTGGCTGCTTCTGCGATGCCGGTTTTGCGCGGGACCGCGTCCAGCCGGCCTTTGAGGTTTCGCTCGTTTACGCCGATGGTCAGGCGGCGAGCGGGGTGAGCGCCAGCGTGGAACAGATCATCCTGGATGGCGCGGGAAACCGGGCACGATGCTATCCAGACGCGAAAACGAGACACTGGTGGCGCGATGCGTCACTGGGGTTAGCCAAACGGAATGGGCCTAGCGACCCTGACGGGCGCATGGCATTGCAGGGGGCAAGTGTAAGAAAAAAGGATGAGCAGCGTCTTGGTATACGCGACCTCGCGTCCGGGGAGAAGGCCGCCTACGAAATTCAATGGTCCGGGGGCATGGCGGCGCCGGAGACGGCCGTCTATCCTATCGATGGGTTTCCTCGAACGATCACCCTCCGTCGCGGCGTGAGGGTCATGCTGGTGCGCCAGGGTCCGGGCCCCGCGGTGAGGCCCGTCGTCTTTCCGCAGGCCCAGGCCTATCGGGCGGCCCATCCTATCGGGCGGCCGGAAATCCCGATCAAGAGAATCTCCGATCGCGAGTGGACTTGTATTCTGAAAGAGGATGCGTCCTACGTGATTGGCTGTTCCGACGCGCAGGAGTCGACCGCGTCGAGGACTTCACCTGAGGCGACAGGCCCGGCGCCGCGCGGGTATGTCTGCGATCCGTTTGTCGCGCGTGCGGAGGAGACCATCACGTTCAGCCCGGGCTTGCCCGGTTCCATTGAGGCTGATCTCAGCCGGGTTTCGCACGATTCTCCGATATTCCCCTGCACCGTCGAGCTATACCGAAAGACCACCAATGGACAATGCCGCAGCGACGCACGTATCAAACCCGTCAACGTCAAGCTTACCGAGCCCAGATCGCTCGCCTGGCACCGTGTGGCGCACGGCGCGTATTACGTCCGAGTCTACACAGCGCAAAACATCTATGGCACTCCACAGTCCTTTGGGGAAATCCATTTCCCTGTGGAACTCGCATCCGGCGGTACAGCCAGCGTGCCCATCAAGGTGTTGAGGCTCGATCAAGAGGTCCTGCCGACCGACATCAGTGTCACGGGGTGCCTGGAGGATAGTCACGATGAACCGATCGCCCAGCGCACGGTATACCTCGTGCCGGCATTCGGTGACACGCAGTTCGGCAAGGTTGCTTATCCGGCGGTGAAGACGCAAGAGGACGGTCGATTCGAGTTTCACGGTGTCACTCCCAACGGTCGTTACACCATCGCGTACGAACGACTGGATGGATCATTTGGCGTTTACCCTGTCCATCGCGGGGTCTTGGGGGTGAAGGACTACGTGCTGGGCATCAACGATTTTTCCACGAACTCGGCCGAACGGGCGCTCCCACTGGAGCAGGTGGTATTCGAATCCAAGAATGGGCAAAGTCTGAGCGTAGAGGATTTCAAAGGGAAAGTGGTGGTCGTCGATTTCTGGGCTTCCTGGTGCTCACCCTGCATCAGGGACATGCCCAACTTCTTGTCTTTAGCGGAGAAGCTGAAAGGTCATGAGAGCATCGTATTTCTCGCCGTGAGCGTCGACTCGGAACGCATTCTGTGGGAGCAGATGCTCGCAGAGAACCCGTGGCCGGAAGTGAAACACGGCTGGTTTGATCCGGTCGCCAATCATCGTCGGTTTGACCTCGCCATTCCGTACAAAGTCATCTATGACGGCTCCGGCAGCATTATTGAGAAGGGTCATGATCTGGATCTGGCGAAGATCCTGGAGGAACGGGCGGCGGTGAAGAGGGACGCGCGGTAGTCATGGCGATACGGTTGGCCCGGCAGCATGTGACACGTCGTGACAGACTCTTTGCGGTAGAGAGGGCTGGCTTTTTGCGCGGCGGCGCAGATAATAAGCGCAGCCGCAGGCGGTTGGAGGTGTCGCAGCGGCGCCGGGTGTCAAGGACGAATCGTTCGCGCGGTACGATTGTATGAGGGGATAGGGCCTATGCCAGCAGGGGTCAACGCATCAGCACAGTACAACATGCGGTTTCTTTGGTTGATTTGTCTGGTGGCGGCGCTGGGGGGGCTGCTATTCGGTTATGACTGGGTGGTGATCGGGGGGGCGAAGCCTTTCTACGAGCCGTTCTTTGGCATCTCGGGCCGTTCGTTCTTGCAGGGCCTGGCGATGAGCAGCGCGCTGGTGGGGTGCCTTTTTGGGGCGCTGATTTCGGGAGCGTTGACGGACCGGTTCGGGCGCAAGCGTCTGCTGATTCTGGCGGGTCTGCTGTTTACGCTGTCGGCGATCGGGACGGCGAAGGCGTGGGGTTTTGCGTCGTTCAATGTCTTTCGCTGGATCGGTGGAGTGGGGATTGGGCTGGCGTCGAATTTGTCACCGATGTACATCGCGGAGATTTCCCCGGCTGCCATGCGCGGGCGGTTCGTGTCGATCAATCAACTGACGATCGTGATTGGCATCCTGGCGGCTCAACTGATCAACTGGCAGATCGCCCAGGCGGTGAC
>Ga0272442_10005224_pt1 | contig 17456 bp, 10 predicted proteins | sample SSMForm2O_FD_200262 | JGI IMG/M metagenome (GOLD analysis project Ga0272442, IMG submission 200262) | Marine sediment archaeal communities from Little Sippewissett salt marsh, Falmouth, MA, United States - SSM-Form-2O | ecosystem: Environmental > Aquatic > Marine > Wetlands > Sediment ... | reverse complement strand
ACCTCCGTTGCAGAAGAACTCGCCGAAGCTGTAACATATTTTATCTATCGCTCCCGGAAACGGCGCAGCATTACCAGCGGAGAGATATTTTCCATAGTCAAGGCCTCTCTGGCCTCGACAGGTTATCACGAAGCTGCAATAGCGCTGAGCGAACATCATTATCTGCGCAGGCTAAAACGCAGCCGGATCGAAGTTATTCCAGTTGATATTCGCCATCTGGCGGATGCCGAATTGCTTTGCGGCGTTAAGTGTCAGGACAGCACAAGCCGCTGGGACAAGTCTGTAATAGTCGATGGCCTGGTAACCGAATATGCCATTTGCCGCCAGACAGCCAGGATGATTGCCTCTATGGTCGAAGATAAAATCTTGCGAATAGGCATAACACAGGTCCCGACCAGTTTGATAAGACAACTGGTCCTCGGCGACACCGCCGCTGCCCTGCAGGCCCATAGCCAATTGCAGACAGTCTAAATATCGTTCAGTAATTGTCTTGCTCGTGTGAGAATTTGTTCTGGTGTCTGCTCACCATCAACATCAAGCCAATTGACATCCTTGAAAGTTTTAAACCAAGTCCGCTGATTCTTAGCTAATCGTCTGCTGTTTTTCTTTATAAGTTCAACAGCCTCTTCGAGATTTGTTTTGCCGTCCAGGTAATCGATTATCTCAGCATATCCGATAGCACATCGTGCCTGTTTACTCAAAGGCTGCTCTTCAGCCAAAAGCCCTCTGACTTCATCTACCAGCCCTGCCTCGATAATTTTTTTGACCCGCTGATTGATTCTGCTGTTTTCTTCTGCCTTTTCTCTTCTCAAGCCCATTATCGTCCAGTTATGACTCAGCTTTGGAGCTTCGAATTGGCTCTGAAAACTTGATATGGCGCTGCCCGTAAGTTCATAGACCTCCAGGGCACGAATTATTCGTTTAGAGTCATTGGGATGAATGCGACTGGCTGCTGCCGGGTCAACCGTTTCCAGCTCTTTATGTAAAATGCCCAGGCCTTCAGCCAACTGCCTTCTCTTTAGTTTCTCGCGGATATTTTGGTCTGTGCCCGGCCCTTCGAACAACCCATAAAGCATGGCCTTTAGGTATAGGGCAGTCCCGCCAACGGCAATTACACTTTTACCTCGGCTTTTTATCTGCTCAATCGCCTGGTTAGCAAGCTCAACAAATGCTGCCACATTGAACAAGCTACCTGGCTCAACGATATCAATCAGGTGGTATCTGGCCTCCGCCCGAGCCTGCCGAGGCGGCTTGGCGGTGCCGATATCCATTCGCCGATAGACTTTCATCGAATCGACGCTGATTATTTCAGCGTCCATATCTTTGGCCAGATCGAAAGCCAGCCGACTCTTACCCGATGCGGTAACACCTAAGATTAGAATCATATCGCTGTCCATATTTTCCTGTCAAAACCCGTAAGAAAACGTATAATACCAGATACTATGGCCCAGAACAACGATTTCAATTTGCAGCTAAACGAAAAAGCCGAGCTTACAAACAAAATACTCAGCCGGCTTTTAGCCGAGCAGACCGATATCAACAGCGATCTGAAAAAGGCCATCAGCTACACTCTCAACTCGCCCGGCAAGCGTATCCGCTCAGCTCTGGCCCTATGGTGCTGTCAGCTTGTGAGCGGCGAGATAAACCATAATGCCGAAATTGCCGCTGCTGCAATCGAGATGGTCCACACCTATTCCCTTGTCCATGACGATTTACCGGTTATGGATGATGACGACATTCGCCGAGGCCAGCCCGCCTGCCATAAGGCCTTCGACGAGGCCACAGCGATACTTACCGGTGATGCGCTGTTGACCCTCGCCTTTGAGATTCTCGCAAGCAGAATTACCGAGCCGGACATCGCGGTAAAGCTGATAGCGCAACTCGCCGCCGCCGCCGGCCCTGCCGGCATGATTGCAGGCCAGACGGCCGATTTAAGAGCTGAAAACTCCGCCGGTACCGAAGAGCTTCTGGAATACATCCATATAAATAAAACCGCTAAGATGTTTCGCTGTGCCGCTGCGATGGGCGCTATCTGCGCCGCCGCCAGCCGAAACCAATTAGATGCACTAAGCGAATACGGCTTGAAAATCGGGCTGGGCTTTCAGATAGCTGACGACATTCTCGATGTCAATGGCCAGAGTGAACATCTGGGTAAGACCGCAGGCAAGGATGCAAAAGCCGGCAAAATGACCTATCCTGCCGTTGTGGGTATGGAGACAGCAAAAAACTTAGCGAGTCAATTAGCTGATGAAGCAATAGCGGCATTGCAGCCGTTCGGCACAAACGCCGATATATTTCGACAATTAGCAGCCGCCTTGCTGAAGAGAACCATGTAAGCAGATATCACATATACACCACTTTTGCCGAAATGTATAACTCCGTGCTTATGTTTCGCTTCCTGTTTTGGCGATGTTTGATTGAAATTTATGCCAGCGTTCAGTATAATGACGTTTCTGATGAATAATTTGTTGCAACAGATAAACAGCCCGGATGACCTGAAGAAGCTTACGGTCGGCCAGATGGAGATGTTGGCTGACGAAATACGTCAATTTATTCTCAGCTCGGTAAGCAAAACAGGCGGCCATCTTGCCAGCAACCTCGGCACAGTGGAACTGACGCTGGCTCTGCACCATGTTTTCGATTTCAAGAAAGACAAGCTGCTCTGGGACGTGGGGCATCAGTGCTATGCACACAAAATCATAACCGGCAGAAAAGATAAGTTTTCACTTCTTCGCAGCGCTGACGGTATAAGTGGTTTTCCAAACTCGGATGAAAGTGCATACGATCAGTTTACCGTAGGGCACGCCGGCACATCGATAGCGACGGCTATCGGAATGGCATTGGGCCATAGCAGGCAGAACAAAGACGACAAAATTATCGCTCTGGTGGGTGATGCCAGTATCGTCAATGGGGTTTCTTTTGAGGCTCTCAATAATCTCGGGCTGGTCAAAAGGCAATTGCTTATCGTGCTCAACGACAATTCGATGGCAATCGACCCGACACAGGGCGCTTTGGCTAAATACTTTTCCAGGATACGTCTCAGTCATACCTATGAAGACATGGTCAAAACTACCAGCGATATTCTTGAGCATATGCCTGTTATCGGCAAAGGTGTTGAAGGGGCCCTCGAAAAGATTAAAAAGAGTATCCGTATGGTACTGCCGGCCAGTCAGATGTTTGAGAGTCTGAACATTCCGTATTTCGGCCCCTGTGACGGCCATGATATCGAATCTCTTATTAAGCTTTTCAAGGCAATATCACATCTGAACCATCCTGCCATTCTGCATCTTTATACGAAAAAGGGCAAAGGCTTCACCCCAGCTGATAACAATCCCGGCAAATTCCATTCAACCAAGCCTTTCGATATGAATGGAGACAGTCTCGAATCTACTACTGCAGGCGGCAAAAGCTTTACCAAAGTATTTGGTCAACATCTTGCAAAGCTGGCGGAAAAAGATGACAAAATAGTCGGGATAACTTCGGCGATGACCGAAGGTACAGGGCTGGTGGAATTCAAGGAGAAATTCGCGGGTAGATTCTATGATGTGGGTATCGCTGAGAGTGCAGCTGTCGACATAGCAGCCGGCCTGGCCAAGTCAGGTTATAAGCCTGTCGTATGTATTTACTCGACCTTTCTGCAGCGAAGCTTCGATCAGATATACCAGGAAGTATCGCTGCAGAACCTACCGGTTGTTTTTTGTATCGACAGAGCGGGCCTCGTTGGCTCTGATGGGCCAACGCATCATGGATTGATGGATATTGGATGTCTTAGAATGATGCCGAATATGATTTTGGCGGCGGTCAGCGACGAAGTTGAGATGAAACTGGCGCTGGAGTTTGCTTTGAAACAGAGCGGGCCTGTATGTATAAGATATCCGAAAGATTCTGTGCCGACAGACGATTTTGACAGAATCGCGTGTCGCGGGGCCTTTGAGCTGGGAAAGAGCATAGTCGTTAAGAGAAACCCACAGGCCAAAGTCGCGATAGTTACTTACGGCAGTATATTAACCGAAGCACTGAAAGCAGAACAGATTTTAAGCCAAGAGGGTATCGCAGTTGAATTGATAAACGCCCGGTTTGCGGCGCCTATTGACGAAGAAATTATTTCCCTTGCTTCTCGCGGCAAAGGTATAATAACCGCAGAAGACCATGCAATAGCGTGCGGGTTTGGTTCGGCAGTATTGGAAGCAGCAGCCAAAGCCCAGGCTGCAGGAAAGCGGAAGCGGATAATAACTCTCGGTGTGCCGAACCGATTTATCCGGCAGGATTATCGAGACAGACAGCTTATGACTGCTGGTATAAATGCCGATAAGATGGTAGAAACGGTGAAAAAGATACTGAAACCAACCCGATAGCACAGAAAAGGCGGGATTTCTGGATGACTAAGGGTAGCTTGCCCAAATTAGTTGTTTTTGGTGACCCTGCGAAGGGCAATGTCGGTGAGGCTATTGCCGAATTTTCCGAGTTTGCAAAAGGTAAGGCCGATATAATTGCCAGTTGCGGGATAGAAAAGTGCACAGTAGAGAGTCTCAGTGAAGCGGATTTTGCGGTGGTCCTGGGCGGAGACGGCACGATTATTTCTGCTGCGAGGCAATTGAGCCAGATGAATGTGCCGGTGATAGGGGTAAACTTAGGTAAGCTTGGGTTTCTGGCAGAATTCAGCATAGCGGAGCTGAAAGATTATTTCCCGAATATAATGGCAGGCATGGCCGGCATTGAAAAACGGATGATGCTCGGATGCCGGATTTTTAGGCCGGGCAAGGAGGAGTTTCGATCGGCTGCTATTAATGAGATTTTTATTACAGCTGGTCCTCCGTTTGGAATGGTCGAGCTGAAGATATCGGTTGACGGTCAGCCTCTGGCAAGTTGCGTAAGTGACGGGTTGATAATCTCTACGCCGACCGGTTCAACGGCTTATAATCTGTCAGCGGGCGGGCCTGTGATTTCCGGTAAGGTCGAAGCGATGGTTATAACGCCGATGTGTCCTCATTCGCTGAGCTTTCGGCCGATAGTTATCAATGCCGACAGTACGGTAGAGGTCTCTGGTCTAAAGGTAAACGAAGGCACAACGGTTTCGGTTGACGGCCAGATTTCGTTAAAACTTTCAATTGGTGATGTTATCAGGGTTGAGCGGGAAAAAAGCCATTTTCTGCTTGTTAATAACCCGTTGCGCACACAGTGGGATACGCTGGCGGCGAAGCTTCACTGGGCTGAAAAGCCTAACTATAATATCATCTGAGGATATGTTTGATTACGAACATAGTTTTATTTAGAGAGTATTTAGAAGTATGGCTAACAAACGGCTGATTTTTGTTGCGGTTTTCATTATCGTTTTGCCTGCGAGCGGCCAGGTTACGGAGAATCCGGTTCTTCGCAATCCGGCAGCGGTTAACCCGGCCGGTTCGGCTACGGTTGTGCCGAGCAGCCTCCAAAGTGGTCTGTTTACCATGCCAAATCCACTTTCGCCGAACGGCAATTTGACAGTTACCGGCAACGTTGCCGGCGGAAAGCACTTTCGCGGGATTGTGCCGTATAATTCGATTTCGGATTTTTCCGGTACTGGCGACTCGTCATCAATCGACTCATTTTTGAGGTATTCGGCAGGAGTTCAGGAAAGTTATACTGGCCTAACAACCCCTTATTATCCTCAGAGAGGTACGGTAACTACTACCGGAGTAGGCAGCAGCATCGTGATCAGGCCGCCTGTATTGAGCGTCGGCGGACAGCAAGCAGGCGAATTTAGCCTGCCAAACGTGCCTGGGCAGAAGGATTATTTTGTTGCTGAGACTGATATACCTACCGTGCTGTACAGGCCTATGTCGCGAACGCCTGCTGAGCTGGAGCGGACGATTTCAAGCGAACTCGAACAAGCCAGGATAAAGGTGACCGAGCAGCAAAACAAGGCCGGAATGGAGGTATTCCTGCGAGATATAAAAAAGATAAGCGACAAGGCGGATAAGTTAAAAGAAGGCCTGACTGAAGATAAAGATGAGGGCTTTTTGCTGGAGCCTGTGAAAATTGAGACCGGCCTAGAATTTCAGCGGAAGTCTGAAGAAATACCTACCCTCAAGCAACTGGCAGGTGAAGAGGCAATGCCTGTTGATGTATATGAACAGATGTTGGAACGTATAAATGAATTCAACAAAACTGACAGGCAGAAGGAGGATACGCAGCCGGTCAAGTCCGCAGGCCGCCTTAAGGCCGAAGATGATAAGCTTGGTCATAAGCAGCAGGGAAAGGAAGTTTCTCTCAGGGACAGGCTGGCTGAAATTGATTTAGCCTCAGCCAAAGCCAGGGAGCTTCTCGGCCCATACAGAACTTTCGCTTCCTATACGGCCGACAAGTTCAATGAGCATATGCGTGCAGGCGAGAAATATCTTAAAGCCGGTAATTATTATCGGGCCGCCGACGCCTATACGTTGGCCTCGGTCTATAAGCCAAAAGACCCATTGGCTTATGCGGGCAAAAGTTACGCCTTGCTTGCCGCCGGAGAATATATGAGCAGCGCGTTGTTTCTTGCCAGGGCTTTGGAGATTTTCAGCGGATACGCAAGCCTTGAAATTGATCTTGTCGCTATGATTGGTGACAAGGACCTGCTTGAAACCAGGATAGCTGACCTGAGGGAATTACTCGGGCTTAGAAAGGTGCCAGAGCTGTTCTTTTTACTCAGCTATGTTTTTTACCAGATGGACAGGCTCGAGTTTGCCAAACAGTGTATTGATGCAGCTTACGAAGAGATGCCGGATTCCAAGGCTGTTGGCACGCTTAAAGACGCCATTTATAACCGCATAAAAAGTTTTTAGAAGCCTTTTCAGTTTTCCTCCTTAAGCTTTTAGTTTTTAACTATATGATAAAAGCCAACACATCTTTAGACGTTCGAGGAGTCTTTGGCAGTGGTGGTTTCATTTCCCAATCGTTGGCTGATTTTGAGAGCCGCAGCCAGCAGGTTCAGATGGCAGTGGTGGTTCAAAGAGCTTTTTTGCAGAAGCGGCATCTGGTTGTTGAGGCTGGTACCGGTATCGGCAAGAGTTTTGCCTATCTTGTACCCGCGATAGATATAGTTCATCGCCTCGGAGTCAAGGTGCTCATCAGCACTTTTACTATCACGTTGCAGGAGCAGCTAATAAATAAAGACCTGCCTTTTTTAGCGGATAGTCTTCCTTTGGCTTTCACTGCTGTTTTAGCAAAGGGCAGGGGTAATTATCTTTGCAGACGCAGACTCGAATTCGCTTTGCGCGGGCGCAAAAGATTGTTTGACGATATCGGGTCAGGATTGGCGGCGATAAAAAACTGGGCTGATAGTACCGAAGACGGTTCACTAAGTGACATTTCATTTCAGCCTCGCTCTGTTATATGGGATGCGGTCAAAAGCGAACATGGCAACTGTCGCGGCAGGAAATGTCCATATTCTCAGGAGTGTTTTTATCAGCGTGCAAGGAGAGAGCTGGAAAGTGCTGATATTATCGTGGCAAATCATGCACTTATGTTCAGCGACCTTGCCCTGAAGCAGCAGGGTACATCGGTGCTGCCGGATTACCGGTTTGTCTGCGTCGACGAAGCCCACAATGTTGAGGGTGTAGCTGAAGATCATTTCGGGATAGATATCAGCAATCGCAAAATCCAGTATTTGCTCGGCGGCCTTTATAATACCAAGACGCATAAAGGGCTTTTGACTTACACAACTGCGGGGGCAGAAAAGGCTGTTGATATAGTCGACCAACTAAATGCCGAGGCTAAGATATTCTTTAATCGTGTCAGCCGCTGGTATGAAGAAACCAGAAATGAAACTAACGGCAGATGTTATAAGAATTTCGTCGATGACAATATATCCGGATATTTGACAAATTTGATGCTGGAATTAACAAAGCTGGCAAAAAGAAGCAAAGACGAAGACGAGAAATTTGAGATTGCCCGATTCATCGACAGATGTGGTGAGCTGGCCGGGGATTTGGGTTGCTTTTTGACACAGCAAAGAGCTGATTATGTTTACTGGGTTGAAGCAACCGAGGCTAATATACGTCTTAGAAGCGCAGCTTTGAATGTGGCCGGCGATGTCAAGAGGTGCCTTTTCGATAAGTTCGATTCAGTGATATTGACCAGTGCTACTTTGAGCAGCGATGGCGATGGTGAGAATAAAGGCTTTGATTTTTTTGCCGGCCGGGTAGGGCTTGAAGATTTCGAGGCTGTTAAGCTCGGTTCACCTTTCGATTACCAAAACCAGGTTACGGTTTACCTTGAAAAAGATTTGCCGAACCCTAATGAGTCGGCTTTCATTGAAAAGGCCGGCGATGCGATAAAAAAATACGTACTGCGAACCGCCGGCAGAGCGTTTGTGCTTTTTACCAGCTACTCAATGCTCGACGAAGTCGCCGGTAGAATAGCCGATTGGCTCAGTGAGAATAATATAAAGCTGCTGCAGCAAGGCTGCGGCCTTGACAGAACCACACTGTTAGAACATTTCAAGAAGGACAGCAGAAGCATTTTACTGGGTACGGACAGCTTTTGGCAGGGTGTGGATGTGCCGGGGCATGCTCTTGGCAATGTGATTATTGTTCGGCTTCCATTCGCGGCTCCTAACCGGCCTTTATTGGCAGGGCGGTTAGAGCAGATAAAAAAACAGGGCGGCGACCCATTTTTTGACTATCAACTGCCGTTAGCTATTATAAAGTTTAAGCAGGGGTTCGGCAGATTGATTCGCAGCAAGACTGATAAAGGCATTGTGGTGGTTTTGGACAGCCGGATAATCAAGAAGTCTTATGGCCAAAGATTTTTAGCAGCTATACCCAAATGTGAAACAAAAGTTGTTCACACAAACAAGAGTGATAAATGGTGAAAATTTGATTTTTTGGCCATTTTCGGATTTTTTTCGCTGTCGAAAGAAAAAAAAAGTTTTTTACTTGATTTATGCCAATATGCCAATAAAGTATAATGCATAGTCAGCTTTATGCCGGATATAGGACTTGTATGGAATGTACAGAAGATAAGGGTAAGTTTTTTAAGGAGATGATTTATGAAGAAGCAAATTTTATTAGTAGTTGTAGTTTTGCTGAGCGTGGCCGGTCTTACGCAGGGCCAGGATGGTGATCTGCATGGGTCTCTCGATGTAACCTATCTCAGTAGTTACATCTGGCGGGGCTTCGATTACTATGCAGATGACCACAGCGCGATCCAGCCCAGTGTTAGCCTTGACCTTTATGGCACAGGTCTGGGACTAGATGTAGTTTGGACGAGGGCTATTAATGGCGGTTTCGAAAATTCCGAGCGGATAAATGTTGCTCTGACCTATGGCAACAGTCTACTCGAGGGCGACACTTGTGCCACTAATTACACCGTCGGCTGGGTCTATTACGGTTTCCCTGACGAACCCAGATCCGGAAGCTCCGATGCCGCTGCTCAAGCTGCTGATATGCAGGAATTTTTTGCATCTTTTTCCTGGCCCAGTCTTTGCCCTACAGGTATCGTGCCAAGTTATACCATTCTTACTATGTGGCCGTCCGAAGGTAACTCTGCCGCAAGAAAAAACAGCGGCTGGGCACATGTCCTTGGACTTGGCTATGACCTCTCTATCCCAGGCATACTGCCGGACACCACTGAGCAAATACTCCATCTCTCCGCGGCAACGGTTTACAATGACGGTGTTGCCCCCGGCGTTGTCATAGGAACAGCAAGTGGAACTGTTGAGCACGACTGGTCACATGCTGTCTTCGGCGTCTCTACTGACTTCGGCATCACCGATGATCTTACTTTTACCCCTGCAGTTTACTATCAATCGTCATGGGAGGATACAGTCAATACCGAAGACGAATGCTGGGTTACCTTAAATATGAAGTACGCATTCTAAGACGATCGAGCAGTACAAGAAAAAGGGCTGGCTTTAAATTCAAAGCCAGCCCTTTTTACTTTTGTGTTTCCGATAAATTACCCGCCTCAGGCGGAACTTACCGGCCCCCGACGTAAAGTCGAGGATAATTTGGCCAAACAAAATCAGTTACGCCTGATCCCCTCATTTTGCATGAGGGGCTTATCCACAAATACAATTTCCTGTGCTATCAAGTTATCAAAGGTTGCCCGGATACACTTTTTCGCATTCTGGCAACCCTGTAATATTAAGGGTTTTTACTGGCTTTGCCAGCTTAAATGACTATAATCTGCGAAAAGTTCCAAAATAAGGCTTTATTTTGAGTATTAGGATATGACCATTAGAAATAAACAGCTATATATCCTGGTTATCTTTTTGGTAATAGCTTTGCAGCCGGTGGCTGCCTGGGCGACGGTTGACAGCCAAAGTGCTCGCGCGTTTGTAGGCAACGACTTGTACCTGGCAGGCAAGCGGCTTATAAGCTATCAGCTAAGTACCGGCGAGCATACTCTTGTTTTCTCCGATGCCTTTTCGATGTCAATCGGTGCCAATAAGTTTTCCAGCGACAGTGCGGTAGTTTGGCTGGAAACCGTAACAACCGAATCTCGAGGCCGGGTTACTGCTGATATAAAAGCACGTGTATATTTGGCTGGTAATATCTCAACTAAAAAGGGCACGGGTGCCAAAACCGTCGATTTTAGCCAGACGACCTTTGAAGAAAACCAGGTGGCAGTTATCAGGTTCTCTGTCAGCGGCGGGGTTTTCGTAACGGCTGACAAGAGAGAAAACTCTGACCCGCGAGGTTTAGAGCTTTACAAAGAGGCTGAAGCTGTTGATGTGCCCACTGTGCCGGTTTTTGTTATCCAGCCGGCTGCACTGGTGCCCGGATTACAACCGGAAAAAATCCAGCCAATAAAACCAGCTAAAAGAATAGTTACGGCAAAGCCAGCCGAACCAACCCAAATAAATCCGGCTGAACCACAGATGGAATTTATGTATCCGGTCAATATATCACCTGCCGGCAGTGAACCGCTGGATATGGTTTCGGCTAAGGCAGAGGATGGGACGGATATCGCAACGGTAACACAAAGACTTTATCTCTGGCAAAAACGTGATGAGAAGGGGACTGTGCTTGAGTTGCAGGCGGATAACGCAGTTATTTTTTATTCGGGCCAGGAACCAAAATCAGATAAAGGTATAGCTGAGGCAGAATTGGCGGGGTCGGCGGTCAAAGCAATTTATATGTCTGGTGATATCCTGATGACCGAGGGGCCAAGGACAATTGCCGCCGATGAAATTTACTATGATTTTCAGTTGAAGAAGGCAATGGTTGTAAATGCGGTAATGAGGAATTTTGACGCTAAGCGGGCAGTTCCGATTTACGTCAGGGCAGCGAAATTGCGGCGTCTGGCAGAAAACAAATTTGCCGCTGAAAATATTACGCTGACAACCAGTGAGTTTTACAAACCACAGATATCACTTACCGCCTCGGATGTTATTATCACCGATACTACTGCTGTCGATGCCGCTGAAGATAAAGTTTCTGACAACAGTTTCAACTTAGAGATGCATGATGTACGTATAAAAGCAGGAGACAAGACGATTTTCCGATGGCCTTTTATGCGTAGTAATATGCTTCGGCCCGATGTCCCGCTAAAGGGCCTCCATGTTAGTTATGACAGTACCTGGGGGCCGGCGTTTGAGTCCCGATGGTATCTTTCCCGCCTGTTGGGACTGAAGGAGCCGGAGGGGACAGACAATACTTTTATGCTGGACTACTATGGCAAACGCGGACTCGGCACCGGCGTGGAAATCGATTATAAAAGAGAAGATTATTTCGGCGGACTTGAAGGTTATATAATCCACGATACCGGCGAAGATAAGCTCGGCAGAGATGACAGCCGCAGAAACCTTGAGCCATCCCGCAAGCTTCGCGGGCGGTTAAACTGGAGGCACAGACAGTTTTTGCCTTACAACTGGCAGCTGACAACGGGATTGGGTTATGCCTCCGATGAGAACTTTGTAGAGAGCTATTATGGCAACGAATTTAACACGGGCGAAGGGGAAACATATATTCATTTGAAGCGTGTCGAAGATAACTGGGGCTTATCTTTCCTGGGCAAGACAAGGTTAAATGACTTTGAAGACGTTCTTGAAGAATTGCCGAGTGCCGAGTTCCATCTGACCGGCCAATCCCTCTTCGATAACAGATTTACTTTGTACTCCGATACTCAGGCAAGCAGGTTGCGACAGAGGATAGGCAACGAGCATTCCATAGCAATTAATGAAAATCGGTTTACGTTTTTGTCCCACAGAACAGAAATTGATATGCCTTTGAATCTCGAGACTTTCAAAATCGTACCATTTGCAGCTGGGACATTGGGCTATGATGACCGCAGCGGTTTTACAAGGACACTTGTCGACGGCAGCAATACCGGAGCCTTTGGTGACGACAGCGTCTGGATTGGCGAAGCCGGGGTGAGGGTTTTCCCCAGACCTTTCTGGAAAATCTACCCTGATGTCAAATCACGGCTGTGGGATTTAGACCAGTTGCGGCATGTCATAAAGCCGGAATTGACAGCTGTTTTTTATGAAGAAAGTGATAATGTTGTTAAGCAGCGTGACGCGTTGAATTTAGGCCTTTCTCAGCTCCTGCAAACCATCCGAGGCCCAGCCGGCAAGCGGCGAAGAGTCGACTGGATGAGGCTGGACATGGATGTTACCTGGGTTAAGGACCCAGCCAGTGTTTCTGATGCCGGCCCAGGCCCAGACAGATTTATGTGGAATAAGCCCATAGTTCCGCTGCGGGTGCTTTCGGCCCCTGGCATCTTCAATGGCGATCTTACCAATGGCGACCTTCACAAGTTTGAGATGTTCGGGCCCAGACGCAATTATTTTGCCGCCGATTATCTCTGGCGACTCTCGGATACTACCGCGGTATTGAGTGATATGAATTTTGATATGCAAAGCGGAGTGGTGCAGCAGTTTAATATTGGTCTTTCTCGGCTGTGTTGGCCTAATTTCCAGTTTTACGTAGGCAGCAGATATTTGAGACGGGTTGAAATCTTAGACGAAAAAGGCTCTAATGCGGTTACTTTCGCGGCTACCTACATACTTGATCCCAGATACACGCTTATTTTTGGCCAGCAGTTTGATTTTGACTACGGTGCAAATGTGCGAAGTGATATAACATTGATAAGGCGGTATCACAGAGTATGTTGGGGGTTTACGTTCAGCACTGATCAATTGCGGGACGAGCAGCGAATAGTTTTCAGTATATGGCCTCAGGGTATTTCGGAGTTGGCGGTCGGCCCGAGAAAATATATAAACCTGGGCGGCTCGGCCGGCTATTGATAGCGTCAACAATCCGAGTTGCCAAAATATAATGAAATGTTAGGTATAAATTTAAGGAGAATGTAATGGCATTGGTTGATACAAAAAAGATGTTCGAGATGGCTTATAAAGGCGGCTATGCTATAGGCGCTTTTAACGTTAACAATATGGAGATTACCCAGGGTATTGTAAATGCTGTAGCTAATCAGAAAGCCCCTCTGATTTTGCAGATTTCCAGAGGCGCGCGTGCTTATGCAAGCATAAGCTATTTGAAGGCTATTATCGATGTAGCGGTTGCAGAGAACCCGGACATTCCTATCGTGATGCACCTTGACCATGGCGATAGTTTTGAGACATGCAAACAATTTGTTGATGACGGCTTTACCTCGGTGATGATTGATGCATCGGGCAAGCCTTTCGAAGAGAATATTGCCATTACCAAAAAGGTTGTCGAATATGCCCATGAGCGCGGTGTTGTCGTTGAGGCAGAGCTGGGCCAGCTCGGCGGTATCGAAGAAGACGTCGTTGGTGTAAGCCATGACGATATCAGCAGACATCTGACCGACCCTGACCAGGTAGTGGAGTTTGTCGGTAAAACCGGCTGTGATTCATTAGCTGTTGCCTGCGGGACAAGTCATGGGGCTTATAAGTTCAAGACCGAACCGACGCTGGCTTTGGACGTATTAGATGCGGTAGGAGAGAAACTGCCCGGATTCCCTCTGGTTATGCACGGCTCGAGCAGCGTCTTGAAGGAGTTCAAAGACCTTATCAATAAGTACGGCGGTGATATGCCCGATGCTATGGGCGTGCCGGAAGAAGCTATAGCTAAGGCGGTAAAAACAGCGGTCTGCAAGGTCAATATCGATACCGATCTGCGAATGGCGCTAACGGCTAAAATCAGACAGGTCTTTGCTGAAAAACCCGCCGAATTCGACCCTCGTAAATACCTGGGCCCGGGCAGAGACGCTATCGAAGATATGGTTAAACATAAATTGCAGATTCTGGGTTGTGTGGGGAAAGCTGCCGAATGTATATAAAATTGAAAACTAAAAATCGACAAGCGGCCAATATAAGCGTAAAAGATTCGCGTAGACAAGCACAAAAGCTGTTTTGGCAGCGATGCTTGAGTGTTTTTGTGTTTTTGTGTTTCCTGTCGGTATCTACCTGTGTTTTTGCAGTTGGGGCTAAAGACAACTCTGTTCCGGCGGTTGTCGGCAGTGATGCGGCTGGGATAGTTCGGCAAATTTGTTCCCAGATATACGAGGGTGATTTTGCCGCTGCAAGAGGGCTCCTTGCAGAAAGAAACGAATCTAAGAGTACAGCTATCAATCAGCTTGCCGATATTGTTTCTGAGTACGAAGCAATACAGCAGAGCCGTCAATCAGCTCGCCAGGTTGTATACCAGGAGCAGTTAGACAAGTTGGATAAGTTCAGAGCCACCGCTGACATCAATGACTTAGTCGATATTAATGACATTAACGATTCGAATAATATCACGTCGGTACTTTCGGTTATTGCCAGGGCAGGTGGAATTGCCAATCAGCAGCAAAAGGCTGAGCTGTTAGCTGACCGGTTTGTAAATCGGGTTTTTCAAAAGGTAATAGATAAGGCAGCTGAATTTGAGTCGAAAGGTAAATGGCTTGATTCATATATAATCTGCTATAGATGGCTGGAGCAAATCGATGAGGGTAACAAGGCGTATGAAGATTATGCCGAACAGCTTATAGACAAAGCCAACATCGCAGCCTCTTTCGAGGACAGTCCCTGTGAGACCCGCCGGCAACGATACTCGGGGATAAAAAAAGAAATGTTTGTCCGCGCAGTCGATGTGCTCAGCTCGAATTATGTGAGCATTCTTGATTATCGGCAAATGGCGACAAAAGCCATCGAACGCTGTCACTTACTTGCCGATATAATGAGGACATCTTTTGAGGATATGTCGCAAAAGGATATTGAACTTTCCTCGGATGAAGATTTTGAGCCTCCTGACAGCAAAGCCCTTGCCAATTGGTCATCGGGTTTGACTGCAATTTTGGACCAGGTCAATAAATCATTTATGGGTATTGGCAAGGATAAGTTTATAAATATCTTTGAACAGGTACTGGTGCTGAACGCAACGACTATCAAATTGCCCCGTTCAGTATTGATTGCGCACTTTGCCGAAGCTGCGCTGGCTTCGCTTGATCCTTATACGGTTATTGTCTGGCCCAAACAGTCCGAGGATTTTGAGAAGATAATAACCAATGAGTTTACAGGTATCGGCATAGAGATTTCAAAACTAAAGGGACAATTGACAGTAGCCAGCCTTTTGCCTGATACGCCGGCGTATAACTCCGGCCTTGATGCCGGCGACGTGATAGAGGCTGTGGACGGCGTTAAAACAAAGGATATGTCGCTTATATGTGCGGTTAAGCGAATTACCGGCCCAGCTGGCACTGATGTTAAATTGACGGTAAAAAACCCCAGCGAAGAAAAGACCAGAGATATTATCATAACCAGGGCAAGAATCATCGTTCCGACAATTCGCGGCTGGCAAAGAACCGCGCCCGCAGCTTGTCAAAATAATGTGAAATCCTCAGAGGTATCTTCGGACATCCAGGCGGGCAAATGGTTGTATATGATTGACCAGGCCAACAAAATCGGTTACGTCCGTATTACCAGTTTCTCTGAGAAGACCGCCTCTGATTTCGAAAAAGTACTGACTTATCTTGAGATCCAGGGCTTGAAGGGGCTGATTCTTGATTTGCGATTCAACTCCGGCGGACTTTTACCCAGTGCCGCGGATGTAACAGACAAGTTCATAGAAGAAGGTTTGATAGTCAGAACACAACCTCGAATCGGACCGGTCAATCATCTGCCGGCCCACAGAAAGAATACGCATCCAAACTATCCACTCGTTATACTAATAAACAACCTTTCTGCGAGCGCTTCAGAAATAGTAGCAGGAGCGTTAGCAGACCCAAAATATCAGCGAGCGATTCTGGTTGGGCAAAGGACTCACGGCAAAGGCAGCGTACAGGGGATAAGCTTTTATCCGGGCCAGGGCGCACAACTAAAATATACGATAGCCTATTATCATTTGCCGTCAGGACAAAGAGTTGAAAGCCGCGACGCAATGGAAAAACAGGGAAGAAATGATTGGGGCGTCAAGCCGGATATTGAGGTCAAATTAAGAAGCGATGAGCTTGAAGAACAACTCAAGATACAGAGGGATAATGACGTGCTGGTGAAAGTCAACCATGACACCAAAGGCGAATCGATCAAAAAACACAAGGCCGAGGAAACTCTTGCTACAGACCCGCAGTTGGCTATTGGTCTTTTGGTTATCAAAAGTAAGTTGATAGAAAGCAGCATTTAGCTTGCAGAGATTAGATTATTTGACAAAGAGGTAATTTTGGCAAACGCGGAAGAAAAAAATAAATTTGAAAAACAAAGGCAAGAAAAACTATCCGGCATCAGGCAATTGGGCCTTGACCCTTATGGAGGCAGATATGATGGCTCAGAAGCCGCGGAAAAGACAAAAGCAGGATTTAAAGAAGACGACCAGATCCAGCGGGCCAAATGTGCCGGCAGGGTAGTTTTGCTAAGAGATATAGGCAAGCTGATTTTTATTACTTTGCGCGACTGGAGCGGCACGATCCAGTTGGGTCTGAGCAAAAAGCTGCTGGCCGATCACTGGCAGCTTGCCAAGCTGCTCGACCTTGGCGACATAATCGGCGCAGCCGGTCAGTTAGGCAAAACGAAAACCGGCGAGATTACGATATGGGCCGATGAACTTTCCATTTTGAGTAAGAGTCTGTGCCAGCCGCCGGAAAAATTTCACGGCTTAGCAGATATCGACCTGCGCTACCGCCAAAGGTATGTTGATTTGTGGGCCAATCCTGAAGTTATGACATTGTTCAAAAAACGCAGCACTATTATCTCGGCTGTTCGTGAGTTTCTCCGCGGACGCGGGTTTCTGGAAGTAGAGACGCCGATGATGCAGACTATAGCCGGCGGAGCTGCGGCCAAGCCTTTTGTAACGCATCATAACAGTCTGAATATTGATTTGTTTATGCGGATCGCACCGGAGCTATTCCTAAAAAGACTTCTTGTCGGCGGGATGGAGAAAGTATTCGAGATAAACCGTAATTTCCGCAACGAAGGTCTCAGCCGACGGCACAATCCGGAATTTACGATGCTGGAACTTTATCAGGCCTATAGCGATTACAATGTGATGATGGATTTGACTGAAGATCTTATAAGTTTACTGGTCGATGAGCAC
>Ga0272442_10005222_pt1 | contig 17461 bp, 9 predicted proteins | sample SSMForm2O_FD_200262 | JGI IMG/M metagenome (GOLD analysis project Ga0272442, IMG submission 200262) | Marine sediment archaeal communities from Little Sippewissett salt marsh, Falmouth, MA, United States - SSM-Form-2O | ecosystem: Environmental > Aquatic > Marine > Wetlands > Sediment ... | reverse complement strand
CCACAAATCCCATCCTCCCAAAACCCACACGAAACTATTTTCTCAGCCCCCCTTCGCAAACCCCTATAAATATTGGCTTTTCTGAAAACCCCGTTTCAGGGGTGGCGGTTTGCTCAGACCTCTGAGGCAATTGGCGTGGTCGCGGCACGGCGGCGGGCTCGCCGCGGCGAAGCCGGATACCCAGCCGAACACCTATCTCCCGGTACGGATCAGGTCAGGCCTGCCTTGACGCGGGCAACGAGGTCCAGGCCGGCGGCGCCAGTCATGACGTTGTCCAGATTCTTGATCTGGTCCGGCGAGAGCACGGCCGGTGCCGCGTACTCCGATACCATGCGCTCGACCTCGGCGTGCGCGCGCTCGATGAGCGTCGGATAGCCGGCGTCGCTGTCACCGATCTGCGTACGGTCAATCACATCGCCGGGTATGTAGTGCTCCTCCCGGAAGTGCTTCAGCGTGTGCTCGGCCGTGAGAAGCTCCTTGTCCTCGAGAAGCTGATCGAACAGTGCATCACATGGGAAGTCCTCGCGCGGCTCGATTCCCGCGGCAAGACGCCGAGCCATGCCGCAGATCTCGTTGTCGAGAACAAGCTTCTCGAGCGATTGGCAGCTCTCGAAATAGAGCATCCCGGGCCCGGACAGACTGTTGACGCCCGCCAGCGTCGCCAGGTAAATGCCCGTCCCCGACTCGAAACCCGCCTGCCCATCCAGGAACTTGCTGTCGCTCAACCCGATGTACGCCTGTGTCGGAAGTCCCAGGTACTTCCCGATCTGCGCATAGGCACAGTCAACCATCTGCGCCTCGAGCGAAGTGATCGACGCGGCCATCGTGCGCATGTCGAAGCTGCCCGGTGATCCACCGTAAAGAACCGGTGCCCCCGGACGCGACGTCTGCGAGATTATCACGCCACTCAGGGTCTCCGCCGTGTGCTGAATCAGGCACCCGACCAACGTGATCGGCGCGACGAGCCCCGCGAGCGGCATCGAGATGAACTCGACCGGTATGCCCAGCTCGGCGCACTTCATGGTGTTGTCGGAAGTCACGTCACTCCATTTGAGAGGCGATGTCGGACAACAGGAGAAGATCGTGAACGGCTTTTTCCTCAACGCCTCCCGCGTGCCCCGCACCGCCAGCTGCAGGTCCCGCAGCACGTCCAGCCCGGCGATCGAGAACGCACCCGTCACAACGGGTCGCGTGGTGGAAAGCAGCAGCGCATAGAGCCGAATACTGTCGTCCACGCCTTCCGGCACGTCGCTCGGCACCACGGCTGTGGCGGAATAATCAATGTTCCTGAGCCGGTCAACGAGACGCGAGTAGCGGACCATGTCGTCCACCGTCGCCAGCCGCATGCGCTGCGTCTCGTGTTCGAGTATCTTGATCCCGGCCGAGCCGGGCGTGTAGTGCGAGTTGTCGCCGGACAGGTCACAATACTCGGTACCGGCGATATTCCAGAGCTCAATACCGGACGGCGCCGCCGTCAGACTCCGGTCGATGATCTCCTGCGTGAACCACACGTGCTTCGCTTCGAGATCAACCCGGCAGCCCTCGTCCGCAAACCGCTTGAGCAAAGCGTCATGATGCAGCGTGACGCCCTTCGTCTCCAGGAGTCTACGTCCTTCCGAGACGATCTTTTCGGCTAAGTCAGTACTCAGGAGTTTCAGCTTCGGTTTCATAATCCGCTCCCCCTTTCAGTCCGTATTGTAGCTGAAAAGGGCGGATTTGTCGAGGATGATCTTGTGCCGGAATACGCGGATAAACGGCCTTGGAAGGGCCGTTCTACCGGGGGCAAAACGGCCTTGGAAGGCCGTTCTACCGGGGGGAAAAACGGCCTTGGAAGGCCGTTCTACCGGGGGAAAAACGGCCTTGGAAGGGGGCCGTTCTACCGGGGGGAAAAACGGCCTTGGAAGGCCGTTCTACGGGGGCATGGGATGCGCCGCGCAGAGCGCAGCGCTGCGGCGAAAGGCACGCGGCGTTCCCGACGCTAGTCAGTCACAACCATTGGGCACGGCTTGGTGGGACAGCGATAGCCCGCCTTTGAGAAGACCGCGTAGATCGCGTGAACACCGGGCCTGGGTTTCTCCCAGACCGCCGTCCACGTCTTCGAGATCTCCCCACCCTTGCGCTTGCCGTCCGCAATGCGTTCCGCGCCGGCGAAAAAGACCACGCCGGTCGTTGCGCCGAACCAGTGCGATATCGCTTCAAGCGCCATCGGCTCGCCCGCCGGATGGGGTGGCGGCAATTCACGGCTGGCGATGTAGTCAACCGAATCACAGAAAGGCTTCCTCAGCATCACGGCGTTCTGTCTCAACGCAAACGACTGCCACGCGCGCGCGACCGTCTCGTTGACGAACCAGCAGTAGTCCTTGCGCTCACGGGCCTCGATCTCCGCCGCCGGCTTGACGTCTACCCACTTGGTGCCCCACTTCTCGCACCCGGCCAGCTTGCCGAGCCAACCCTTGTCCAGCGCGATTTCCTTCAGCTTCGGGGGCGCCTTGCCCGGGTCCCAGGCCGGATCCAATCGCTCCCTGATCACCGCGTCGAAGTGGATCATCACCAGGTTCTCGTAGTTCCCTTCAAAGTGCGAGAGCCCCCATTGTCCCGCCAGCGCGGCGCGATGACCCATCTCACGCACCTCGGGGAACTGCGTGAACCAATCTTTGCCGGCAAGATTGTCTTCATCGCCCTGTGTCAGCAGGATAGGCACCGAGCACGCAGCCTTCGCCGCCTCGTTCGTGAAGCCCCAACGCGGGTTCGAGCCGCCGCACCCGATAGCGACAACGCGGTCCGGCAAGGCCCGCGCCAGCGTCAGGGAATAGGCCGCACCACGCGAGAACCCAAAGCTACAGATCGCCGCATTCTTCAGCTCCGCGTGTCCGGATTCCGCCGCAATCTGTGCCAGGCCTTTCAGGAAGTCCTCGCCCGTCGCGGCGTCCCCCTTCTTGAGCGCGGCTTTCTTCCTGTTGTTCGTGCCCACCAGCGCGAATCGCCAGTGACGCGCAGCCGCCTGCCAGAGCGGCCGGGCGACGAAATGCGTGTAGTCCCAGTTCGCCCCCATCGATCCCACGATCACGCCGCGTAGCTGCTTCACGTCACCGGGAACCCAGGCCCGGTACCCGACCAGGCAGTCTTTCGTATCAATGAACCGGCCAGTCACCATGTCCTCTCCTCCATCCGCGCCCTGTACGTGCGCCGCCGCAACCAGAAGCAGGCAGACACCTGCCAGGCAGACGCTCAACGACGAAAACAATGACATCTGGATCTCCTTCCTATGCAATCGGAGGCACGGCACTTTCCACCCAGCGCGGCCATGTCTCCGTTCGAAACTGTTCCATGTCATCCTTGTCGAGAGGCGATGATCATCGGGGTGCGCGCCGACTCTTCCCACAGCGAGAACTTGCGCCAGCTCCGCTTCTCGCCGAGGTGCCAACCGTGGTCGGACCAGAACACGACAATGGTGTTGTCGGCATACGCGCTTTCCGCCAGTTCCGTCAGCACCATGCCGATCATGTCGTCAACGGCTATGAAGAGAACGTTGGGCTGCCGGTCTGGATCCATCAGTGTACTCCGAGCGCGAAGAGATCGCGCCTGGTCTTGGGATAATCCTGGAGGACGATCAACTCCATTAACCTGTCCCGAAGTTCCTGTCGCGTACCCGCGTGTTCCGGCAGCATCGCCAGGTTCGCCTGTTCGTCGGGATCCGCCCTCAGATCGAACAACTGTTCGCCACTGCCCCGCGGGTAGAACGTGTAGCGGAACTGTTTCGTCCGAATCGTCCTCGCCCATTGGCCGGGATTGGTTGACGAGATGTTGTTGTAGCTCTCGCAGTACGCGGCTTCGCGCCACTCATCAACTTCCTCGCCCCGGCACAGAGGCAGAAGCGAACGGCCCGGTAACCGGGCAATGTCCGCGGCGTCTTCATCCATGTGCCGGCCCATCTTGGGCATAACGGGGAAGCGCTGACCCGAGATATCCAGCACAGTCGGACAGATGTCCTCCAGCTGCACGAGTTCATCACACTCGCACCCACTGCGTAGACCCGGGCCGGTCACTACCAGTGGAATCCGTATGCATGCGTCATAGTGTTTCTCGGCCTTGGCCCTGAGTCCGTGGTCATGGAGCATCTCGCCGTGATCGGCAAGAAACACGATATATGCGTTCTCCAGCCGCCCGGCCTCCGCCAACAGGTCGAGGATCCGGCCGAGCTGCCTGTCGAGGTGCGCGAGATCGGCGAAGTAGAGCTGACGGCAGTAGCGCCAATGCTCGGGCATATTCGGCGTTCGCCGTTTCAGCTCCGCCGGACCATACTCGTCAACCCACTCGGCCGGCAGGGGGGCGGGTATGCGGTCCACATTCACAGCTTTCATGTACTCGGCCGGCGCGCAGAACGGGCTGTGCGGCTGCACGTAGCTGATGTGCGCGTACAGTGGCTGGCCGGAGGGGGTCTCCCGGATGAACCGTTCGGCGTGGCCGGTGATCCAGTCGGTCTGCGAGACTTCCTCGGGAAACGGTAACGTGTAGTGCCCGCCGTCGCTCAACGGAAACTCGGGAATCGCCCACTTCATGTTCGCGCGCGCCTCCTTGATGCGGCTACGCAGGTCGCGTCCTTCCGGACCGTAGCTTGCGTACTCGGGGATGTTTGACGGCCAGATCGTTGCGAGAGCGGCCTCGTAGTGTTCGGGGTGCTCGGACTCGACCCAGTCGAGCCATTCGCCGCCTCGACTGTCCTCAGTGTTGTGCACAAAGTCGAAACCGTAGGGAGTGTAGTCCGGCCGAAGGGAGCGGTAGTGGGGGTGGAAATGGACCTTGCCGAAGGCGCCCGTGCGCCAACCTTCTTCCTGCAGGGTTCGCATGAAGGTCGGCAGAGCCGGATCAAGCTGGTAGCCGTTCTCCAGCACGCCATGCCCCCGGGTCGTCAGACCCGTTGCCAGTGTTGCGCGCGCGGGGCAACACAGTGGATTGCTGGTGATGGCGTTCGTGAAGGTGGTGCCAAGCGTCTTCAGGCGTTCAATATTGGGCAGTGGCACGACGCCACCACAGGCGGCCTCGAGCCACTTCGCGGACAGCTGGTCCACCATGAAGAACACAATGTCCGGTTTCTTCATCCCGCCCTTCGCCCATCAGTCATGCTGGATGGCCTCCCACAGCTCTTTGTTGAACTCGGCGTGTCGTGAAGGGCAGTTCTCCCTGTGACAGACTTCACAGCTCCGGAAGTCGGTTTCCGTGGGGAACAACAGCCCCGAGGTTGTCTTGTTCGGTATCATGAGAAACGAGTCGGTCAGTTGCACGCCGACTTGGCCCTCAACGTCCCCGAAAAGAGAAAAGAGCTCCCTTTGCTGCTCAATAGGCCAGACGGAAGCGTCCCCCGAACCGGGATGCATGGTTGCGGTCTTGTTCAGACGGAAGCGGCGGTGCAGGTATTTGCTCAAATGCCTGTTCGCCGCGCCAAGCAGTCGCGTTTTGATAACGTCCCACCAGAACTCCTTCAGCATGTTTCCCTTGTCGGCAAATCCGTTGTCCAATTCGGGGCCGCAGGTCGCAACCAAGGGGAAAACCCGCTCCACGGACTGAAGGTTATGGACCAGCGCTCGGCTTTCGAACCAGGTATCATCAATCCGTATCCGGGTTCCATCCCGTTCAGTGATAAAACAAGTGTTGTAGGCGGCTTTCGGTCTGCCTATATCCCGCGCCAACTTCACCAGGCAGCGCAAATCCGCCTCGTCTGACGATCCGGGCTCGACACGGCATTCCTCCATGAGACGATCGACATTTAGATCGAACTGAATATCGGTCAGCGTTTCCATGTTAAGTGTAGTTCAGCAGTGTATCGGACTTGCCGGCTTAATCTGCACCATCTGCAAAGAAAAACAAGATAATTCGGGCATGATCGGACACGGTCAGCAGTGAAAGTTGCAGGTCACAGGTGCAGGTGCAGCGGAAGGCGGAATCATTATTGAGAGCGTAAGAATATCTTGCCTTAACTTGCGATTTGCACTTTCGGCCGGGCCGGTGGTCTTCTTTGGTTGTGGCCAGCGGCTGTCTTGTTTTGACCTCTGGCCCGAGAGAGATCGATCACATCTTCCAGTTGATCTCAACCGAATGCTGTTCGGCCGCGCTTCGTTCAATATGCGCGATGAGCTCGTCGACATCATATCCCGTCCGGCGCGATTGCTCGCCCTGTTCCCCCTTTGCGATTTGTCCCAGGAAGAACTCCAACTCCGGCACAAATGCGGAGACCGGGTCGAAATCGTACACCTGCTCTTCCTTCGTCGTGTTGTCATAGTGGACAAGCCGCGAAGCTTTCTCCGCCCCCTGGTTCCAATGGGGGGAGAACACATCGAGGCGGCCGTTCACGCCGTTGAGCTCGATCCGCTCGTCCCAGCCGTCCTTCAGGTACCCTACCCCCTTCAACGGACTCGCCAGTGCTTCGAACAGGCAGGGCCCGTTGTCGGTGTAGAACAGCGCCGCGGCCTGGACGTCGTGATCGCGGGTCGACGGCTCGGTCATGCTGGCAAACACGTGGTTTGGCCGGCCTATGAAAAGGCACAGCAGGTCCAGGATATGACTCCCCCCGCAGACCAGCACGCCGCCGCCGTAGCGTCGCACGATGGCGGACGGCTCAGCGGGTTTTTTCTTCTGCTCGCCCGGCTTCATGTCACGTGCAAATGCGTCGCCCCACGGCTGGTGCACGCGAATATGCGTGGACATGATCTGCCCCAGCTCGGGCAGAAGTTCCTTCGCCTTCCGAACCGACGGCAGGAACCGCTTCATGTAGGCGGTGTAGAAGACGGTACCCCTCGCCTCTGCCGCCTTGACGATCTCCAGCGCATCTTCGGCGTTCTCGGCCAACGTCTTCTCGCATATCACCGCCTTGCCGGCCTCGATCGCGGCCAGACAGATCTCGCGGTGAGTTGACGAGACCGTCATCACGTCGACGGTGTCGACCGCCGGATCGTCGAGTATGCGCCGGTAGTCGTCGGTTGGCTCCGCCCCGAACCGTTCCGCCATCTTCCGGGCGTTCGCCGGCAAAAGGTCACACGCCCACTTCACGCATGCGCCCGCGGCTTCCAGTCCCGGTGCGTGCTGGCTAGCTATCGATCCACAACCGATCAAGCCAATCGTCGGGTTCACTGTTTCCTCCTCCTGCCAACCCATTTCTCGACAACCTTGCCGTTCTCCCAGACAACAAGCGGGGTATTCGTTGCCGCCGCTATGCGGCGGGCGGCCTTGTGTGCCCGCCGGAGCGCCGGGCCCACGCCGCGAATGTCCGGATCCTTCACTCTCTTGCGCTGCTTCATCTTTCCCCTTCGTCGAGCAATATGAGCTGATCGCCGGAATTGTCGTATAGAGCCCATCCGTCCACAAGGTGCTTGTATATGGTGTCGAAGTTCAGACGGCCCACTTCGTACCTCCGTCGAATGGTCGCTTCGGGAATCGGGTGACCGCCCTGTCGCGCGCGTGATTCCACCCGAGCGATGGCCAGATCGACGGACTGGAGCGCCAGGAAGATGAGCTTCACTTTGTACCCGCGCTTCTGCCACTCGGGAATCAACCGCGCGTACCGACGGCCACTCAGTGTAGTCTCGACCGCAACGCTGCGCCGCTGCCGGAAGTGGTCGACGAGCTCCCGAACCATCAATCGTCCCGCCTTCAGCGCGGCCGACCGGGGCGCGAACGGCGACAACCCATGCGCGATGTAGTCCGCGTTGATGAAATGGGGGCATCGTGCCTCGTTCTGTAAGTACTCCTTGGCAAACGTTGTCTTGCCGGCGCCGTTGGGGCCCGCGATCACCAGTACCTTCAAGGCAGCCGCATCGTATGCGCCCCGTGGCTCCGCCACCTGGAGCGAACCTCCGGTCGCCGGCGGATGTCTCAGATATACATCGGTCGGCAGGGCGTCCCGGGGATGATTGGCAATCCGGCGGATTTCTTCCTGCAGCGGATGACCGCTGTTGTACCTGAGGAGGCGCAGATTCGCCAAGCGCCTCTCGTCTATGTGTCCGCTCTCGACGAGGGAATTCAGCCCGCGCTGGATCCCGCCGGGTTTCTTGCCCATGGCCTCGGCAAGCTCCGACATCGTCCACTCGCGGTCGGGCGCCGCCGAGAGGATACGCAGGAGCAAAGTCTGGTTCGCTGAAAACATGGCTATGCCTTAAGCCTGAGATATTATGCATTGCGCATAATACCGTCAAGACCCCTGTTCTCGAAATATCACGTCTCTCACGGCCGGCAATAGGCGCGAAGAACCGGTCGAACAGCGCATTTCCGCCAGATACCGCCATTTATCCTGTATTCTTGTGGCCATTGGCCACAATATATTCTTGAAAACTAAGGGGGAACTTCATTGATTGGGGCGATGGAGGTACCCAGACAACGAATCCCGGGTACCGCAACGAACCCTGGCGCGGGGGTGGTCGTTGATGGTCCGGAGTCGTCAGTACCGGGATTCCGCACGACACAGCTGCTTGCCACCTGCTCGCCTCTGTGATTCCCGCCCCTTGCACGCTCGATCCAGAAAGGAGTTCTGCCACAGATGAAACCATCAGTATGCCTGACCGCCGTCCTGGCGGCATTGCTTGGCGCGACGACTATCGTCGCAGCTGCGCCCGGAAAGGGTGATTCCTGGAGGGCCGCACGCGGACTTCCGGGCGGAAACGAGGAAGCGGCGGTACGCGTGCGGAACGCGGGCGGCGATGGCGACGTCATCGAGCTCGAGTATGACATGCCCGAGCTCGAGGCGGTCAAGACGAAGAGCGCCGGTAGCGAGGAAGCTTCGCGGCTGGTACTGGGTAACGCACCGTCGATCGGGTCTCCCGGCAAACCGGTGCTGCCGGTCGTCCCCTGCTACGTGGTCCTCCCCGCGGGCGAAACGCTCGACAGCGTGGAGGTGGTTTGCGAGGAAGCCCAGGTCCTGCCCGGAACGCACGCAGTGCCGCACGCGAGGAAGTCCGTACCCCTGGTCCCGGGCGCCAAGCCGGTGGAGACTCCACCCGACCCGGACGTCTACGGATCGGATGACCCCTGGCCCAGGAGCGCGGTCAAGGTCATCTCCGTCCAGAAGAAGCGGGGCGTGTCCGTCCTCGTCGTCAACCTCAACCCCGTGGTCTACCAGCCGAAAAGCGGAAAAGTGTCCCTCTATCCCAGGATGACGTTGAGGGTCAGAAGCAGGAAAGCAGCCGAGACCAAGGACGACAGGTTCAAGGTCCGGTACAGGCCGGACAAGGTTCGGCCGCTTTCGTTGCAGGTGGATAACCCGTCCGCACTGACCACCTACAGGGAGGAGAAGTGATGAGAAAAGCACTCGTCCCCCTGTGCCTTGCGATAGTCCTGGTAACCGCCGGCGCCACGGCCGCCGGCGGCCTATTTCACATGGTGCGCGTCATCAACCCGCGACCCGACGAGGTCGCGACCATGGCGAAGCTTGGCCTTCCGCTCGACGACTCGAAGCGCCTGGAGACCGAGGACGGACATGACCTCGAGATCCCGCTGCGCGATACCGAGGTCACGCTCCTGGTCGATCACGGCATAGCTCACCGGATCGTGCAACGTGACCTGGAGGCGCACTACGGAGCGGTCTGCGAACAGAACCTGAGAACGCTAGCCGGGCTCGGAAAAGCCGGCACACTCGGCATGATGGGGGGATCGGCGCCCACCAACATGAGCTACGGCTCAATGGGCGGATTCTACAAGTTCGAAGAGATCACGAACGCGCTGGCCAGAATGCACCAGATGTTCCCGGACCTGTGCACGGCCGCGACCGGCATAGGCACCACCACCAACGGGAACCCCATTCTCATGGTGAAGATATCGGACAACCCCGGCACGGACGAAGACGAGCCGGAGTGTCTGATCGATGGGCTGCACCACGCGCGGGAACCCGGGACCTACACGGCGATCCTGTACGCCATGTGGTACCTCCTTGAGAACTACGGCACCAATCCGGAGGCGACCTACCTCGTGAACAGCCGCGAGCTCTACTTCGTGCCCGTGGTGAACCCCGACGGACTGCTCTACAACCAGCAGAACAACCCCAGCGGCGGCGGCATGTGGCGCAAGAACCGGCGCAACAACGGCAGCTCCTACGGGGTCGACCTGAACCGGAACTACCCGTACAAGTGGGCCTACGACGACAGCGGGTCCAGCCCCTCGGCCGGCAGCGACACGTACCGCGGCCCCGCCGCGGCATCCGAGCCGGAAACGCAGGCGATGATGGCTTTCACGACGAACCGCCAGATCAAGACGGCCATGTCCATACACACGCACGGCGGCTACTACCTATACCCCTACGGCTACGCCGACGTTGCGACGCCGCACGCGGATGTCTTTGCCGAGTACGCCGCGCGCATGGCAAAGAACAACGGCTACACGGCCGGCCCGGCAGCCTCCACGCTCTACGCGTGCAACGGGGTGACCTTCGATTGGCAGGTCCAGCACGACATCATCGGGATAACGCCCGAAATAGGCACGCACTCGTTCTGGCCGCCCCTTGACCGGATCATGACGGAAGCCGCCGAGAACCTGCCGGCCCATCTGCTCACGTTCTGGTGCGCGGGGGCGAAAGTCGAGTCGACCTCGCTCGAAATCGAGGACGGTACGTTCAGTCCCGGCCAGACCGAGAACCTGCTGGTCACGGTGTCGAACATGGGCTGGAGCGCGTCGGAAGACATCACAGTCTCAATCAGCTGCGCCAATTCGAACATCACCGTGCTCAGCAACATCTGGACCGTCGGTTCGCTGGCCAGGCGGACGGGCACCAACAACACAGCCATACCATTCGTCATAGAGATCGACTCGGCCTGTCCGGTCGAGTACGCGGTCCGAATCGCGGTGACCGTTGAGCAGGGCGGTTATTACGATACCTCGACTTATATCATCGGTTCGGGCGGCCTGTGCCCCGTGGACGATTCCTTCCAGTACGTTCTCATAACGAGCCAGGGCATCCGGGACGCCGGCACCACGCCCAACGTGCACGACCTCATCGCGCACAAGAAAGCCTGCGGCCTGACCGCCACGATCGTGACGATCGAAGACATCCTGGCCACAGACCAATACAACGGGGCTGACGACGCCGAAGCGCTGCGGAACTTTATCCGCGACGCGTACAACAACTGGGAAACCGAGTACGTGCTGCTCGGCGGCGATATCAACATCATCCCGATGCGCAAGCTCTACTGCGTCGACGGTGCCACCGACCACATCCCGAGCGACCTCTACTACCAGTGCCTGGACGGCAGCTACAACAGGGACGGGGACGACAAGTGGGGCGAGGACACCGACGGCGACGACGGCGGCGACATAGACATGATGGCCGAGGTTTACCTCGGCCGCGCGTCCGTCGAGAACGCCGACGAGATGGCGAACTTCGTCTACAAGACACTGGCCTACGAAAATCATCCACCGGCGGACGACTACCTGAGAGGCGTTCTTATGGGGGGACAGTACCTCGGCAGCCAGTTCGGTCCGGACATGATGGCCTTCGGCAAGAGCTACATGATCCATATCCACCACACCACGAACTCGGCCGACCACTACACGGTGGGCTTCGATTCCTGCGAGCTGTTCAACGTGGACGGCCTCTACCAATGGGACGACGACCAGGCCGGGAGAGACCGCTGGGGAGCCGATGATATGCTCTCGCGGATGAACTCGAACAAGTATGCCGTCATCAACCATATCGGTCACGGGAGCCCGGACTTCGGGCTGAACATCCGGAATTCCAACGTCGCGAGCCTGACAAACGTCAATCCCTTCTTCGTATGGGCAGAGGACTGCAGCCCGGGAGCATTCGACAACGACTGTCTCGCCGAACGCCTCACATCCCAGCACCGCCACGGGGCGTACGGCTGTGTTCTGAACTCCCGCTACGGCTGGGGTTGTCTGAACGACTACCCGTGGTCAAGCTTCGACGGGCCCACACTTCGGGTGCACCGCGAATTCTGGGACGCGTATTTTGCCGAGTACATCGTGAACATCGGCGCCCTGCATGCGGACAGCCACGAGGACGTGATCTGGATGCTCGACCGCGAGAACACGCGCTGGTGCATATACGACACGATCCTCTTCTGCGATCCGCACACCCCGATGCGCGGCCAATCCCAGAAACCGATGCTGGTCTATTGCACACACGACATGGACGATTCCGACGGCGGCAATTCGGACGGGATCATCAACCCCGGCGAGACAGTCGACCTGTTGGTCACCCTGAAGAACGTGGGACTGGACAACGCCACCGGCGTCGTTGCAACACTTTCTACCACTGATACTTACGTCACCGTGACCCAGAATTTCTCCGAGTACGGAGACATCCCGGGCACCGGCGCCTCGCTTCCGGGGCTGACAAACTACACGCTCCAGGTGGCCACCAACTGTCCGACACCGCATGAGGTGAGCCTTGTCCTGAACATCACGGACACCGCCGGCACGAACTGGATATCCCAGTTCGAGGTCATGGTCTACACCTCGAGCCAGGTGTCGGGTAACGTTACCAGGGACGGCCTGCCCGAGCCCGAAGTCAAGATAACGTGGAGCGGCCCGCTACCGGGCTCTATCCTCACCGACACCAACGGCTACTACATGTTCGGCAGTATCAACGGCACGTACAACGTCGTGGCAAGCAAGTCCGACTGGCTCAGTTCCGCGGCAACCGTAATCACAATACCGCCTAACGTATCCAACGTGAACTTCTCGTTCACCACCGCTTCAATATCGGGCCGCGTCACCGACATGCTCACGGGCAACCCGATAGAGGACGCCACCGTTGCCTATACGGGCGAGCTCTGCGGGTCGGTCCAGACGGACTCCAACGGCGACTACACGATCACGCGCGTTTACGGGCGCCCTGCCACGCTGACGCTGGTGGCGAGCCATCCCTCCTACTTCGATTCGGATCCTGTTGACATTTTACAGCCGCCGGATGCGACGAACATCAACTTCCAGCTCGGGACCTCCGACATCCGCGTCAATCCCTCCTCGTACAGCATCACAACGGAGGACGGCACGATTGTGACGCAGCAACTCACCATATCCAACGTGGGCGGCGCGCGGCTCAAGTGGTCCACCTGGAACGAAGGAATCAGCGCCAGCGACACCGCCGGCGACACGAAGAAGGTGCTCGACATGCCAAGCCAGGTTCCGAAGACCTACGGCGTCGCTTTCGACGGCACCCATCTCTGGGTGAGCTCGGGCTACTACACCGATACGGACCTGTACAAGGTAGACCCGTCGGACGGCAACCTCGCGGGCACCCTCCCGATCTCAGGCGTCTGCGAACGACCTTACGGCCTGGCCTGGGGCGGCGACAGGCTGTGGATAGCGGGCTACTATGACTACAAGATCTACGCGGTGGATCCGAGCACGGGCGCCAAGCTCAAGGAGTTCGACGCGCCCGAAGGCGTTCGTCCCGTCAGCGTTGCGTGGGACGGCAAACACGTGTGGATGAAGCCCTACGGCTACTCCAGCGCCACCCTCTACAAGCTGGACGCGAATGACGGATCGATCCTCGACACGATCGAGATCACCGAGGGAATCGACCGCTACAGCTACGGTTTCACGTACTGCAACGGGGCCCTGTGGCTGCCCGCCTACTACGGGCCAGACACCTACAAGGTGGATCCCGAGAGCGGCGAAATCACCGGCGTCATAACCTCCCGGGTCACCTACGCCTACGACGCATGCGGCGACGAGGACGGCGGGCTATGGATGACGTGCTCCTCCAGCAACCAGCTCCACCTGGTGGACAGCGGCGACCCATCCTGGCTGAAGGAGATCCCGAACAAGGGCTCGGTGCCCGGGCTCGGCACAACCAACATCACGGTTACCTTCGACGCGATCAAGGCGAACCCGGGCCTCAACAGGGCAATCATCCATGTGAGGTCGAACGACCCGGACCAGCCCGACGAAACGGTCCCCGTGGACTTCCTTGTAACCAGTCCCTACACCATATCCGGAACGGCACGACAGGACGGGGCTCCCCTGGCGGATGTGACCGTAGTGCATACCGGTCCGTACAGCGCCGCCATGCAAACGGCGTCCAACGGAACCTACTCCATGTACGTGTCCGAAGGCGTGTTCAGCCTGGTCGCGAGCTACGGCGACTACCTGGATTCCGCGCCCCTCGAGGTCACCATACCCCCGAGCGGCACGAACGTGGACTTCGAATTCACGACGGCCACGATATCCGGCCGGGTCACCGACACCTTCACGGGCGAGCCGATCGAGGGCGCGACGGTAACCTATTCCGGGGCCCTGACCGGGGCCGTCCAGACAGCCTCCAACGGAACCTACAGCATCACGCGCGTGTTCGGTCGAGCCACGACGTTGAGCCTCGTGGCCGGCCACACGTCCTACTACGACACCGTGGCCCAGGAGGTAACCGTGCCGCCGGACGCTCCCGGCACGGACTTCACGATGGGCATCCCGGATATCGACGTGGCGCCGACGTCGATTGTTGTCACCGCCGGCCTCCACCAGGTTGTGAGCAGGAACATAGTCATCACCAACAGCGGCGGGACCAGGCTGAACTGGGCGGCATGGAACCAGATTCATGAACCCACTTCGATTGTGTCCTTCGCGGCCGGTGACATAAAGAGACAGTTCGACCTGCCGAGCGATATCACCTACGCCTACGGGGCGGCCTGGGACGGGCAGGTCCTGTGGATAAGCGAGGGCTACTACGGGTCCGAGCTGTTCAAGTTGGACCCATACGACGGACACGAAGTGGGACGACTGGACATCAAGTCCGTGTGCGAGAGGCCGTGGGGACTGGGCTTCGACGGATCGAAGCTCTGGATCACCGACTACTACGACGACAAGATCTACGCCATAGACCCGTCCACCGGCGCGAAGCTGAAGGAGTTCCCCGCGCCCGGCAGCGGCAGCCCCGTGAGCATAACCTTCGGCAGCGGCAAGCTCTGGGTCAACGACTACAGCGACGACAAGATCTACAAGCTGAACCCCGATACCGGGCAGGTGGAAGGATCCTTCAACACCCCGAACCTCGACGGCTACATCTACGGGGTCACCTACTTCAACGAAGCGCTGTGGACATGCCCCTACTACGGCGACGGAAACGTCTACAAGTTCAGCACCGAGAACGGGAACGTGCTCACGTCGTTCACGGGTCCCGAGAACGGTATCCTCGGTGCGGCGGCCGACCGCGACAGCGCAATCTGGCTCGTGAGCTACACGGACGACAAGGCATACCTCGTGGAGAGCGGGGAAGTAACATGGCTGACCGAGGACCCGAAACGCGGCTTCATACCGTCTCTCGGCTCCCAGGTCGTGGCCGTGAACTTCGACGGCCTGAAGGCCGGCCTTGGTACACACCGCGCCACGGTCCACGTATCATCCGATGATCCGGACCACCCGGACATGCCGATTGACGTGGTCTACACGGTGACCAACGACAACAGGGCGCCGGTAATCAGCGATACGATCCCGGCCAGCCCGCACACGATGCCCGAGAACTCGTCGCAAGCCTTCACGGTGACGGCGAGCGACCCGGACAGCGATCCCCTCACCTACAGCTGGAAGAGGAACGGCTCCACGATCGGCGGCGCCAAGTCTGCCTCGTATACGTACTCGCCAAACTACAGTGCCGCGGGCACGCACAGCCTGAAGGTGACGGTGAACGACGGCTGGGGCGGGATCACCAGTTACACGTGGACGGTCATCGTCGAGAACGTGAACCGCGCCCCGACGGCGAGCAACATGGAGACGGCCACGCCGCCGGGCGTCCCGATCTCGATCACGCTGCGTGGAACGGACCCGGACAACGACCCGCTCAACTACACGTTGCTGAGCAGCCCGAATCACGGGTCCCTGACGGGCGCGCCGCCGGCACTGGTCTACACGCCGACCAACGGGTTCAAGGGGAGCGACAGTTTCACGTTCAAGGTTGACGACGGGGACCTGGAAAGCAACGTGGCCACCGTCAAGGTCCTGGTCGCGAGCTTCCTGCCCGGGCTGAAGGCCGAGTTTTTCGACTACACGTCCGGCCTGAGCAAAGTCCCGGACCTCAGCGGCCGGACACCGGACGTCGTGCGCCTGGACACAACGGTCAACTACCCGTCCACCAGTGCCGCCTGGGCCGGGCTCGACGACCGGTTCAAGGAAACCTTCGCCTCACGTCACACCGGCGCGATCAACGTGCAGAGCAACGGCGAGTACACCCTCTACATCAAGTCGGACGACGGCTCCAAGCTGTGGCTGAACGGCGAGCTGATAGTCAACAACGACGGCAAACACGGCATGAGCGAGAAGTCCGCTACACGCTCCCTGGCACCGGGCTACCACGCGATTCGCATCGAGTTCTTCGAAAACAGCGGAGGCGCGGGGCTGATCTTCAGTTGGGCCGGTCCCGGAATCGCCAAGGAGGTGGTCCCCGCCACAAGCCTGTTCCATATCAACGAGCCGCCGGTCGCTCATGACATGGCAACGTGGGCAATGGTTGACACCCCCAGGGCGCTCACGCTCACGGCAACCGACTTCGAGTCTACGTCGCTGGTATACACCGTGGTCAGTCCCCCGTCAAACGGTACTCTCACGGGCACGGCGCCGGACCTGACGTACATTCCCGCGGCCGGACTCGAAGGGACCGACACGTTCACGTTTGTCGCCAATGACGGCGACGTCGACAGCGCTCCTGCGACTGTCACTATCACGATCTGTTCGGCCATCGGCGAGGCCGGCACGGTAAATGTAGACCAGACCGACTCGAACATGTGGCAAACGGTAACGTTGTCCCGGGCCTACTCGGACCCGGTCGTCGTGATGGGTGTCCTTACATACAACGGCTCGGCCCCGTGCGTTGTGCGCGTGCGGAATACGGCGGGGAACACTTTCGAGTGCCAGGTTGACGAATGGGACTACGATGACGGCTCTCACCCCGAGGAGACGCTGTCGTACATCGTCGTGGAAACAGGTATCCACCGGCTGGTGGACGGACGCCTGCTGATCGCAGGCACCACGGATGTAGCCAACGCCTGGGAAACGGTAACGTTCGGGCAGAGCTTCAGCAACGCGCCTGCCGTTCTGAGTCAGTGCGCGAGCTACAACGGGGCGTCGGCCGTGACCACGCGGGAGCGGGATATCTCGACGGACAGCTTCGAGTTGCGACTTCAGGAAGAAGAAGCAGCGGATGGATCGCACGCATCCGAAACCGTCGCATGGCTGGCGATGGCTACCGGCGGCGCGGCGGGTACGGCCCACGAGGCGGGTGTCACCGGGAACACCGTTGATGAAACGTGGCACACCATCTCCCTTCTCGGCACGTATGCCGCGCCGCCGGTATTGGTGCCGGGCCTGCAGACCTACGCGGGCGGGGACCCGTGTGCCGTTCGATGCCGGAACCGGACGACAACGTCTATCGAAGCGTTCGTGGAAGAGGAGAAATCCAGCGATGACGAGATCACCCACTCCGGCGAGTCGGTTGGGTACGCTGTATTCGAAGCCGGGCCAATCTGCGGCT
>Ga0272442_10005221_pt1 | contig 17465 bp, 14 predicted proteins | sample SSMForm2O_FD_200262 | JGI IMG/M metagenome (GOLD analysis project Ga0272442, IMG submission 200262) | Marine sediment archaeal communities from Little Sippewissett salt marsh, Falmouth, MA, United States - SSM-Form-2O | ecosystem: Environmental > Aquatic > Marine > Wetlands > Sediment ... | reverse complement strand
ATAATATACCAGTTCATACTGGCTATGGTTATGAGATACGGATACACCATAGGATTCAGGGCGAGTGACATGAAACTTCTCACGGCACTGTTCATAATAGGCGTAGTAGGAATAAGCCTTATAGGAAACAAGGGAAAGAAAAACAAAATCAGCAGAGAGGTGAAAAGAATATGGTCGAACTCGAAGGCATAAAAGTCGTGTACAACATGGGACAGGAAAACGAAAAAGAAGCGCTTAAGGGAAGTTCACTGAACATAAACGACGGAGACTTCGTGGTGGTAGTCGGGCCCAACGGAGCGGGGAAATCGACCATGCTCAAAGTCATACTCGGAGAGATAAACCCCACAGAGGGGGAATACAGATTAAACGGAAAGAGGATGAACGGCAGGAAAGTGCATAAAATAGCACATAAAGTCGGAAGGGTATACCAGGATCCGAACTCGGGAGTGTTCTCAAACCTGAGCATAAATGAAAACCTCAAAATAGCAAGCCGCAAGGGGATGAGAGGGCTGACATTCACCAGGTACAGTGAAGAAACATTAAAACTGCTTGAAATGCTTGGGCTTGGACTCGAAAAGAGAATGGAGGCTAAGGCTGGAGAACTGTCAGGCGGACAGAAACAGGCATTGGCGATGGTTATGTCGGTATCGTCCAAACCTGAAATGCTGTTACTTGACGAACATACGGCATCGCTTGACCCCAAAAGTGCAAAAAGTGTAATGGAACTGACGAAGAAGATAAACGAAGAGCTTGGAATGACGGTGGTGATGATAACCCATAATATGGAATTTGCCAAAGACTATGGTAACAGGCTGGTTCAGATAATAGATGGTCTAGTCGTAGAAGAAGCCAAAAACAACACCTGTGAGGCTACCAAGAGACTTTTCGTTTAATAAAAATGAAATTTTTTGATTCATCACATGCCGCGTATTCCATGTAACAAGATTTCGCGTCTACAGCTGGGACTCTGTAGACGAGTGGCGTAATAACCGGGGACGGTCCCGAAGAAGTCGGTATTATTACCCGAAGTCTTGTATAGTCCCTGGTTATTACTATTTATTAGGCTATCTACATAATCTTTTTTGAAAGGCAAATTGAATAAAAAATAATGTGCTGAAAATTTACAAAACAAGTATATAATCCATCTGTTTTAATTCAAATTTGAAAGTATTTTATTATTTTGTTCACGGAGGAAAAATTTTTGAATTTAAGAATAAAATGGATTGGTAAGAATTCTGTAAGTCATATTTGTTTAAGGTGTATGGAAATTTTTATACTTGCCATAGTATTTTCACCGTTAATGGAACTTATTCCAGGAGACAGGACAATATCTTTCGGACCGCTGACTGCGGAAATACAGAATAATCAAACTATGATAATGGCTTTTTTTTCAAAACTGATTTATACATTCAATTTGCTGGTAATATTGTTGAATATAAGAAAAATCATCAAAAACCTTTATTTATCGAAAAGTCTTGATGATTTTATAAAATTAAAAAATTACAAGATGATTATGACTATTGGGTTCTGTCTTATAATTTATTCTTTTATTTATCCCATATTCAGTTATCTGGCTGCCGATGAAATATACAACGAGATGATTTCTCTGGGAATGAGTATTTCACTCGATTATCATCCGGACAACACAATCCTGTTTTCGGGTATATTGTTTATTATCAACGCATTTTTTATAAGGGTGCTTGAAAAGCATAAAAGAATATAACCTCTAAAACAGAATATTTTTATCTTTAAGTTTTCTTATTATTTCGTTTCCGGGTTGGGCTTTCATGTAATAAAACCCCTGTACTGTATTGCATCCATAATCCATAAGTTTATCTTTCTGAATTTCAGTCTCAACACCTTCTGCAATAACTTCCATATTTAAATGATTTGCAAGATCTATAATCGTTTTTATTATTATATCCGAATCTTTGTCCTTGTCCATGTCTTTTATAAATGAGCAATCAATTTTTAAAACATCTATTGGGAGCTTTTTCATACAGTTAAGTGAAGAATATCCGGTTCCGAAATCGTCTATCGCAAGCTGAAATCCCATTTTTTTTATATCTGATATTTTCTGAATTAAATTATCATCAATATGCATCAGCAGGGGTTCAGTTATTTCGAGTGTAAAAGAGGTTGAATTGTCTGGTATGTTTTTTTTGAAATCTTCAAGTGTTTTTAAAAGGTGAGTGTCGCCAAATTGTTTTGAAGAAAGATTTATCGATATTGAATTGGGGTGGAATTCTTCTTCAAACCATTTGTTGATCTGTTTTTCCAGTTCTTTGAAAAGCCAGTTTCCAATGTGAATTATCATATTAGTTTCTTCGGCAATTGGTATGAATTTCAAGGGTTCTATATACCCATATTCCGGATGATTCCATCTGAGAAGGGTTTCAAGGCCGACAAGTCTGTTTTTCTGAGTATCTATTTGTGGTTGGTAATAAATATTCATTTCATTGTTTTCTATAGCCTTTCGTAAAAGTGATTCCAGATTTATTCTTTCATGCAGGTGTATATTCATCGACGGGGAGTAAAATTCAAAATCATTTTTTCCATCGGTTTTAACAGAATACATGGCCACATCCGCATTTTTCAATAATGTTTCTTTATCGTCTCCATCTAAAGGAAAAACCGCAACACCAATACTGGTAGAAATGAATATCTCTTTATCGTCTATGATAAACGGTTTATCAAAGCATTTTAAAATTCTTTCTGCAATTTTTGCCGCATGAAATTCAGAAGTCAGATTTTCTGCAACTATTGTGAACTCATCACCACCAAGTCTGAATACAATATCGGATGATTTAAGAATACTTTTCAACCTGCTGGCAACTTCTATCAGTACAAAATCTCCTTTAAGATGTCCGAGAGTGTCATTTATATCTTTGAAACCATCAAGATCCAGGAAAAACAGGGCAAACTGGAGATTGCTTCTGAAATGATTTTTTATTATTTTATCAAGGGTTTCCATAAAACTGTATCTGTTCGGTAATTTTGTAAGGGCATCAAAATGTGCGAGTGTGAATAGCTCTTTTTCCGAATTCTTCCTTGAAGTTATGTCTTTGAATGTTCCGATTATTCTGATAGGTAAACCGTTATTGTTTTTTTCGGTAATTCTGCCTTTGCAAAGACACCAGTAAAAATGATTGATTCCTTTTTTTATTCTGAACTCGGATTCAAAATGATCATTATCACTTTTTTCTATATATTCCGTAAATTCTTTCATAAGTGTGTTGTAGTCATCGGGGTGGATTATATCTTTCCAATGATAACTTTTAGAATCTGTGATATTTATGCCGTCAAGTGATTCTTTCGGGAAAAAAATAGTTACGATATTGTTGGTGAGATTCCAATCCCAAATTTCTTCCTGTGAGCCCCATAAGGCTAACTCCAGGCGCTTCTCACTTGCTTCAAGCTTTTGATTGGCTTTTTTTAGCATTGATTCTGATCTAAGCAGTAATGAGTTGGATTCCTGTGATTTCTTAAAACTGTTTTCTATATCAGACCTTTGCTTTTCTATTAAAAATTGTTGTTTTTTCATTTCAGTTATATCCACTGAAATTCCAAAAGCAAGAGTTTTACCTGTAAATGGATCTTCAAGTGGAGATTTTGAAGTTTTCTGAATAACAAATTCTTTTTTATCATCGGAATATATTTCTTCTTTATTTAAAAAGCTTTTTTTCTCTTCTATAATCTCCTTATCCTGCTGCTTTATTTTATCCATAAATTCTTTAGACATTTTGGGATTCAATTCATCTAGAGTTTTATTCAACCCTTCTTCAACAGTAATGTTGAGATAATCAGCTGTTTCTTTGTTTAACAATATAAACTTGCCATTTATGTCTTTAGCGTATATTTTATGTGGAATGAGATTTATTATTTTCTTTAAAAAATCCTGATACTTGTTTAATGAGCTCAGAAGTCTGTTGAATGTTTTGGAAAGTGTCGATATCTCGTCATTTTTCTGTATGGTTAAGACTTGATCGAATTGTCTTTTATCTGTTATTTCGTTTAAATGCCATATTAAATTGTTCAGCCTGATAACAATTCCTTTTCGCAGCAGGTAAATTAAAAATATCGCAGATACCAATGTAAGTATTAATGTGAAAACGGTAAATAAATTGATGGCCTTATCCAAATTTCCGGAAATTTCTATCGGAAATCTTATCTCGAGTATCCAAGGGTTTTTTGTGAAAACATCCTCTATAATAAGATAACCTATTCCAAATCCATTTTGTTGTTTTTTCAATAGATATGAATTTTCAGAAAGTTTGACTAAATTTGATTCGTTCATCATGTTTTCATCGAAAAAATTTAATTCGATTTTTCTTTTGGATAACTTCAATAAATCTTCAAGAGTATTTGTATTAAACCACTTTGCCATAATTAAAAATCCGTTGAAATCTCCATCCTTATTTGAAGGGTATATTTTCTGTGAGGCGAAAGTTAAAAGCCTGTTTTCTACATTTATAAAACCATTATTGTTTATGTCTATATTATTTATTATATTTTCGAAGGATTGAATTATTGCACTGTTAAAAGATTTGGAGTTTTCAAACAATTCATCGGCTGCAGCATATGCTTTTAAAATCTTATTACTGTCGAAAATTACTATATAGTCAATTTGTAAATCGACTAAAGCATCTATTGTCATATTCGAATCTATATAATTTTGACTACCCGTTTTAACGAATTCGAATGTGTCATCCCAGAAAGACCAATCGTTAACGGTGATCTGAAATTTATCAAGCTGATATTCTATGAGTTTTCTTACGGTATCGATTTCTTTCTCGGCAATTGTTTTTTTTATTTCATCGTTTACCGGGACGAGATTAGAATAGAGTATTAAAATTGAGAATAAAAAAAATATTAAAATGGTTATCAAAAAATAAATCGTATACTTTTTAATTAAACTCAAATTAATCACCAAAATATAAGATATTATTAGTATAGCATAGAAGTTTAAACTTGTATAAATAAAAGATTGGAAGTAACACAAAATAAACAAGTTGAATCTTGTTAATTAAGAAAGTCATAGAAACCAATAAATGGAAACAACAAATAAGAGTATATAAGCTATGGCAATTTGTTTATATTAAAAAAAATTGCCATTTTACCGGGATTTTTTCAGCTTTTTTAGGAGTGCAAGCAGTTGTCATATATATGCAAACCAGGTAACTTATATCAATGGTACAGTACCGGTTGGTACTGTACCATTGATTAAACAATAATCTTTTTAGACGTCTTAAAAATATTTTTTAATTATTTTTATTCAAATGAAAAAGCCGGATATTATTTCATAATCCAAAGTAGTATCATTATTTTAGTTTCTTTGATTTCCATAATTTACCGGTATAATACAGAATGTTTGCATCGCCTGAGGTAATTTGGTTTCCATTTACATGTCCGTTTTGTTCTACTATATCGACTTTAATTCCCACAAAACTGTTGTTATAAACTGTTATGCTTCCCACATAATCGTTGACGAAAATCTTCACGGCTCTCAGGTTTGCACCATTTTTGAATATTGCATCGAATTCTGGTCTGTTGTTGTATTGAGTTTTATTTTTTTCATACCATAAATCCCAGGTCCATGATGTATTTCCCCAGAGGAAATTGGCTCTCAATTTATCTCCTTCCATTGTAAAACTTATATCAAAATCCCTGTTATCATATGCGTAAAATTTTTCATCATCAAAGTTGTATTCAGTTACATTTTCCGGTAAAAAAGTGTGTGTGCCATATGAAAAACCACTGGTATTAAGACACAATGTCATCAGCCAATCACTTTGTGCAGAACAATCTCCGGCTGAAAAAGATTTTTGAAATACTGCTATCAAAGTCAGATTATTTCCCGGCATAAAGAAAGTATAAATTGATTCATTGCTTATTATGTTGCCATTTTCATCTGTCCAATTTACAAATTCATATCCATCGTTTGCTGTAGCTGTAATTTCTACAATTTGACCAAGAGCATAAAAACCGCTGCCAGATAAAGTGCCCATTTCCGGTGTTGGATTACTCAGAATTAGTTCATATAGGGTGTCTTCCTGTTGCTGGATAATAACAGGGATTGGTATTGACGGTATGGGGAATTCGGTAACAGGTGGTCCCTGAATTAAAGTATCTCCCTCTAATAATGCCGTTTTACATATAACGGTTCCGTTAACTGAAGTACTTCCGGTGAGAGTGGTATCGGCTTTAGGTGCATATATGTATTTCAACGGCTCAACTCCGCCTGTTAAATCAACTCTGTTTCCGCCTGTCACTACCCCATTATCGATAATTGCTCCACCGGTTATATATACATCCGAGGTTTTAGCGTAAATCTGTTTTGCAGAAATACTTGCACCACTGAAAGAAGCAATGCCGCCTTTGCTTACAACTCTGTCAAAATTTGCAGAACCGCTTATACTTATATCGGAATTCTGAATAAATATTGAACCATAGAATTTTGTGCTTCCAGCCAGAGAAAGTGTGGAATCTCCTTTGTAAAAAAGAAAAACAAAATCTTCCTGACCAGAACTGCCAAAAATCGAACTTCCACCGAGTGTAAACTGGTCTGCATAAACAAACAGCCTGCCAGTACCGGTTCTTTCTATTATCACCTGACCCTGAGATATGTTGAAATTGCCTATATCAAGAACCAGATCCTGATTACCTATTTCAAGTGTGAGTTTGTAATTTGAGGAAACTGTTATGGATTCGTACTTTCCATTTTCAGATATATGTATATTGTCGTTGTCCCACGCAGTTTGTGTGCTTTCCCTGAGTGGAATTGCTGGTATCACAAAATGAGCATCAGTCAAGGGGAAATCTACTGCAGGATCTGTGAAAGATTTAAAATTATCCAATTCTTTAATCGTATCTTTATTCCAAGAATCGTAAAATGCAGTTTGAGAGGCATTACCATATGTCCACCAGCTGGGTATAGAAACGACTTCTTTTGAATTTGAACCCGGGCCAAGGTAAAGTAAATTGACATCTATTATAGTATCACCTTCGAGTATTACTGGTGGCATTTCTCCGATTTTCTGAAAGGCGTTGGTTCCGGTTTTTCCCAAAACCTTGGAAGAACCGGTCAATTTTATGTCTCCTTCAACGGAGAATAAAACCCAATCGCCTGGTATGGTCATATTGTTGCCATTCGGACTATCATCAGAAGGTGGGGTAAATATTGTTATCGTGGCACCACTCTCTGATGTTCTATACCAATAATAATCGGTATCCGCAAAAGTGAAAGATATCAATATTAAAAAAATCGGAATAATCAGAATTAATATTTTTTTCATTTTACTCATCTCCTTGTTTTTATTTCTTATAGCTTATTATCGTCCCATAATTCTCTATGCTTGAAGTAGTTTGAGTGCTTTGAGTTATGTTCACTTCAATAAAACCCTGTGTTTCTTCTTCTGTATCAAGATTTTCAGTTTTAACGGTAAAGTATATAGTTGTTGAAGCTGTTCTGTGAGCTTGACTGAATGGAATAGTCAATGTATAGGTACTGGTATAGGAATCGTTTCCCGATATCGTTCCTAAATAACCTATTGAATTTTCTATGGATTTCATAACTATTTTGTTATACCTGTCTTCTTTACCTTCATCCAGTTTTACAGATGTTTTCAGTAGATTTTCCGACATCTCGTTTATAAATACTGTTGCCAAAGTTGAAAATATTAGCATCATTACTGCCAAAATTATTGTAAAAAAACCTTTTCTTTTTTTCATATGATCACCTTCTAGTAAAAAAACGTCCTTTCCTTTTTAAATGTTTTTTCTTTGACGAAAAAATTCCCTGCTGGTATTTTATACTCTATCTCAACGTTTATAGTTTCACTGGAAGTGCTGGTAAGTTTTAATTTCTCTATATTATCTGCGAGCATCACAGTGTAGCTTGCATCAATTGTCGGAACGAAAGCAGGTAATTTTTTTTGCATGAAAACAGATGTTCCATTATCAGTATGAGAGGCAAAAATAGTGGTTATGAATACATTTTCCCCATACCATATGGTTCCATCGGTTAATTCAATTCCATCTCCGATTGCTTCACTTGTTTCGTATGAAAACGGCGATATATACCATGTTTCTGAGGCATTTGATAAGTCTTCTATTTTATTTCCGTCTGTTGTTTTTGTTGCATATATCTCCGTAGCTGAACCTGCAGAAGTATCTATAGGTTTTTTAGAATATATATTTATAAAATAAACTTCAGTAGGTGTGGATATATCATCAAACAAAAATGCTTTTAAAGAATTATTTTTCAGATCCGGAAGAATAGAATTGAAAATAGCATAATAGGTGTTTGTAGGATTTTCTATGATAGTATCGCTCCCGGAATATGTTACCTTTGAGTAAGCATCATTTTCATGTTTTTTCAGAATGATTTTCTCTGCTATGGCGTAGCTTACCTTAAGCTGGTTATCAGTTATAGTTGCTCCTTTTGTTGGTGTTGACTGTGTTTCAGAGATATATTTGGATAAACTACCGGCATATCTCAATTCTTTTTCAATTATGTTGAATAGACTATCAATATTTGTTTCCACATATAACCTGCTGACGGCAGTTTTATTGACATCATAGCTTCTTATAACCACTTCAAATACAGTCAGAAGTGTCACGAAAAAAATGGATATTATTATTAAACTTATGAGAACCTCTGTTAAAGTAAAGCCATATCTTTTCATTTTAATCACCGATTCAATTAATTATTGTTGGCATACTGTTTTGAATCGTTATCGTTGAGCTCAAGCCGTTTTTATAATAAATTTCGAATTCATAATTACCGGTAACTTTATATTTATTATCATCCTTTAATGTGAAAATACCTATTACATAGCTATAAGTTCCTGAACTGTTGAAAGTCACAGTATCAATTTCTTCATTTGAAAAAGTAATTGTTGCATTTTCACCGATAAAAGAAAATTCTGGTTTTGTAATACCGTCTTCTTCATTATCTTTATCGTAGTTCAATGTATAAGGTTTTTTCTCTTTAAAGCTCCTTGTTCTCGCCGAAACAAATAACTGTTTAATATTCATATCGACAGTTTCCTTGATAGATTCAGTCTCTATCTTTTTTATAACAGGTATTATAGAACCAAAAGATATCATGATTATTAAAGATAATATGACTATTGTTATTAACATTTCCACAAAAGTAAAACCATTTCTCATATTATCACCATACTTATTTAGAACTTACGGGCACGAAATTCAATGTTACTATTAATTTGTCCTTAAGGCTGTCGATGTCAGGATAAACTGTCAGAGTAGAATAATCGGTACTGGAATCAAAAAAAGATGTTTTTGAACTTTCTATAGAAAAAACATAATCAATTTCATTGATAGTGGTCGATTGGTTCGTAACCGTAGTTGCTTCCAGAAGAATAAACTTTTCAGCCAAAGAATATGCCAAATCGTAAATATCAGATTTAACTCGAATTTCATTGGTTAGCTCGACCAGATTCATAGGAAAAATGAATATTATTGAAACGGCTATCATTATTACTATTAATGAAATCAAAGACTCAATCATAATTTCTGCATTTTTTCTCATATTATCACCATAAATTATATATATCTTAATTATAACATGGCATTCCGTATATCGAATGAAAAATATAAATAATTATTAATATGACGTATCTTTAGGCTTTTTATATTCATCAAAATAATCGATAAAAAAAGAGACACGATAAAGTGTCTCTCTAAATGAATTGTGAATATCTTTTTTTTCTACAGATTTTATATAGAAATTTTAATATTATTTATGGTGAATATTTATATTTAATCGTCGTCTCCTTCATCGTCATCGTCATCGTCATCGTCATCGTCATCGTCATCGTCATCGTCATCGTCATCGTCATCGTCATCGTCATCGTCATCGTCATCGTCATCGTCATCGTCGTAATCACACGATAATAAATACCATTTGTTTTCAGAGGCATCATAATATTCTTCACAATACGGTTTTATAGTGTGTTCTGATCCGGAGAAGTTTTCACTGGATGGTTTAACTATGATGCAATATCCCGAATTGTTGTCAATAGTTATAGTTCCATCATAGTTTCTCAGATTGACAAATACCGCTTTCAATGCTTTAGTGTCATCGTCATCGTCATCGTCATCGTCATCGTCATCGTCATCGTCATCGTCATCGTCATCGTCATCGTCATCCCAGCCATGCCTGTTATGTCCGGATAAAGAATTTCCGTTATTCTGGCCGTTTCTGTATCTGTGCTTATCACAGTCACAATCATCATCATCATCGCAATCATCGTCGTCATCATAGCAATTACATTCAGACATATACATTGTTAAATCTGAACTGTCCCATGACCATTGCCTTTCTCCCCAAAGGGTTGTAATTTTAAATATACTGATTTCGTCATCGTCATCGTCATCGTCATCGTCATCGTCATCGTCATCGTCATCGTCATCGTCATCGTCATCGTCCCAGCCATGCCTGTTCTGTCCGGACGAAGAATTTCCATTATTCTGGCCATTTCTGTATCTGTGCTTCTCACAGTCACAATCATCATCGTCGCAATCATCATCATCATCGTCATTAGAAGAGACTGATTCAAAGACTATATCAAAATTTCCTTTAAAGGCAACATATCCATCATCATCAGAAAAAATGTTTCCGGAATTTTCAGGGTTCGTTCCAAATTTACCCTCAGAAGTATATTCAGGATTAAGACAAAGTGTAACCAGCCAGTCAGAATTGAGATTGCATTTACGTATAAAAACTGCAGTTAATGAATAATCGCTTTCAGGCATACCAAAACTGTATGTTTTGGAAGTACTCATAATAGTTTCATTTTCATCCATCCAGAATAAAAAATTATAATTAAAATTTGGCTTTGCAACTACTGTAACCTGTTTACCGGCAGGATAATCACCATTTCCCTCTATAATTCCCGCTTCGGGGGTAGGATTGTTTAAAGTTAATTTGTATGTTTCAGATGTGGCAACTTTTGGTTGGGGGATAGAAGGGATAGGGATTTTTGCAACTGGCCCGTTTACTTTAATGGTATTGGAAATTTCTACAGATTTACCAATAAATGATCCTTCATATGTTCCTGAATTTGAAAAAACAATTTTTGCATTTGGAGCATATATATACTTTAAAGAGTTGACGTTGCTAACCGTTACATTTGAACCGCCCGTAACAATACCATCGTTTATTTTTCCTGTATTACCAATTATAATATTAGATTTTTTTGCGTATATATAATCCAGATATGGTTTGTTATTATCTGTTGAAAAATTTATAGTTTTATTTTCCGACATGGATACGATGCTTTTAGTACCGCCGCTTCCTCTTAGAATTATTCCGGCTTGTAATAGGTAAAGATTTGCATGTAACTCGGCAGCTCCGGATATCGAAATATCCGTATCACCGGAATAAAATAAAAATAGATTACCTGCATCACTTGAATTACCTATCTTAAAATCTGATCCTGAAAATTTATTTACAAAAAGAAATACTCTGCCAGAACCATATGATTCTATTTCAAGTGTCATACCCTGTACATATAAATTATCTATTTTTAAAACTAGGTCAACATCATTTACTATTAATTTGATCTTATTCCCAATTTTTCTTATGGAATCGTATTCACCACTTTCTTCTATGGTTACTGTTTGTCCATTCCAGCTTTGATTAATATTGTCCCTTACCGGGAGTTCAGGAGCAATAAAATGATTACTTTTTAATGGAAAGTTTTTCGATGGATCTTTGAAAGTTTGTAATTCTGTGAATTTAAAATCATTATCGTTTAATTTTGTATAAAAAGTTTTTCTTGGTTCTCCTTCCCATTCCCAGTCGGATTTAAGGTCTATTACTTCAGAAGCTATGGTGCCCTTGCTTATATAAAAATCATCGGAATATATATTTCCGTAATTGCTGATAATTATTTTATTTTGCGGGCTGCAATTGGCACCAACTTTCCATCCGTTTATACCCTTTATTGTAGGAGTATTTGTTATACGCATATTGCCGCTTATCGAAAATAAAACCCAGTCGCCGGTGTAGATAAATCCATTATTGTTACCATTTTTACCATCCGGTGTTTTAAATTCGCTTACGGTATCCGTGCTATCTGAAGTCTTATACCAGTAAAATTCCGTATTTCCACCGAAAAAAACAGTTGATAAAATTAATATTATCGTTGAAAGGAAAAAAATTTTCTTCATTTTCAGCCTCCTGTGATTCACTATTTATTGTTTTATTATATCTATAATTGTTTTTGTGACATAATTTTTTCTGTTTTTGTTTCTGGCAGGAGTTGCATTCAATCTTAATATTCGTACAGCGAAAAAACCTTAGAATAAAAGTACTTAAGCAATATGGCCGTTTTTTCGTTTTAAATTCGGAAAATTTTACCATTTATAATCTTATGTGAAATGGCGAAAAGATATTTGATGTACTAAATATCTCCGTCGATTATTACATCGCTGTTTATGGTGAGTGATTTACAGTATATTTTGCCGTATATTTCCGCATTTCCCGATATTGTTATATCGGCTTTCGGTGCATAAATCCCGTTATGAATTATTACATTTCCACTTATAGGGAAATAAGTAGCATTTTCAGCACAAATGGCTCCTTCAATTACCATTTTATCCACATTTCCACCGCTTAATTCTACAGTTTTAAAATGTGGTAAAAATACATCTCCATATATTTTTACATTTGAAGAAATAGACAGTTTTTGATTCCATGCTCCGTTTTTATCCGCATAGACTCCCCCTTTTATAATCGTATTAGGAGAAATATCAATATAATCTTCATTAGGGCAACGAATTCCCTTTGCGTAATTTACCCCACCATGACCTACGTATCGCGTGAATACTTCAATATAATCCGAAGGGTCAATATTGCAGAAATTCGCGGCAGGTCTTTGTATTTTAGGATCAACCAACACTTGTCCATCTGTAAAATTTTCTTTTATACTTTCTTCAGTGTAATCGATAAGTACTTTGATGAAAATATTATTTTTAAGATTGCTGCCAGTTTTTTCAACTTTATCAGTTTTTTCTATTATGATATTGCCATCAATACTGGGGTTTCCGGTTACATTCAATCCTTCTTTTGTGTATATTACCCAATCATTCGGATCTGGTATATTTCCGCCATCCGGTTTTTTAAATTCACTTACTGTATCGGTACTATTGGAAGTCTTGTACCAGTAAAAATCCGTATTGTTGCTTGCAAAAAAAGTGAAACTTAAAACCATTGACAGTAAGATGAAAACTTTAAAACCTTTATTCATAAATCCCGCCCCCTTTTAAGGTATCGTATGTTTTATTATTGCCCCTTGAGTCTTTACACCTGTTGCCTCTACTTCGGTTTCGAAGAAATATTGTTTGCTATTTATTATTTGTACGATTTCTGAATTTACTGAGAATATAGTTGTTTCAGTTGAGCAATTATCACTTGTATAATATCTTGGCATATACAGAACAAAAATATTATTTGATGTAGCTCCTCTGGATATAGTTGAAGTTGCGTTAATGTAATCAATCGAATTTTCCGTAGATTTGACTACTATTTTGTTGTATCTTTCCTTTTTCCCCTCGTCTATTCTGCCGATTGTAATTAAAAGTTCATCGGACATCTTTTGGATAAAAATTGCCGCAAAAGTTGAAAATATAAGCATGATCAAGGCCAATGCGATTGTGAAATAACCTTTTCTTTTCATTTACCCACCTTAAAAGAAGAATATTCTTTCTTTCCTGAATTTTTCAGAACTATCGGGAGTTATTTTGTACTCCAGAATAATTTTAAATGCGTTATCATTTTTAGTTGAAGTTACATCCATAGTCAGTATGTTGTCGACAACCAAAGATGAATAAGTTGCATTAATCGTCGGTATATATTTATGCATTATTATTGAGGTGCCGGAACTTTCAATTGTCGTCTTGTAAATATTCTCACCATACCAGTCTTTCCCATCAATTTTTAAACCGCATTTTTTGAAGTTATCATTGTGTAAAAGTGGAGACATATATATCTCCTCACTTGCAAAAGGTGTGATATTTGGATTTTTGCTAATTACTTTTGCACTTAAAATAGTACCGTTATTATTTATTGGTTTAGATATAATTTCATCAGCTTTCAGGTTAATTATGGTTGCGGCATCATGCGCATGACTGTAAAACATGCACTGTATACCATTGGCTTCGATTTCTGGGAATTCAGATTGAAATAGCGCAAAGTATGTCTTTGATGCTTCAGTAATCTCAGGCGTTGTACTATAATCAGAATCTTTATGTTTTTTAAGAATTATTTTTTCGGCTAATGCGTACTGAAATTCTATTTCATCGCTTTCGGTATCTATTTTTGCTCCTGAATCTGAATCCAATAGTTCGGGGTCATTCGATTTCGTTTTAACCATTCGAATTATATCGGACATACTTCCGGTGTATTTGAGTTCTTTCTCTATTATGTTGAAAAGGCTGTCAATATTCGTTTCAACATAAAGTCTTGTTACGGATGTTTTGTTTATTCTGTAGCTCTTGATGATTACTTCCAGAGTAATTGTGAGAGCCAGCATAAACATCGAGATTATTAATATGCTTATTAATAATTCTGTCAAAGTGAAACCCGATCTTTTCATTTAAATCCTCTCAAAAATTATTAAGATGTGGCTAAACCATCTTTGATTTTTATGTCTGTTTCCAGCTTTTCAACTAAATCAAATTCGACTTTTATATTAAATTCTTTATCCACTTCGCAAGGTGTACCGATTTTCGTGAATATTCCCATTATATATCCCCTTGGGGTACTGCTGGTTAGGCTTATATTCTTTATTCTGTCGGTGACGAAATTCATAACAGGTTTATCAGCTGAATCGACGAATGAAAATGTTGCCATTCCTGAATCTGCTTTTTTCCAATCAAATACCAGCTTTTTATCTTCCTTTATACTCATAGCCCTTGCGCTGGAAAAAAGCTGTTTTATGTTCAAATCAAACGTTTCTTTCAGTGAATCCCGTTCTGTAAACCTTAATATGGGAGTAAGTGCTGAAAAAGAAATGGTAATTATTAAGATTAAAACAGTCAAAACTATCAATAATTCAACTAGAGTAAAACCGTTTCTTTTTAACAATTTGCTAACTCCCCTTTTTGGGTATGAAATTCAAGCTTATCTTCAATTTATCCTTAATCCCATTTTCTGAGATATTTGGGAATACCGTAACTGTTGCAAAATTCGTTTTATTGGTGAAAAACTCATTTTTAGAAGTGCTGGTTGCATATTCAAGTGTATAAGTATATTCGATGTCATTTATCGTAGTTGTTATAGTTGCATTATTAGTTGTCGTGGCTATTACGCTTTCTTCTGCTATGGAATATGCAAGGTCATAGATATCAGACTTTATCTGAAGTGTTTTCGTCAATTCGACCAACTTTGAAGGGAAAATGTATACTATGGTAAGCGCGAACATCATCACAATCAAAGCGATCAAAGCTTCTATCATAATCGATGCTTTTCTAGTTGGATTTCTATTTTTGTTCAATTCTTATTTTTCTCCATTTTTACAAATGTTGACGAATAGTTTGCTTACAAATTAAATTATTTGTATGAATATATGCTTATGCGCCTCAAAATATTATACTTTATAATCTTTTTTTAGTCAAATACAGAGGATTTCAATCTTAAATTGCAGAAGGATATTAAATATTAAAAATAACATACAAAATATTTATATACAGACGTATATACTGATAAATCGTTAAATAATAAAGGATATCTCTTCGTAATTAAATATTTCGCGAGATAAAGATATTTTTATAATATCAAAAACTAAATAAACAGAGTTTTTTAAAATAATGAGATGAATTTTTCCGAAGTATGCAACTAACCTCGGTGAATTAAAATCAAAGTAATGGGGAAAGTAACCTTGAAAAAGATTCTTTAAATATCACGAATTTTGAACGTCTGTCATATATTTCCTGCGTTATCTGAATTGAGTTTTTTACATCGCTGAGGAATATTTCATGAAGCTGTTTTGAAAGGTTTTTATCGTATATAAAGGAATTGACTTCAAAATTCAGTTTAAAACTCCTGACATCCCAATTTGCGGTTCCAACAGACGATAATTTCCTGTCGACAACAATGGTTTTACTGTGAAGAAATCCCTTTTCGTACCGGTAAAGTTTTACCCCACTTTTTATAAGTGATGCGGCATTGCTGAGTGTTGCCCAGTATACAAAAGGGTGATCGGGTTTGTTGGGAATCATTATTCGGACATCTACTCCCGATAATGCCGCTATTTTAAGTGATTCGGTTACGCTTTCATCCGGTATGAAATAGGGGCTTTGAATAAAAATACTTTCTTTTGCCTTGTTGATCAGCTTTAAATAGCCGTTTTTAATCTGTTCGGATTCTGAATCAGGACCGCTTGAAACTATTTGCATGCCTGCATTTTTAACGCAATTTATTTCGGGGAAGAGTATAGAATCAATATTTTCGTTGATTTCATCGGTTGAAAAAACGGTTATTTTATTCTCCGAAGAATAATTCCAGTCCATTAAAAATCTCAGTTGCAATGAGTATACGGCTTCTCCCTGTATCCTTAAATGTGTATCCCGCCAGAAACCGTATTCCCGGTTTTTACCCAGGTATTCGTCACCTACGTTAAATCCTCCTATGTATGCCGTTTTTCCATCGATTATGGCTATTTTCCTGTGATTCCTGAAGTTAAGCCTGAACTGGAACCTGGGAACTCTTATGGGGAAAAAACAGGAAACTTCTCCGCCATTTTCTTTGAATTCTTTAAAAAAGGAATCCGGGGTATTGGAGCTTCCCATACCATCATAAAGTATTCTGACTTTTAAGCCTTCTTTCAATTTTTTAATGAGTGATTTCATAATCAAAGATCCGATATCGTCATTTTTAAATATGTAATAAAGTAGATGTATATGATTTTTTGCGGATTCTATGTCATTTAAAAGGGAATCAAATTTCTGCTTGCCTTCGATAAAGATTTTCACATCGTTATTTTGAGTATAAAAAGCATCACCTGTCTTCAACTGCATTTTAATGATGTCACTGTATTCCGAAACAGTTGAATCGTAATAGCACATGATCTTATCTTCTATTTCATGTTCCTGTTTTATTATTATTTCCCTCAACAGATTATCCTCAAATTTTTTAAGAGTAAACATCTTTGTTTTGTGAAGGTTCTGACCAAAAAACAGATAGAGCAAAAAACCAAGACCAGGTATGAAAAGAAAAACCATCATCCATGCCAGTGTTGATGTTGGGTTTTTTCGTTCTATAAAAACTACCGAAAAGGAAAAAATCGTATTTATGAGTATTGTGATGAAAAATATATCCCGAAACAAATTCATACTAACACCTAAACTTTGGAATAGTGAGATTATACCCCATTGTAAGAAATAAACGATATTTTTTTTAGTTTGATGCCCTATAACGGAATTGGGCAATATTC
>Ga0272442_10005219_pt1 | contig 17467 bp, 13 predicted proteins | sample SSMForm2O_FD_200262 | JGI IMG/M metagenome (GOLD analysis project Ga0272442, IMG submission 200262) | Marine sediment archaeal communities from Little Sippewissett salt marsh, Falmouth, MA, United States - SSM-Form-2O | ecosystem: Environmental > Aquatic > Marine > Wetlands > Sediment ... | reverse complement strand
AACTGAAAGGCCCCAGGCCACGGATGGTAGGCACGTACTTTTCGAGCTAAATATTCCGCAGAGTGTGAGAAGTCAAGCTCACCATCCGCCTTACTGATTCGAGGTGCATATGTTGCCTCCTCATCAGATTGCGCTTTTGGAATGATCTCTCCTTTGATATAACCAGGCAGCGTTTCAATGAGCAACTCCGCACCTATATCTGCAAGTTGACTGAATAGATCTCCTGCGTTTATTGTATTGCTTATCGAGACTTTCTTTTGACTGAGGATCGGTCCTGTATCCAAACCTCTATCCATTTTCATAATTGTGATCCCGGTCACATCATCATTGAGTATGGCTGCCTGGATCGGCGCGGCACCCCGCCATCGTGGAAGCAATGAGGCATGCACGTTGATACAGCCATATAATGGTAAAGAAAGGACTTCCTCCCTCAAGATTTGTCCAAATGCAGCAACTACAATCACATCTGGAGACCATTCTTGAAGTTGTTGGATTGCTTCTGCATCACGCAAAGACACAGGTTGTATATAAGATAGCCTTAGCTTTCTGGCTAAAACCTTAACATCCGGAGGGCGCGTTTGTCTTCCCCGTCCTGCAGGACGATCAGGCTGAGTTATCACACCGATTAGATTGAAATTTTCATGCAGCGCATTAAGTGTAGGTAAGGCAAAATCGGGAGAACCCATGAAGACAACATTTGTTTCCATGATCGATATTTTAGCACATTATCTGTCCAAATTCCTTAAGCTAGACCGGTATTGCAGCCATTTTCCACAATAGGTAAGAGCCCCTGCATTAGAAAAATGAATTTTATGATAAAATAATAACAATCTCGCATTAATTAACCACTAAAAAGACCGGAGGTATTCATGACTGAGGAAAAATTTATCGATCCTACTATTACCAACGATGATAAGACTTGGGCTCTTCTTTCTTATTTATTCACCCCAATCATTCCAATCATTTTGCTTCTGATTGAAGATAAAAAGAATCGCCCATTCCTAAAAGCACATTACCCCCAAGCGCTTGTTTGGGGATTGTTCTGGGGGGTCGTTTCAGCCATTTTCTCGGTCACAGTCGTTCTGCTTCCTTTGGCTTGCATCATAGGGGTTGGAGCTTTGGTATTCACCATTATTTGGGGAATCAAGGCTTACAACGGTGAATATGTGGAGATTCCAGTGATCACAGACTTTGTCAAGAAACAAGGATGGGCTGGATAATTAATTTGCCATTTTGATTAAGACCTGCTTTGACCACTTTGCAGGTCTTAAAGAAAAAACAAATATACCAAGACCCGCGTCGCTAATTTCGAAAATATTCACATTTATTGGTAATAAATATTTTAGGATAAAAATTATGGGAAATATCATCGTTTATGGAACATCCTGGTGTGGTGCCTCAAAACGAGCTGTGCGAATTCTCGATGAACGAAAAATTATCTACGACTGGATTGATATTACTTACGATGTTAAAGGTGAAGAATTTGTAAAAGCAACCAATAATGGCTATAAAAGCGTTCCTACAATTGTTTTTCCGGACAACACCATTCTGGTTGAGCCTTCCAGTCAGGCATTAATTGATAAATTAGAATCCTTTGAAGATGAACAGGAGTTTTCATAACATCCTCTGGCTGGACCTTTCCATTTCCTTTATCCATTTTTATTGATCAGATGCTGTCCCACAAGAAAAATAATCAATCCTGCCATCAAACCTACAGCTGTTGTCATTAATTGCATTGCCAGCCGCTGTTGATGATAATTTCCATAAGAAGTTTCTAATCTTTCTCTTAAATGTCCAATAAATTTCTTATCAGGCTGGACTGGGTTCAGCTTGTTTTTCAATGAACGTTGCAATTCATATAATGTCATATTTGTTGAATCAGCTTTTTCCATTTTCACATCCCACTTGATCTTTTCTGATGATCAAACCTTTCAAATCTGTTAACGACGCATCCAAATGTGATTTCTTCATATCAAATCTCATTCTCATCTTGATCACCATTCAACCTACCAATATCCATTAATTCTCTCAATTCAAGAAGCGTCCGGTGATAGAGACTTTTAATAGCACCTTCACTTTTCCGCATGATTTTTCCAATTTCTCTGTTAGATAACTGGTCAACAAACTTCAGAATTAATAACTCCTGTCGATTAGGTGCCAGGTTTTTGATGACCAACAATAAATTATCAACTTCTTGGCTTTGAACCACTTTTGATTCCGGATGAGACCCTGAATGGGGTAAAGAAGACCCTGGCACATAATCAAGACTGATCTCTTTTTTTCGGGCACTATCCCGATGGTAATTTGCTACCAGATTATGGGCTATCCGATATAGCCAAGCGGAGAAAGGTAAACCCATATGCTTATAGCCACTGATATGATTCAAAGCCTTAAAGAATACTTTCTCAGTCAGATCTTCTGCATCTTTTGAACTGCTCGTGCGATAGTATATATAGTTATAGATCCGTTCGACATAACGTTTATAGAGAACACCAAACGCGATTGGATCATTTTTGGCGGTGTTTATTAATTCGATTTCTTCTTTTTGTTCACTCAATGGTCAACCCTAGCCCATCTGGTTAAATTAACAGCAAATTTCAAAAAAAGTCACATAATTAATGTAACACACAAATTTTTCCTCTGCAAAACTATTAAAACCATTGGATTGATATTACCCCAACATTGTCACCTGGATAGAAAGACCTTAGAGTCATTTTTCTCCTTTCATCAGTAGGATCTCCCATAAATGATTAATAGTTCACCTTTATAAATTCAACCTTAAAATTAGTGGTTTTCGATTGAAATCTTAATAAATCTTAATTTGTTCGATACTCAAAGTATAATTAGCAAATACTGATCAAATATTCAAAGGATGGTAAAGAATAACAATGGAAAACAATCAATTTAAGTTTTCAACCCATGATGGTCTTTCATTATTTGGAAGAATCTGGCTTTCGACAGCAAAGGATATTAGAGGGGTCGTCAAACTTGTTCATGGGATAGGTGAACATTCAGGACGTTACGCACATATCGGGAAAGCGCTCAATAAACGCGGTTATCATTTAGCTTCGTTTGATTTAAGAGGTCACGGTTTATCTGATGGAAAACGAGGATTTTCGCCAAGTTTAAACCACCTGATGGATGATATTGATCTCTTTTTACATGAATCTCAAGACAAACTAGGGCAGGATTTGCCAGTTTTTCTTTATGGGCACAGCCTCGGGGCAAACCTGGTATTAAACTTTGGATTACGTCGTAAGCCGAATGTCTCAGGAGTCATTGCGACAGGTACTTCATTTGCCTTTGCTTTTGAACCTCCAAAATTTAAACTGTTCTTGGGAAAAATCCTGGCAAAAGTATGGCCATCTTGCACAATGTCCAATGAACTGGAGCAAAATGCGCTTTCCAGGGATCAGGCTATCGTAAAAGCATATCAGGATGATGTTTTTGTCCATGATAGAATATCAGCAAGATTAGTAACGGATATCATTGAAAGCGGTCAATTTGCATTAAACCACGCAGAAGATTGGACCCTCCCTCTTTTATTGATGCATGGAACTGCTGATCGGATCACATCATCACAGGCTTCTGAAGAATTTGCAAAAAGAAGCAGCCCATACACTGAACTGGTACTCTATGATGGCTGTTACCATGAAATTCACAACGATTTCAATAAAGAAGAAGTGATTGAAAAGATGATCGGATGGTTGAATGAAAGAACGGCATTACAATTAACGTAAACCTTGAATAACACTGAACTGGATTTATAATAATTTTGTTGAAATAAATATCTATTATATTAATATTTCTCACTAAAGGAGAGTTCATTTATGCAACGTCCGCCATTACGGAAAGACCTGGAATCAATCGACCCAGGCCTTTTTGAATTAGTCCAACTGGAAGATGAACGCCAGGAAAGAAGACTCATCATGATACCCAGTGAAAGTATTGCTTCACGAGCTGTACGCCAGTTACTGGGTTCTTCTTTTACGAATGTTTATGCTGAGGGATACCCTCGAAATGAAACCATTCACTTCCATGAAGATGAGATCTTCAACTATACCAACATGATAGGTACTTATCGTCGCTATAGTGACCTCAGATATTATAAGGGTGTTGAATATGTGGATGTCATCGAAGCATTAGCACGGAGGCGTTGCTGCGAAACATTTGCTGCCAACGGATTAACTGCAGACGATCTATTTGCCAATGTTCAGCCGCTATCTGGGGCACCAGCTAACAACGCTGTTTATTCTGCCTTCTTGTCACCGGGTGACACCATTCTTGGAATGAATTTACTGCATGGGGGACACCTCTCCCATGGATCTTCTGTCAATCGTTCAGGCATTTTATTCAATGCCCAACACTACTCTGTGGATCCTAAGACGGAATGTTTGGATTATGATGCCATCTATCAGAAAGCCATTGAAACCCAGCCTAAAATCATTGTCGCTGGTTATTCCAGCTATCCCTGGGTGCCTGATTGGAAAAAATTTCGGGAAATTGCGGATAGTGTAGGGGCTTTGCTTCTAACTGATATCTCTCACATCGCTGGATTGATTGCAGCAAAAGTCATTCCTTCACCGGTAGGATTCGCTCACATAATTACCTTCACAACACACAAAACGCTTCTCGGTCCCCGCGGCGCTTGCATTATTACGGATAATCCAACAAACGCAAAAAAGATAGATAAAGCTGTCTTCCCCGGTGAACAAGGAGGCCCGCATATTAATAATATTGCTGCCCTGGCTTTAACGTTTAAGACTGCGCAAATCGAAAGTTTCAAGAACCTCCAGGGGCAGATCATCAAGAACGCCATTGCCTTTGCCGATCAACTTAAGAAACGAGGACTGCGCGTTCCATATGGTGGAACGGATACGCATATTGTTCTGCTGGATTGTAAACCAATAAAATCTGGGAAGGGTGAGTACCTTTCTGGTGACATGGGTGCCCGTATTCTTGACGTTGCAGGAATTGTTGCAAACCGGAATACCATCCCTGGAGACCGATCTGCCTTCTCTGCTACTGGTGTTCGTTTCGGTACGACATGGCTAACCCAACGTGGACTGATGGAAGAAGACCATCGCAAGGTCGCTGATATTATCGCCGATCTTTTCGAAGCAACAACACCTTATAACATGCCTGGTGGACGTTCTCCAAAACGTCGCGCTAAAGTTGATTTTTCTGCTCTTGAAAAAGCCAAATGTCAAGTCAAAGAATTGGCTGCCAAAGCCCAGCCCTACAAAGAAATCAAGAGTCAACAGGGTTATCCTCACTTTTTTGATATTGAAGATAGCGTTAACACTGAGTGGGCATTTCTGGAGATCAAAGGCGAGCAACTTCACAATTACCTTAATCTTGCCTTATCCAGTGATGTAGAATCGTTAGAACCAGATGAGAGTCAACTGACGGTTATACACACCAGCAAAGGGCCTGTGAAAGGAACACTGACCTGCTGCTCATTAAATAGATACTTAATAACAATTCCAGGCGATCAGGTCGGTCTGGCAAGTGCCTGGTTGAGAGACCTTGCAGATGGTTATATTAAATTTGACGACGATCTTGCGATGCGCCTTCCAGGCCCCATGTCCATTGAAATCCACCCTGCTCAATCGCCTAAAACTGGGGAGGGCAACCCAATCAGCAACACCAAGCCTTATTACATCGGTCACAATTTAGATGCACGAGCGGGTGAGGCTCTTAAACCCTTCACTTGGGATGCGACAGATCTGGAAATTCTAAAACAAACCCCATTGAACACCACTCACAGAGAATTAGGCGCAAAAATGGTCCCATTTGCGGGTTGGGATATGCCTGTATGGTACTCTTCAGTTTTGGAGGAACATTTAGCCGTCAGACAAGCAGCAGGATTGTTTGATGTCACCCATATGGGTGTATTTCAGGTTGAAGGAGCAACTTCTGGTGTATTCCTTGACAGCGTTTGTGGAAATGATATCAGCGGTCTTGAGATCGGACAATCCTGCTATACCCATTTTCTAGATCCAGATGCTAACGTGATCGATGATCTCCTGGTATACCGACGGGAAAAAGAAAAATACCTTGTCGTTGTCAATGCATCCAATAACGACAAAGATTGGGATTGGTTGAACAGGGTCCGAGAGGGTAAAGTTCTTGTGGATAAGGAGACCCCCTGGGCTGTTGCTTTTGGAAGAAATGTTAAGCTACGCGATCTCCGGAATCCTAAAGCCGGGGAAGATATGCGTTTGGATATTGCACTGCAAGGGCCCAAATCTCGTGAGATCCTGCTAAAATTAAATTGCTCAAAGGAAGACCGAAAAGCTATCCTTGGTCTTGCTTGGGCGGAACTATGTGAAGTAAAGCTGGACGACATACCTCTGGTGGTTTCGCGTACGGGTTATACCGGCGAGAGAATGGGATTTGAACTATTCGTCCACCCAGATCAGGCTGTAAACCTTTGGAATTCGCTCCTTAAAGCTGGAGAACCTCTTGGCATCAAACCCTGCGGGTTAGGAGCAAGGGATTCACTCAGAACGGAAGCAGGTTTACCCCTTTATGGTCATGAAATGGGTGGAATGCTCAACCTCGGTGTTGGTGAAGCAGGCTTTTCTAAATTCGTGAAAACGTATAAGCCCTGGTTCATCGGGCGAAATGCTTTCTTACAAAAAGAAGCACAGAGAGATGCAATCGTCATTCGCTTCAGATTTGATGAAAAAAGAACACGAATGGCTCACCTTGGGGACCCAGTTTTAGATGAACGCGGCAAGGTCATCGGTACAGTCACAAGCTGTGCGATCGACAGCGATGGCTCTCTCACCGGCCAGGCGTTTATTGGAGAAAAATATTCAGCTGTTGGAACAGAGATCTTTATCTATCAAGGCTCACCTGAAAAAGCCAGCAAACCTCCAGCTGAACTCGAAAAAGGTGATCGGGTTACCTTACCAACCCGAGCAACCGTCTATAGTCGATTCTTAAAATAAGGAGAATTCTTTCAATGCATACATTATGGGACGAACGTTTCGCGCTGAGAACGGATAATATTGGCAGCTCAGCAATACGGGAATTGCTTAAACTCAGTGCTAATGGAGATGTCATCTCATTTGCAGGAGGACTTCCTGCCCCTGAGCTTTTTCCCATCGAAAAGTTCAAAGAAGCAGCAGACATTGTGTTAACCGAAATGGGAGAGTCTGCGCTGCAATATGGAACTACGGAAGGCTACCAACCACTAAGGGAAATGATTGCCAGAAATGCAGCAAAATATGGCATTCAGATTTCTGCTGATAACGTTCTGATCACATCTGGCTCTCAACAAGCATTAGATCTACTTGGTCGAATTTTTATCAATCGAGGTGATCGTGTTTTAGTAGAATCACCAACCTACCTGGGTGCCCTTCAAGCTTGGAATGCATATGGTGTGAAGTATGTCACGATTCCATTTGACGATGATGGCATGCAAACAGATCAACTCGAGTCCCGACTTCGAACAGGTCTAAAATTCATATATGTTCTTCCCAACTTCCAAAATCCGACAGGGGTTACGCTTTGCAGAGAAAGGCGAATGCAGCTAATTGAAATGGCGGACCAATACGGCGTCCCAATTGTTGAAGATGACCCCTATGGACAGCTGCGTTATGAGGGTGAACATATCCCACCTGTCGTTGTTTTAGACGACGAAATGCGGGCAAAAGAAGTCCCTTTGTACACGGGCAACGTCATTTACACCAGCACATTCTCAAAAATCCTTGCCCCCGGTTTAAGGCTTGCCTGGGTTGTCGCTCCGACAGAAGTCATCAAGAAATTGGTTCAAGCAAAACAAGGCTGCGACTTGCACACATCAACCTTCACCCAGTATCTGGCATATCAGTTAGCCAATTCCCCCTGGATGAAAACGCATATTCATTTAATCCGTCGTACATATAAAGAGCGCCGTGATGTGATGCTCAAAAGCCTTCGGGAATATATGCCCGAAGGTGTGCATTGGACTGAGCCTAAGGGTGGGCTATTTCTATGGGTGACATTACCTGAAGGCATGGACAGCGCATCAATCTTTAAATTTGCTGTAATGGAAAAAGTCGCATTTGTTCCTGGGGTATCCTTCCATCCCTTGGGCAGAGGAGAAAATACGATGCGGTTGAATTTCTCCTGTATGAAACCGGAGCTGATCGAAGAGGGGATCAAAAGACTTGCTAAAGTGGTAAAAAATAATATTTCGTAAAGCTTTATCTGTAAATACGATATCCAGGCATTATCATAATCCTGGATATCGTATCCATTGATTAGTTCTCTAATTTCAGTTTATGTTGCCAGATTTTGAAATCCTTTAGAATCGAATCCCCAATAAACTCGCGAAGAATTGAATTATCGGGAATGAATTTCTGCTCGATTGGCAAGAACCACTGCAAAAATTTAAACAAGCGTTTTGCTTCAATATATTCCCGAGTACCATATGGCACCATCCGCAGCAAGGGCTCAACCAGGGGTTTTAATGCGGTTAACTCATAAGCCAGCGCAGAATTGAACATAATATCGGCATTCTCCTGGTAAGGAAAGATGTGGTTTTTCTCCCCTTGGCGAACCATTTCCCAGTTGCTGATCGTTTGTTGAGCAGAATATCCCCGATCACGGGCATCACGCAAAATGCGGCGAAGCTCTCTTGTATCTGTTGTAGAAATCCGGTTATGACGATCAAGATTCAGCTGCGTCAGGCAGGACACATAAATCCTGTAGGTTTGTTCGGAAGGCACATCTTCTAACAACTTCGGGTTCAAACCATGAATACCTTCTAATATGATCATTTGCCCAGGCTCCAACTGCACTTCCTCACCAGGCTCATTAATTCCTGTTCTGAAGTTGTATTTCCGCAGCTGGACCCGCTCTCCAGCGGTTAGACGTTTGATATGGTCATTTAATAAAGTGCGATTGACCGCATCAAGACTTTCAAAGTCATATTTTCCCTCAGCATTTCTTGGTGTATCCTCTCGATTGACAAAGTAATTATCCATTTCAAATGCATATGGTGAAACGCCTTCCGCCAATAATTGAATTGTTAAACGTTTTGAGAAAGTCGTTTTCCCCGAGGAACTGGGTCCGGCAATCAAAATGACTCTCACGTCATCTTTTCTATCTCGGATAGCACTGGCAATGCGGGAAATTTGTTGTGCATGCAGCGCTTCAGAAACCAGGATAACCTCATTGATCCGACCATCCTGGATGGTTTCATTCAATGCGCCAACGCTTTGAATACCTAAAGTCTCAAGCCAATGTCCATATTGTTGAAAAGCGGTCAACAGTTGAGGATAACTTGGCATAGGTGATAGTTTCCCAGGTGCATGTCGTCTGGGAAACCGCAAAACAAAGCCCTGACCTATCAATTTCAAATCAAACCATTTCAAATATCCAGTCGAAGGCACCATATAGCCATGATGGTAATCTCGCTTGCCATGGAGGTTGTAAAGAACAAGGTTATCATCTTGCCTGTAATTTAATAACTGCAGCTTATCTTTCTGGCCATGTTTTTTAAAAAATGCCTTTGCATCTTCCAGTGGAACTTTTTCTCGAACTAACTTTTCATCCAAGTCCACCAAGGAGCGCATTTTTGTTTCTAATTCATCTAAACGCGCCTGTAAAAATGGTTCTTGCTCAGGCACATGACAATAATATCCTCCAGAGGAAACAGAGTGATCGATAGTCAATGTCCAGTCCGAAAACAATTCCAGGAAGGCTACTTCTAATAGAAAAGTCAATGATCGTCGATAGATTCGCGCCCCATCCGTATCTGACATTGCAATAGGCTCAACAGTAGCATCCGCAGAAATGGGGAATGTTAATTCTCGCAAGTTATGGTCCACGATCGCACCTACAATAAGCGGTTTCTTGGGGTCTTGATACACTGCCATAAAGTCACTTACCGGCGTACATCTTGGACCGCTCATCACCGTACCATCGGATAATTTGATTTCAACAGTTTTACGTAATTCACGATTTACCACTATTTGTTCAACCATAATAAAATGCTTTCTTTGTTATATTAAGAATTCTTGATCTTTGTAGGCTCATCTAGCGGGTGAACATTGATATCTGGGCGTAATCATCAGGTGTTAACCCATCTACAGAACCAAAAATTCCCGGGTAATCTGAGAGGAGCGCTGCTTGATCCAACTCAGAATCTGAAGGTAAAACCAAATCAATGATCCTTGTAGAATTTGCATACCCTAGCCCACCGCCAAAAGCCCATTGCGCCGCATTAGGTTCCACGTTTCGCACCCGCCATACGCCTTCTGTGGGATAGCCTTCCTGGCCTAAAACTACAGCCGCATAAGCCCAATCCTCAGGATTGCCATCGCCTAAAAAGCCTAACGGTACACGAATGATCACCTTATTTTTTGAAATGTCAACATTTATGGTCATAGCGCTTGATGCTTCTGAATATTCCTTGGGTTCAAGCGTATTTGGATCAGGCTGAACAACTTGAGGTGTCCATCCTTCCGCCCAAATAGCATATTCCCACCCATACCCCGCCATTAAGGCTGCGTTTCGTCCTGGGAGAAGCATGCGTGCCCCCGTACCAGCTTCAGGATCCTGGTCAATATAGACATCCATTGTTTGTAGTGATAAACCGCGGGGTGAACCCCAAGGATTTTCCACTGGACCGACAAAAGTAAAGGTCATTACCAGGTTATTACTGTCATAACCAACTTCAAAGGATTTGATATCATAAATCGATTCTTTAAAAACACCATCTTGTGGATAGGTATAGGTGCCGGGTCCATAATCATCGCCTTCCGGATCCTCAATTATTAGAAAGGCTGTTATTTGCCCCAGATCGGGAACAACAATACCAGCTGGTCCTTCTTCTGGCAACGGTACCCCACCATCTTTGGCTATAAAACTCATCTTTAGTGTCGTTCCTGCTGATAGCTCTCCCAGTGATTCTATTGGGATAGAAATTTCGAGAATGTCGGTGCCCTTCGCTGCCAAACCCTCTCCCTCTGATGAGATCAACCACTGATCATCAAGAACATTGTAAAAGTCAACGGATTCCCCTCCATTCCATTTGATTAATGTGTTGACATAGAAACCAAGAATTTCGCCACTATCCATCGCCAAGGCGGTGTTTTCAAGATCGGAACCCGGGAGCGATAGATAGAATTCAATTGAATTTGTGGTTAATATTCCCTCATCTTCAACACGAAGATATAAATTTTCTTCATCGAATAAATAGTAAAATCCGGAAACAGCGGGATTATCCTGAATTGCATAATAAGCTGCAGATTCCCAGGCGGGATCATCCATGCCATCAATCTCTGGCGTGGCTATTTCTTTGAAAGGTTCCGTTGCGGCAATCGCACTTTTTTGAATAATTGGGATTTGCACAAAGCTCGGAACTTCCTCCTCCAGTGATGTATAAACCCCTGCTAATAAAGCACGATATCCCTCGTCAAAATAGGTATCCTGACCTGAATCTTGGTCATCACCATACCACCAGAACCAGTCCGAACCTTCAGCCAGGTACATGAAATCATAAGCTTGTTGGATTGCTTCCGCATCATATGTTGCTTCATCTGAGTCAAAGGATGCAAGGTCAGCCCTTACGTCCGCAAGGTAATCCCAGGCAATCGCTTCTTCCGTTTCACCTATCCAGGTATCATAATTCGCACTGAACCAGGCACCGGGGAACAAATCTTCAATGGTTCGCTGTTCGGGGAACAATTCAAGGTACTCAGAAGGCGTTACTGTTTGCAGAACATCACTTTCAGACAACATCCGGTAAAGGGCATTCAAAAAATCATTTCCATCGTTGGGGTAATGCTCCCAGGCATTTTCACCATCAAGGATAATGCTAACAACATGTGGTCCGCTAATGTTTTTTTCAACGAAACCATCTCGAATAGCTACTAGATGATCAATCATATCCTTAGCCGCAGTTTCACCATCCATCCCAGAGTACACAAATCCAATATCATCAGAAAGACTGCCGTCTCTAAAAAATACTGCTACCTGGTTATCATTCCCATCATTGACATAATAAGGCCGATAAAGATCATCGGCTTCCTTTACAAAACCTGAAGAATCACGAGTAAAGGAATCAATTCCCAGAGACTTGGCCAAAACAGGTTCTCCTGTTTGCATAAAGATATACCCAGCCTCTGCAACAAGCGGAACAATTTCCTGTGCGACAGAACCTTCACCAGGCCACAATCCTCGAACCTCACGGCCAAAATTATCTTCATACATTTCTACACTGATATTTAGATGAGCAATTGCATCCTGAGGATAAGAAAAATCATTTTCAGGCATTTCTGCACTTGGATTTCCCACCAATGCAAGTTGGTTATCAAAAATTAAGGGAAGGATTGGATGTGCATAAGGTGTTGTAGTTACTTCAATTTGTCCTGAATCCTGTAAAGCTTTATGGTATGGAATGACCTCTTGTACTTTTTTGAGAATCTCATCAAATAAAACAACTTTATCAGCTTCAGAGAAGCCTTCCCCTTTTTCAACCAGGCTTGATAACGGATCTTCTGCAAGAAAAACGGGGTCAAACCAGGCAAGATTGAACCAAATTTGAAGATCCAAGAAGTCCTGCACTGTGAAGTTATTCATTGCGGCGAGGATTTGGTCTTCATCCGTTCCACCGCGTTTATCTAACAATTCCTGAAAACGGGGATACTTTGCAATGATATTTGTCCAGTTGACATCAAAGAAGCGCTCAAGGATGAATTGCTTTTCTTCGACGGTGAGTTCAGAAGCTTGTTTTTCCCCCAGAACCCAATAAATATCTTTTGCCCCGTTTGCCAGATCGTTTAATTGTCGGATGAGCGAAGGCGTGTAATTAAACGTCACATGAACATCCTCATATTTTGCCACGGTTTGCGCCATATCAAGATAATCTTTTGTGGCATGTGCACGAACCCAGGGCCGCGTATAGATTTCCTCTTCATTCTTGTAATACAACGGTTGGTGCTGATGCCAGGTGAGGTTGATATAAAGAATTTCATTATCCTGCGCTTGAACTGGCTCTTCGGTTTCTTCAGCTATTTGAGTAGGGGCAGGTTCATTAATCTCCTCATTAGCTTCAGTCTCCTCTGGTAGCTGGGTTTGTTCTGTTGGTTGCGCTGTCCCTGGGGAGCATGCAGACACCAGCATCGAGAGGATAAATAATACGGTGAGTAAACGGATACAATTTTTCATTTTTTCTCCTTATTTGCCCAAATAGCAGTAGGCTTCACTTAAATTTTACACCAAATTACTGATATCCATTGTTAAAGCAATCAAGTAATTTTTTATGCACAAAAATCAAGGAATATTACAGCGTTTGCTTGACCTCTCTTATCGAAGCGGATAAAATCAAAGGTCGCTGGTACTATCCAGTAAATTAACCCAAATTATCAAAGGGCGAAGGTAACTCTATGTAACGAGTGAGAGGCGCTCGAAGGATGGAATAATGACTGAAAAAATTGTATTACAAGCAAAAAACCGGACCTTGAAAGGGAAAAAGGTTGGCTCGCTGCGTCGTGAAGGTTTTCTCCCGGGGATTATCTATGGCCGAATTGGGAAGAAACAACTCGACCCAATTACCATTCAAATGAACCTGCACGATGCTTCACTTATCATTAACAGGTTGACTGGATCAAGTTTGATTAGCCTTGATGTTGAAGGGGATGAATATCCAGTTGTTTTAAGAGAAGCACAACGTGATGTAATTTATAACACACTTCTCCATGTTGATTTTATGGCTGTTTCATTAACCGAAAAATTACAAACAGCTGTCCAAATTGAGCTGATTGGCCAGGCCCCAGCAGAACTGAATATGGCTGCGGTGGTAGTGACCGGTATTACTGAACTTGAAATTGAGTGTCTCCCCCAAGATATGCCTGAGCGTATTGAGGTTGACGCCAGTGTTCTGGTCGATATGGATAGTGCTATTTATGTGAAAGACCTTAACCTGCCTGACACCTATGAGGTTCTCTCAGACCCTGATGAATTGATCGCTGGTGTAACCTATGTGACGATTGAACAGGAAGAGACCGAAGAAGAGGAAGGCGAATTCGCTGAACTTCTTGAGGACGATATTGAGCCAGAAGTTATTGAAAAAGGCAAGAAAGAAGATTTTGAAGAGGAAGATTAATCCCCTCATATGATGATCAATAATAGGGATGCCAATGGCATCCCTATTTTTTTTAATTTACAACCATTTCAATTGCAGAAAGCAAAGCAAGCGTCATTTCAGCACTTACTCCCCACAATTGCTGGCCTTCATAAAGATCAAAATAAATGACAGGAATATCCTTCCCCTGAAAGTTTCTATTTTTGACAGTGTAATGTTCTTTCTTGGCTAACCAATCAAGTGGGATCATAAAAGTGCTGTTTACTTCGTCTGGATTAAGCTTCAATTCGTATGGCCAGGGGATTTTCCCAACATAAAGGCTAACCAGATAGTTCGTAATGACGGGTATTTCTCCCAAATGACCCAAGATTTTCACATCTTCAGGTTTTATACCGATCTCTTCATACATTTCCCTTAAGGCAGTCTGCTGTAAATCTCCATCACGTTTATCCCGGGCACCTCCTGGAAAAGCCACCTGTCCCCGATGCTCTAACAAAGTGTCGGAACGTCGGGTTAGCAGCATGTGCCAGGTCTCATCAATTTTCAACAAAGGGATTATCACGGCTGCAGATCGCATATTTTCATAGGAACCAGAAGAAAAAATATTGTTATATCTCTGATCTGGCTCTAATTGATATGCTGTTATGGCTTCTGAAATATCATGATCCGTTAGTTTCAACATGCCCCCAATTATAACAAACCTTAACCGGCCAAAAATCCAGATTGCCAAGATATTTACAAAATTGGACTTTCAACCTAAAAATTGTCTTCTTCTTGGCCAACAATTTTTCCTACCGAACGAGCAAACAGCAGGTATCCGGTATGCGCAACCATGCGATCCGTGGGGCGTAGGCGGTCCCAATCTGGTTTATAAAAACGAAGCATAATTTCGCAAATTTCCAGGTAACTGAAATCATTCGATCTCAATGCAGCCAGAGACCTGCTGACCTGGTTTACAGTGGGCAGGATCATTCCAAGAAACCCGCCAATTTTGAGAGACATTTTCACCTGAGGTATGTAGTCGTAGGGGTTTGGAATATCCAGAAAGATAGCATCAACTTCTCTTTCCTCAAAGCCATCAGCGACATCTCCAAGTTTTAATTCAACATGATCTAAAAGGCCTACCCGCTCAAGATTCTTACGAGCCAGGTTTTGAATCTGTTCCCGATTATCGTATGAGGTTACTTTCCCCTGATCCCCAACGAAAAATGCAAAAGCAGTGGTCAGTGCCCCAGAACCCGTCCCGGCTTCCAACACATGCACACCCGGCCCAACCCCCATCACCATGATGATATAGCCAATATCCTTGGGGTAAATGATCTGAGTGTTTCGCTTAATATCTGTGATCAGATCCGCTAAGCCAGGCCGCATAAGAAAAAATTCATGCCCTGTATGTGTTAACAGCCTTACCCCCCAGGGCTTACCAATAAGATCGTTATGCTGAATAATGCCTCGATGGGTTTGGAAAACCGCATCTTTGGTCAGTTTGATAAATTGACTTTTATGGCGACTGCCCAACAGCTGGATCAGGTCCCCCTCATTGGCATGAGAATCATAGTTTTTTATGAACATAGCTTTTCCTGAAGGTTATCAATACTGAAAGATTAATCTAATTTCATATAAAGCGATCCGCTTATCAAGGTTTCAAAGTATTATTGAAAAATTCGGTTATCTCGTTATAACATACGACCTTATTATCATATTTTTCAACACCATGTCCTTCATTTTCAAAAAGGAGGATCTCAATTTCCTTGCCAACATCCCGCAAACGTTCCACAAGGTCTTCAGACTCAGCAGCAACAACTCGAGGATCATTTCGCCCTTGGATAACCAACATTGGAAATGTGATGTTTTCAATATGTGTTTTAGGTGAACGGTCCATCAGGAATTCAAGATCTTCTTCTTTCCCAGGATTACCAAGAGCGACATAGAAGTACGGCTTCCATGTGGGTGGAATTCTCTCCAGGAATGTAATTAGATCATAAGGACCAAACATATCGACAGCGGCTGACCATAAGTCAGGGTGCCGCCCTGCCAATGTCAAAGTCATATACCCACCATAAGACCTTCCAACAACACCTGCGCGGGAAACATCTAAACGTTCATCCAAAGGCAGCACTTCTTTCATCGCATATACATGATCCAACCGGTCCTGTCCTCCCCAATCACGATCAACATGTTTTGTATAGTTTAATCCGTAACCCGTGCTGCCCCGTACATTCGGGACAAATACCGCAAAACCCTTCAGGGTCAGATATTGAATTAATGGCATTGAAAACCACGAGAAATCAGGCCTCTCCTGGCCTTGGGGCCCGCCATGAATGTAATAAATTACAGGTCTTTTACCACTAAATCCCAATTTTTCTGAGGGGATATATAATCTGGCTGAAATTCTCAAACCATCATGGGAGTTAAAAGAAAGTTCCTCGCCTGGCGATAATAATTCCGGTGGAATCCCAAGGATCTTTTCATTGGTATGCTTTACCAATCGATCACGGTCTTTTCCTTCTATAGTAAAAATTTGGGTCGGTGACGTCGCTGAAGAAAAAGCCAATGCAAAACAATCCGATCCTACGTCATATTCAATCGCTTCTAAAACGCCATTGGAAAGCAAGCCACTACCCACCAGAACATTCTCAACCTGCATCACCATCAATTCTTTATCAAACTTTGCCTCATATGCCCATGAAGCACCGTCAATATTAAAAATTAACAATTGGTTGCCATTCTTTAATAGCGCTAAACCTTCAAACTCACCTGAGCCAGTATGAACCAATCCTTCGATTGGTACTTCTATTAAACTATCAGGGTCACTCAATGATAGATAAGACAAACCATAGGTGTCCTTGAATATGGCATTGACAAACACGAGGCTTTCATCATTCTCGGTAAAAAAAGCACTGCTGAATGCAATCAAAGGAACATCTTCATTTTCATCTCTCTGGTCTAAAGGCTTCCCATAGAGCAGTCGAAGGCTTTCTCCTTTTTCCCAAAGGTAAGCAACTGTATCTCCCACCATATATCCTTCTACCAAAACGATCTTGGAGAAATCCTCATTCACGGCTGCGGGATAGCCACCATAAGGGCTTGCATAGATTTCTTCAACCTCACCACTTTCCAAATGGCACAAATATGTCCGAATCATGCCTTCTTCACGTGATTCTGCATTAATTAAGCATATATTTTTCTCGTTATCAACATGTCCCAAATGGCAGCGAGTATTTTCGAAAAAATTCTTAAATGCTGGCTGGGGAAATCCACCTGTTATGGGAACTTCCATCGGGAGGTAGTTTTCATCCCCATCCTGATCAATCATCACCAAAATCTTCTCCAGATGGGGAAAAACCGCAAAGGATCCCCCTCCAATTAAATGAGGATTCT
>Ga0272442_10005218_pt1 | contig 17468 bp, 14 predicted proteins | sample SSMForm2O_FD_200262 | JGI IMG/M metagenome (GOLD analysis project Ga0272442, IMG submission 200262) | Marine sediment archaeal communities from Little Sippewissett salt marsh, Falmouth, MA, United States - SSM-Form-2O | ecosystem: Environmental > Aquatic > Marine > Wetlands > Sediment ... | reverse complement strand
TTGACATTAAAGTTGAGATACTCAGATGCGAACGGACACTTCATTCGCAGGAAAAGGTCTATTCCGGCTACGTCGAGAAAGGGATTACCACCGAGCGAATAGCCAAAGAGCAGGCCTATCTTTTAAGCCACTTTCCCGATTACTGCCGGTTAATTAGCGAATAGATCCTTTGAAGCGATGCGGAGCCGCAAGCTACGGCCATAATAAGGGCAGAAATGAGTTTGTTCCCCCCCAGCACAATGGCCATAAAATGAACCAGAAACTTTGGAAGATAAGAATCAGATCCCTCTTTGCTACTGACGGGAATTTTTCGGGCACCATACCTCTTATCCATTGAATTGACTATTGCCCATTTCATCGCGGCTCAGGATAGACTCCGTTGAATGGCAGTTCTCTGTTTCGTTTATCGCATCTCACAGGCATCTCCTGTATAATACTCCCACCTTTTCTTTTCCGGTTGCTGGTTTGAGCAGTGCTTTTATACCGCCGGGCGCGATATGGGTACGCCTTCCGGCGGATCCCGCTAACCCAGGGCTGCTTCGCCATCGTCGATCCGGCTGATTACGAGCATTTGAGCCGGTACAAATGGCGGCTCTGCAAGACCAAAGGCAAGAACGTGCTCTACGCCGAACGCTCGACTCGCAAGGCCGATGGCAAATATTCGCGAATGCTCATGCATCGCCAGCTCATCCGGCCGCCGGACAGGTATGTCATCGACCACATTAACGGCTCCGGCCTCGATAACCGCCGGGCCAACCTTTAGCCACCGTCGCTCAGAACGCCTGGAACGCTCAAAGATGCGGCGGCCGGTACGGCTACAAAGGCGTCTGGCTCGCCAAAGACAAAGGATTATGGCATGCGGCAATCGTCTACCACGGTAAAAGGAGGCATTTGGGCTATTTCCATGACAAATGGGAGGCGGCCCGGACCTACGACCGGGCTGCGAGAGAATACCATGGCGCGTTCGTTCTGCTGAACTTTTCAAGATCACAAGCAAGGATCGCGATGAAAAACACGATTTCCGACCAAATTCATGGGATTTAACTTGAACGGATAAGCGATGTTGACGTATTATAAGGGTAGAATCATTGTTATAGTAGAATTAAAGTCTATTGCTACCTAATGGCTTGGATGAAAGGGAAGAGTCCGTTGAGTCGTATAAACAGGTTTTTGATCTCGCTTTTAATACTCAGTGTTGGAGCGAACTGCATGCAAGCAGTCGTTTTATGTACGGGCCTGGACGGGCACGTCGCTGTTGAGATAGCCGGGCATCACCACAACCACGGCGAGCACGAGTGCGAGCGAGTGTCGAACGATTCACACCACGGCTCGGATGAGTACAAGACATCCTGCCATTCATGCGTGGATATTCCCCTATCGCCCGGTTTTGTAGATGGATTGGTGGCACAGAAGGCGCCAGCGACGACCACATTACCCGTCGGGATGGTTCTACCCGCACTCGATACAATCGACCTTGATTACAAGACGCATTTAGCCGCCGGAGCGCGTCCGGCTTTCACTTCCTTTTACAATCCTCTCAGCAACATCATTCTTATCGTGTAGTCCCGCGTGCCTGATTAGACCGGACGATGCTGTTCCGCCAGCTTACGCTTTGGTCAATTCGTCAGTACTGAGATTGTCCCGGATAAACGATTTTCCTTCGGGAGTAGCGTAATGTTTCGCACGATTTTTACATTTTTGACAGGTTTTCTTATATTCACGAATAGCGGCTGTCCGAGCCGCCAGGCCCGGATCGGTCGGTCGCGCATCCTTCGCGACAACTCATCCATTATCACTCGACCCAGAGTCGAAAAATCCGCCGAGCCGGCCGTTCATACGTTGCCGATTGGAACGATCACCCTGCGGGATGCAGTGGCCTACGCCTTGATCCACAATCCCGACTTGAAGGCGTTCTCGTTCGAGGTGCGGGCGGCCGAAGCCCGTGCGTTGCAGGCCGGGCTGCTGCCGAATCCTGAGATTGCGGTGGAGATTGAAGAATTCGGCGGCGGCGGTGTACGCAACGGCTTCGACTCGGCGGAAACAACGATTCAGTTGGGCCAGCTCATCGAGCTCGGCGGTAAACGCGACAAGCGCATTCGTCTGGTCTCGCTGGACGAGGAGCGTACGCGGTGGGCGTATGAATCCGTTCGGCTGGATGTGATGCTGGAAGTCACACAGGCATACGCCGCCCTCTTAGCCGCCCAGGAGCGGGCCGTCTTGAACGAGAAACTGCTCGAGGTGGTTCAAAAAGAGCTGTTGGCCGTTGCCCAGCGGGTGGAGGCCGGTAAGGACCCACCGGTCGAAGAATTGCGAGCGAGCGTCGCGCTGTCCAGAAACGAGATCGAAGCAAAGAAGGCTACTAATGCCTTGGCGACGGCGCGCCGGAAATTAGCGGCTGCATTGGGCCGGGAGACGGTGGATTTTGAAGAGGCGACGGGGGATTTCTACACTGCCCTGCCAGTGCCTTCGTTTGAGGATTTGGCGGACGCCATGACGGACAATCCCGACCTCGAGTGGTGGGCGGCCGAAGAGCAAAGGCGGCGGGCGGCCGTGGACCTGGAGAAGGCAAAGGTAACTTCCGATGTCACCATATCGGGCGGCGTGCGATATTTCGAAGAAGGCGACGACACGGCACTGGTCGTGGGCGTGGCCCTGCCGATCCCGCTGTTGAACCGGAATCAGGGCAATGTCGAGGAAGCGATGGAAAATCTGGCTAAGACGCACGAGCAATACAAAGCGGCGAAGATCAAACGCACCGCGGCGCTGGCCGAGGCGCTGAATCGTCTGGCCGGGGCCTATGATGAAGTATCCGCGCTGCAGAACGACGTGCTGGCTAACGCCCAGCGGGCTTTCGAGATGGCGCATCAGGGCTACGAGGAAGGGAAATTCGACTACCTTTACGTGCTGGACACGCAGCGCACGTTATTCGAGACCCGGGCGCAGTACATCGACGCCTTGGGAAACTATCATGGGGCAAAGGCCGACGTCGAACGTTTTATCGGCCGGTCCTTACCTAAGAACAATCAAGACCAATCTCCGGTTACCATCCCGGAATAATTTAAGAAGGAGATCCCACATGAAAAGTAAATGCATACGAATAGCCATACCTTTAGCTATTTTTGCAGGGCTTTCTTTGGCCTTCGTCGGATTAACGTCAGCGTCCCGGTCGAGTGCGGAAGTGGTCGCACCGTCGGCACATGACCACGACGAGCACGAGGAGCACAATCACGAGGCTCACGAGGCGGACCCACCACAGGATATCGAGGCATTGCTAAAGGCCGAATGCGAGCACAACATGAAGATCATCGACTGCGATGAATGCCGGTATGAGATCGGAGTCGCCAAGATCACTCCCACATTAGCTGAAGGACTACTGGAGGCCCAGCCCGTTCGTTTGGAGAAGCAAGCCGCGAGCAGACTGCAGGTGACGGGCCAGGTGCAGTTCGATCTAAGACGCGTGGTGGAGATTGCTTCGGTGGGCGCCGGACGCGTGGAGACCATGCATACTATCCTCGGCGACACCGTCAGTATTTCCGATGTGCTGGCCGTGATACAGTCAGCCGAATTTGGACGGGCGCAGGCGGATTTTCTTTCGGCGCATGCCGAACTGACTTTGTCAAAGCACACGTATGAGCGGGAGAAACGCCTCCACGAACAAAAGGTGACAAGTCAGGCGGACTTTTTAACGGCGCGCAAAGACCTGGTTGCGGCGCAAGCCGCAGCCGTTGCTGCTCGCAAACAGCTTCGCTTATTCGGGCTCAGCAACTCTCAAATCGAGGCACTGAGAGCATCAGAGCCGAACGGAGAATTCGGGCAATTGGTTTTAATGAGTCCGATCGCCGGAACGATCACCGAACAACACATCGTCCGCGGCCAGCAAGTGAACGCCGGGGACACGTTGTACCAAATCGCCGATTTGTCCCACGTGTGGATCTGGGCCGATGTTTACGAATCGGATATCGCCGCTCTACATGAGCGCCTGACATCCAGCCAAACCATCCGGGCGGAGGTTCACTCTGGCGCGTTTGCGGGAATGCGCTTCCAGGCGACGGTGGAAATGATGGACGCGCAGCTCAATCCCCAGACGCGCACGCTGAAAGTGCGCCTCGCCGTGGAAAATCCTCAGCGTAAGCTCAAACCGGGAATGTTTGTCACGGTGTCGATTGATCTGGATGACGTCCAAACCGTCCTGCGCGTGCCCCAGACCGCCGTTCTGTCGGACGAAGGCCGGCATTTCGTCTTCCTGCAGCTCGGCGACGACTTATGGATCCGACGTGACGTCCGCATCGGGCGCATCGACAACGGTCGCGTCGAAGTCATGCACGGCCTTGCCGAGGGAGATGTCGTAGCCACCAAAGGCGCGTTCATGTTCAAAAGCGAAGTACTCAAAGAAAAGATGGGGGCCGGCTGCGCCCATTAGGCGAATGGTTCGTGACGGAGACATAAGGAAAATCGCGTATGTTTGAAAAGATATTTCAGTTCATCCTTCGACAGCGGTTTTTAGTTTTGCTGTTAGGGGCCATCGTTTTTCTGCTGGGCGCGATGACATGGATACGCTTGCCCATCGATGCGTTTCCGGATGTCACAAACGTCCAGGTGATGATTCTGTCCGAGGCACAGGGCTTTAGCCCGGAAGAAGTGGAACGCCTGATTACTTTTCCGATTGAAACGCAGATGTCGGGGCTGCCCGACGTTCGGCAAGTTCGTTCGCTGTCGCAATCGGGGCTGTCTCAGGTTGTGGTGATCTTTGAGGACCACGTCGATACCTATTTCGCGCGACAAGTCGTGTTCGAGTGCTTGGCGCTCGCTCAGGGCGAGCTGCCCGAAGGGATCGATCCCGAGCTGGGACCGATATCCACGGGCCTGGGCGAGATCTATCAGTACACCGTCGAGTCGGGCTGCTATTGTCCGTCTCACCCAGACGTCTGGTCGAAGAATCCGGGGGAGTGTCCCTCGTGCGCCAAACCCCTGGCGCGCAGCGAGATAGACCTGATGAGCTTGCGGACCATCCAGGAATGGCTCATCGGGCCGCAACTGCGCCGTCTGCCCGGCATCAACGAGGTCAACAGTATCGGGGGATTCGTCCGCCAGTTCCACATCCTTGTCGATCCGGCTCTATTGCTCAAGTTCGACGTGTCGCTGCGGGACGTGATCGAGGCCGTCCAAGCCAACAATCGCAACGTCGGGGCGGGTTTCATCGTCAAGGATTTCGAGCAGATCAACGTCGTCTCGCAAGGTTTGCTCGCGGACGTCAACGACATCGAACGAATTGCGATCAAGACCTCGGACGGCACGCCGGTTTATCTAAAAGACATGGCGCAGGTGAAGATCGCGTCTCAGCCCCGCTCCGGAGCGGCCACGCGCGATGGGCTGGGCGAGACCGTCGTCGGCATGGCCATTATGCTCAAGGGCGAAAACTCCAAGCTCGTCGTGGACCGGGTGAAGCGGGAAATCCCCCAAATACAAAAATCGCTTCCGCCGGGCGTTCGCATCAATCCGTTCTACGACCGCACGGATTTGATCCAGGCCTGTATCCAAACGGTCTCGACCGCGCTGGCCCAGGGTGGTATTTTCGTGATTATCATTCTCTTTATCTTGCTATGGGACCTGCGCGCTGCATTGACGGTGGCTTTGTCCCTTCCACTGACCGCGGCCGCGACGTTCATCCTCATGGATTGGCGGGACGTCACGGCCAACCTGATGAGCCTGGGCGGGCTGGTTATTGCGATCGGCATAGTGGTCGATGCGGCCATTATCGTCACGGAAAACATCACCCGGCACATGGGCGAGGAAGCGAGAACACATGAAACGCGGATCGAGATCGCACTGGGCGCCGTACGCGAAGTGGCCCGGCCGGTGACCTTCGCCGTTTTCATCATGGTCATCGTGTTTGTGCCTCTTTTTAGCTTGCAGTCCCTGGAAGGTAAGATGTTCAAGCCTCTGGCCCTGACGATCTGTTTTGCGCTGCTGTCTTCTCTGGCTGTATCGCTGACCGTCGTGCCGGCATTGGCCTCCGCGATCACAAAGCGGGTGGCCCGAGACATCCATGAAAGTCCGTTCGTGCGCTGGTTTCATACAATCCATATGCCGGCGCTGCGCCTCGCGATCAAGGGGCGATGGATTACGGTCGCCATCGCGGGCGCGCTGATGGTCGGCGCGTTGTCCATGTTCACCCGGCTCGGCACGGAGTTTCTGCCCGATCTGGACGAAGGGGCCATTGCCATCAACATCGTTCGACTCCCGACCGCCGGGCTGGACGGCTCGGTGGCCCAGACCCAGCGGATCGAGCAGCGCCTCATGAAACAATTGCCCGATGAAATCGCCACGATTGTCTCGAAAACCGGTCGAGCGGAAATCTCCGAAGATCCGATGGGGCCGGAACAAAGCGACTTGATCATCATGCTGAATCCAAAAGACGGATGGATCGCCGGGAAGTCAAAGACCCAACTCATAGAAAGGATCGAGAACGAGTTAAAGGCCTTTCCGGGGATTCGCCCGGCGTTTTCGCAACCGATCGCCCTGCGCGTCAACGAGTTGATAAGCGGCATCAAATCCGACATTGCGATCAAGATATTCGGCGACGATATAGATGTTCTGATCGAAACCGCTGAGGCTATTGCGCCGATTTTGGCCGGAATCGACGGTGCTAAAGATGTCGCCATCGAGCAGGTGTCGGGCTTTTCGCAGTACAACGTCGAGCTGGACCGGCACGCCATGGCGCGCCATAAGATTAACGTCGAAACGGTCAACGAGCTACTGGAAGCCGCTGTGGGCGGCAAGGTCGTCTCCACCCTCTATGACAATCTGATTCCCGTGGATATCGCCGTGCGATTGCCGCTGGAGGTCCGCACAAGCGGATCCGATTTAGCAGAGCTTCTGGTGGTCAGCCCGATGGGCTATAGCGTGCCTCTGATCCAGATCGCTCATGTTCGCCAGGTGGACGCACCGGCCCAAATCAACCGAGAAGATACCCGCCGGCGTCTTTTGGTCGAGTGCAATGTTCGAGGACGGGACATTGGCGGATTCGTCGCCGAAGCCCAAGCCCGGCTCGGCGAGATCGAGCGCGGCCTTCCCGCCGGGTACCGGTTAGTCTGGGGCGGTCAGTTCGAGAACCAGCAACGCGCCATGCGACGCCTGGCGGTGGTCATCCCCATTTCGCTGATTTTTATCTTCGTCATGCTGATTAGCGCTCTCAAATCGCTCAAGAGCGCCGCTTTAATTATGTTCAATTTGCCGTTTGCCGTGATCGGTGGGATTGTCGCGATGTATGTCCTTGGGATTAATCTCAGCGTCGCCGCGACCATCGGATTCATTGCCGTCCTGGGCGTAGCCGTGGAAGACGGTCTGGTTCTGGTCAGCTTTTGCGATCAGCTCCGCGCCAAAGGCATGCAGACCCTGGAGGCCGTTTATGAAGCCTGCCGGCTGCGCGTCAGACCCTTAGTGATGACGACGGCTACGACGCTTCTGGGCCTTTTGCCGATGCTCTACGCCACCGGATCAGGGTCTGAGATTCAAAAACCGCTGGTCACGGTCATCTTCGGCGGCATGATAAGCTCGCTCATTTTAGAGCTGATCGTCCTGCCGGTTTTGTATATCCTCGCCCACGAAGATACTCAAACCAAACAAGTTTAACGATCCGGTGGTTGCCTTGTTTCGGCGGCCATCTTTTCCTCGTCGGCAGTCATTGAGACTTTTTCAGGATCTCCGCGAGGGTATCGACCGCCCGGGGATCGCCGGTCTGGCCGAGCCAAAAGATGGCCTTCTTACGCACTTTGGGATTGGGGTGCTCTTTGCAGATCTTGCTCAACGCCGGGATGCTCTGATCCTTGGGTCGTTGGGAGATAGCGAAGACCGCCTGTTCCTGCAGTTCGGTCTGCTCCATATCGAACACGATCCCTTCCAGCGATTCCATCGCCTTTTTCGTGGCCTTCTGGCCCAGCCAGAAAATGGCGTCTTTCTGAACCGCCTGATCCCCTTTCGATCGTGCAATCTTTATCAGGGCGTCCACGCCGCGCTCGTCCGGCGCCTGCGAGAGAGCAAAAACCGCCTGCTTGCGGACCTCCCGCTCGGCGTCTTCGAGGGCGACGGTCTCAATCACCTTAATCAGATCGTCCGTTTTCGCCTTCTGGCCGATCCAAAAAACCGTATCCTTACGTACTTTGCTCGATGCATCCTTCCGAACAACATTCTTCAATATCTCGAATGCATCCGGGTGGTCCTGCTGGGCCAGCCAAAAGACGGCCTGACTTCTCAGTTCTACACTTTCTTCGTGTGTCGCGTATCTCTGAAGGCATGGAATAACGAGACTTTTCGTTTCATGCATCGACACGGCCGCCATTAAGCCGCGCTTGCATTTATCCCGCTGAGAATCCTCAAAGAGCTTATCCAGAAATGGAATACTTTCGGCGTCCTTCACCACACCGAGCCATAAAAGAGGATGGCCCTTCAAATCCACAAGACAATCCATCGTTGACATGGTCACTTTGTCAAAGTCTGCTGTCCCGGCATCCGGCGACGGATAGCTCAACAGAATACCCACCTCTTTTAACACCGTTCGTTTTTTTTTCTCTTCTTCCGAGACGGACTGAAGCTCTTTTTGCACCGCCGCAAGCAGTTTCCTTTCCTGCATCACATCAGGATCCGCCCGCCCAACACCCGAAAGAATCTCCTGAAGGGTTGGAAGATATTTATCGTTGCGCCCGGAATTTCCCATCCGCGAATTTTCATGCATGTATCGTTCTATACTGTATCCGATCCAGAAGCCGTCGAGCAGGGCCGAATTGGATTTCGCCGTAGTCTTCGCCCAGTCCAACCGCTGAGCGAAGGACTGGGGATCGGAGGGCACATGCAATACGTCCTGTGAGCGCGCATTGACACAGATGAGAGAGGATACAACGAGCAATACAACGATTTGATAAAGTCGGCTATCGGGTCTCATGATCATATTCCTTTCTAAAATGAAGCGGCGGGATTATTTCATCTCATTCACAATTTCAACAAGAGCCTCCGTCGCCCGAGGATCTTTACTCTGGCCGAGCCAGAAGATGGCTTCCCGACGAATCGCATGATCGGGATGCGTTTTCGCCAGGCTAATCAACGCCGGGACGCCCAAATTCCGATGTGCTTGCACGAGGGCTGTCAGGGCACATTTGCGAACGTCCTGATCGGAATCTTCACGGACTACTTTTTCCAGAAATTGAATCACATCTTCCGACCTGGCCTGTTGCCCAAGCCAGAAGATGGCATCCTTTCGTGTTGCGGCATCTTTGGCTGACTCACCAATTTTCATCAGAGCCTTCGCGCCATGCCCATCCCGAGCCTGAGACAAAGCGAGCAAAGCTGTTTTTCGAATCTCAGCATTTGCATCCTTCAGGACGACGGTTTCCAGAAATTGAATCACATCCTCCGACTTAGCCCGCTGCCCAAGCCAGAAGACCGCTTCTTTTCGTATGGGCACATCTTTGGACGTCTCGGCAATCTTTTTCAAGGCCTCGACGCCACGTCCTTCCGGCGCCTGAGACAGAGAAAACAGGGCCTTCTTGCGAACCGCGGCAGCGGGATCCTTCAGAACAACGGTTTCCAGAAATCGAATCACATCATTCGTCTTGGCCTGCTGCCCCAGCCAGAAAACCGCCTCTTCTCGCGTGCCGGCATCTTTAGCCGTACCTCCAATTTTCTTGAGGGCTTCCACGCCGCGTCCTTCCGGCGCCTGAGACAGAGCAAGCAGGGCCGTCTTGCGTATCTCGGCATCGGGATCTTCGAGAGTAACGTTTTCAAGGAACTGGACCACGTCGGCCGACTTGGCGTTCTGGCCCATCCAGAAAACCGCGTTCTTACGAGCGGCGGCATCTTTCGCCGTTCCGGCAATTCGCTTGAGCGCGCCGATGCCTTTTCCTTCGCGGACCTGCGACAGGGCAAATACCGCTTTTTCGCGGACCTCATGGTTGGGATCATTCAGCGCCACGTGCTCCATAAGTTTGATGACTTCCTTGGACTGCGTTTTCTGACTCAACCAGAAGAGAGCCTTCTCTCGCATATGTCGATCGGGATCCTCTTTGACAATTTTCGTCAAGCTCGGCACGACCTTCGGTGACTTGAACTGGCTGAGGGTGAAAATAATTTCTTCCCGCACGGCCCGATGCTGGGTACTCGTGTAAAGACCCGATAAGGCATCAAGGGCCCGTTCATTGCCGATCTGCCTCAACGCACTAATCGCCGTCAGGGCGATCTCCTTGTTCTCCGACTTCTGCATGGCCTCGACGATCGCGCCGTACTCGGTCTTGCCCCGATCCGAAAGCCGCTTGGCTACGACAATCAAATTCCGCTTTGCATCGTCGGTCCAATTGCTTTTCGGATAGGTCTTGATCAGGTCCTGATAACATGTGAAGACATCCTCGTCCCGAGTGCCGGTTTTCTCCATCGCAAAGCAGTGCCAATAATGGGCGTCGTCGAAATACGGACTTTTTTCGTACTGCTGCATAAAGGTCTCGAACGCCGTCAGGGCCGCATCCCAGTTCTCCTCCAAAATGTAATCATAAGCCTCCTGATAGCGTTGCGTGTCCCTTTGGTTCGGATCACCTTGGGCCTCTTTTCCCCAGGCGGCCGGCAGGCAGGTCGAGACGATAAGAAAAACGACAATTCTCTTCTTAAGCATGATGAACCTCCATAATTATGTTCTGTTTAGGCTTGTTGGTTTTGGATTGGTGCTGGAAGACGCACCCGGGCGCTCTTTGTTTATTTTCGATAGATCGATCCGGAACAGAACCCCCTGCTTATCCACGCCCCTCTGAACCATCTGGACCGCCTCCAGATCGTGCTTATCCTCCAGGTTGGCAATTTGCAGCAGGATGATTTCCAGATCGCTGACCAGCTCGCGCAGCCGCATTTCCGCCGGATCGGCCAGCGCGGTCTTGAGAAACGCCGCCTCCCGAACCAGAGACTCGGAGATGCGCTTCTGACTTGGCAAATTGAGTGTGACGGCGTCGTCCGTTTGCGGATCGAAATTAGCGAGCGCCAAAAGCAGCACTTGAGATTTCTGCAAGTACGATTGGACGCGATCGTTTACTAAACTATTCGCGGCATCAGCCCGGTCCGGCGTCGAAACCGTCACTTCAGACCCATGGTCCGATGGCCGCTCGTCTGTCCAAATCCACTTACCTAAAAAGATGCCTACCAGCAACAAAGCTGCAATCGCACCTACGCGCAGCGCCGGATGCGGATGCCAGGTATGACGCCTAGTCCGCAGAGTGGCTTGATGCCGCCGTTGCTGAGATTCCAGACGTTCGGCCAGACGCTCCGAATAGCCGGTCCAGAACGCCTCATCCGGTTCGGCGGATTCCCGGGCGCTCATCAGTCGAAGGGTTTCGACCATTTCTTGATATAGCCGGGCGCAATCCGGGCAGGTTTGCAAATGAGCGTCGAATTCCGCTCGTCGCTCGCCGTCGAGATCGTCGTACAAGGCTTCCACCATCATTTCATGTATGTCTTGACAATGATTCATAAGTATGCCTAACCTCCAATTTTTCAGAAATCATTGTTTTCATGAACATAAGGAGCTAACCTTTCTTGCAGGCGTTTGATGGCCCGAAACAGCGTGCTCTTGACCGTTCCGTCGGTTACATTCAGGCAATCGGCGATTTCCTTAAGGGGCAAAGAATGGTAGTGGCGTAGTACGAAAACCGCCCGTTCCCGCTCGGTCAGCCCGTCCAGGGCCCGCCGGATATGCTGCTGCAATATCGCCTTTTCCATCTCACGTTCCGGCTGACTGAGCGTCCGGCGGCTCTCAATCTGTTGTTGTATGTTTTCATCCAGATCAATTCCTTTGGGTTTCATGGCTTTCCACGCCTTTTTCCGGCTGCGGTCGATACACGCATTGACCGCCATGCGATACAGCCAGGTGCTCACGCCAGCCCGGCCGCGGAACCGCGGCAATGAGCCATACGCCTTCAAAAACACATCCTGCGAGATATCCTCAGCCTCATGATGGTCCCCGGTCATATCCAGCGCCACGAAGTAAACCTGCTTTTTATACCGCTCGACCAGCGCCCGGAAGGCCGTCTGATCGCCTTCACGGGCCCGTTCAACGAGTTTTCGGTCGTCTAACAAGGTCGTCTCCATGGATTCATCATATTAGACGAGGGATGGTTGGAAAAGGTTGGAATCGAAGATAAAAATCTTTGAAATTCCCTGTCCACGGCCGTGGGATGCTATATTTCGCACCCTTATCCTCTCTATTTATTGCAAGCCCGGCCCCAAGGGGCCGAAGCGAAGTAATCTCAATGATTCGCACGCTGGAGATTGCCGTGGCTACATGCTGTAGCTTCGCAATGACAAAAATGTAGAATAGCCTCCTCCCTCGCCCGAAGAATTTTTTTCCATTTACCTTATAAATTATACTTGACTAAATATATCCACTATAGTAATTAAGTTGCTCAGTGTTGCGAGCCCCTGCTGTTAATAGTCCTCCTTCCAGCAGGGGCTCCGTTAATAATCGCAGGGTGCCATACTTCGCACCATTTTGCAAACGAACATCTTCATTCAATGGCCTCCCTCTGCAATGTTTTTGAAGGATAGCTATTCCGCGAGATACCCCAAAATGATAAAGATGATGAACACGCCCACAACGGCGCCGACGACCATGCCATGGAAGATCAGCAGCGTTTTCGATACGCACGTGGCCGGCCACGAGGGGACCTCGGCTTCAAAATTATACGCGTTCATGGAAAAGTCGCTTTGCTCGCCCTCGCCCTTGCGAACGGCGTCGTAGAGCTTGCGATACATTCGTTCCTGCCAGAGGAAATAGCCGTCCAGCACCCAAAACGCAATGGCCGGCAAGAAGGCCATGCACACGAAGTACACCTTGGCGTTGGACGCGGCTAACGCGAACAGGGCCGAGACCAGCACGACGGACCAGCCTTTAAGGTGGAACGAGTTGCCGGCCATGCGATTAATGACGCCCTGAATCAGCTCCAGGTGTTTTTCTCTGGTCATCTGTCGTCTCCTTTCAACGCCACGCCGGACCATTAGTCCATAACGTCAAGCGCTCAAGGTGCCGCGGTTCGTCATCGATGCCCATCTCACCTCAATCATGCTGTATTATGACCGGAAGCGCCAGCAAAAAGCAAGAAAAATCCTGACCAGGTCAATACCGGGGCATCGAAGGCATTAAAAGTCCAGAATCCGCCGATTTTCCAATTCATCGATGAAGAAACCTTGTGAATGCGTCGATAAGCGTTATGATGGTAAAAGAATCATTGATGGTCGATAACATGGAACAAACGATACAAGAGCAAACGACTCCGGTGGCGCGTGAAGCAGCGGAACTGAAGAAATGTCCCTTCTGCGCCGAGCGGATTCAGCCGGAGGCGATCAAGTGCCGGTATTGCGGCGAATTTCTCGACGGCTCCCGTCCGGCCGGACCGAGGACCCGGCCGAAGAAATGGTACTTCGCGACCGGGACGGTGGTGCTCGCATTGCTGTGTCTGGGTCCCTTGGCCCTCCCGCTCGTATGGCTCAATCCGCGCTACAAACCCGCGATCAAAGGAGTCGTCACGGTCATCGTTTTGGGCGTCACAGTTCTCTGTCTGTTCCTGATCGTTCTTGCGTATCAGCGGATCCTCAACCAGTTCACCGCCCTGGGCCTATAGAGACAGCCTGAACCAACGTCGGTAAGAGTCAGGGGATAGAATGGATGATAACAAATGCGGTCGCCGGTTCGCCGTTGGGTCGAGCGCTAAGAATTCTCCGGCGAGACCGGAAACGACCGCATGAAGGGGGTGCAGATCAGTGCCAGGGATTGCGATGTCTCGGTCCGGGGTGCGGATGGCGAGGATAGCGCCCGTGTCGCGGCGGGTAAGGCCGAGGGACGGGACGCGTAATTACAACGGGGCCCGGCCGGTGCCCGCGGTGCCGATGGTATTCGACGTTACAACCGGCAAGAGACATGCCTAACAGAACCAATGCGATGGTGAGTATAAGTCGTTTCATTTGACTACTCCTTTCTGCATTCTTTCGTATGTTGTGAATGCCTTTCTACTAATGTAAGGCACTGAAAACGAAGAAAGTCACGGCTTTTCCATCATGTGGATCGTGGATGAAAGAAAATTACAGGAGTAGATGAAGAGGAAGTTAAGTTGTCCGTTGGACCTGCTTATTGATCTCGGCCCTTCATCTTGAGCTTGAAGCTGTACACCTTGTTGTACTCTTTGCCCATCGCCAGCCGGACTTCACCCGAGCTCAGATTGTAAACGACTGACCACACGGTGTGATCCTGGGATGTCGCCTGGAGCAAATTCATCGCCTCATTCTGCGAAGCTTTGCCCTGCGTTTCGGTGAGCGTCGTAGTTGCTTTTTTGTATCTCCAACAGTCCGGCTGGTGCGGCTCGGACAGCAGAAAGTTCGTCGAGACCTGCCAGGGCTTATCGTTACGGAGGATCGCCATACCGCCGTCGATATACTCCACGATGGCGGAATTTCCGGAGGCATCTGCGATATGAAAGTGGTTGGGTAGAAGAAAGCTCACATTGTACTTCCGGATCAAGTCCAGGGCCTCGTCCACGTCCTTCGCGTAATCCAGGACAAGCCGCAAGACCTGGCTTTGAAGCAGCGTCGGCTTATTGGGATCCGTCGGAACATTACGTTGCGGCACGGCATTTTGAGAGATGGCGACGCCGCACTCGTTCATACCGTCGATGGTGGCGTATGGGGTGGCGAGCAGAGGCAAGCGTTTGCTCCACGGAATATCCTGCATCCCTTCGAATCCCAGATAATAGAGGTCCACCATCGAAACGGACGCATAGCCGTCCGGAGGTTGGGTATAGAACAACATGGACGACCGATGCTGCCAATCGAGGTTCCTTCCAAATACGGCGTCGCCGGACGCGTTAAGGGCGGCGAAACTCGTGCACGCCGCCGGATTGACGGTCTCGTAGAGTTTTTTGTAAGGCCCCCACTCGATGCCCTCCTCGGCGAACCAATCGAACAAATAGGTGCCGTGATATCTCATCAGATAAAGCGGAAAATCATCCACCTTCTCCAAAGACGCCAGGGTCTTCACGGGGCCGTATACCACAACGCCCAGAACGATGACCGTTATCACGACCAACGATATCAAGGCGATCAGGATTCTTCGTCTAAGCTTGTGTGATTTTTTCTTCACGGGTTTCATTTGGTACCCTCGTATCTTTTATAAGTTAGGTTACTTTGCCTTCCCTGTGATTTGGCAGAAACGTTCTCACCCGGGAGCACGGCTCGCCTCCTTTCCACATGGCATGACCCTATTTACCTCCATTCAAAATCCTCGAAGCTGACGTCACCGTTACCGTTTCGTGTTCGGCGGATGGCTAGCAACGATTTTTTCGATCTCGATCATGTGAAAGATATCATTGAGGCCGTCACTGTTGACGAGGGCAAAGTCGCTGCCGCCCGGTCCATTGTGCTGCATCACGACATCGGTAACAGCGAACGCTTTTGTTTTCCAGGTATCGCTACCCGTGCAGGTGACAGTGAAGGCCGTCTTGAAATTGCCGGCGCCGGCGTCGTATTTTAACTGCCAGGTGGATCCGTCAATATCATCGTAGTATATGACGCTCATATTCACATGTTTCGCCGGTGAGGTAAAGAAGCCATCCTGGAGTTTAAAGTACATCGCGTTTTTGCCGCTACTATTATCGAAGGCTCGGGCAAAACGTGAATAGATGGGTGACTGCGCATCGAGAGGCCCACCTATTCTAAATAAGCCGATCGACTCGTTGTCCGGATCGATCTGTGTGATGAACCTTGAGTAATTTCCGGGCCATATCTCCCATCCGGCATCGTTATATCCCGTTTGGCGGTCCCTTTGGTAAACCTGCCCCTTTGTAGCGGCAAAGGCATCATCCATTTGCGCCCCTCGGGCGGCATAAACAGGATCGTTGCAGATGGCCTCGTATCTTGCCTGATTGCTTCGGTTGGCTTTGCCATAAGTCGCTTCAGGAAATTTCACGGTATCGGAAGCATCTAGGCCTTCATGCAATGCGATAAAGGCCTTGGTTGAGGTAGCCGGATACATCTGGTCGGCGTATTTATTGAAAAATCGAAACGTTTGTTGAATGGACGTGTTCACCGCGGCTCGATCTAATGCACTATTGCTGATATCCCATATCGTTAAGCCGGAATTCAATCCGCTGATGGCTCCCCAATAAAAGCCTAAGCTTTCATTAAGTTGATAGTACGGTTTTCTCCATGTCTGATCCATTTCCGCTCTCGAGAATAATACCAAGCCCTGCGGATTAACCGTATAGGGCTTCCATTGTTCAGTAAATGTTCTGGCGCCGCTGAGATGATGTCCCCTCACAAAAGCGCTTCCCTTGAATCCGAATCCTGAGCCGATATTGGTTTTGACCCAATTCCATGCCTCAGGATGAGAGCGGGGATCGATGCTATTAAATAAGAGAGGAATTTTGGGTTTGGTTCCGGTTAGGAAGGCCAATCGAAACTGCTCAAAAGCACGAAGTCGAAAGTCGAGCCATTCGGCCCTGGAGATCTCATATTGAGGATCAATGACCGTCCCTTTATAGGCAGCCTCATCGCCCGTACACCCCGTTTTAACTTGAACAAATGCGATTTTTTCTACCAGGTGTTGCGGCTGCGTTCTTAAAAAGTCTCCATACTCCCGAATGAGATGATGATAAAACGTATTGTAATGACGATCCAGATAGTAAGGGTAATAGGGCCATTTATCTTTGCCCCCTTTCGTCGTCACTTTCGGTACCCCCTGATCGTATATCCACTCCGGAGCATCAGGGCCGGGACCGATAGAGACATAAATCATCTGATCTCTGTCATGGGCTAACTGCAAAGCGGATTGGGTCTCAGTCCAATCGAAAAGATCCCTGGCAGTAGGTTGGATGTCCTTCCATTTTGAATTTGAACTTAACGCCAGTAAATAATCATAATCAGGATCAGACGGATCATATTCACCGCTCTTGGCCCATACACCATAGGCTTCAAGGGGAACGGCACTGTGAGCAAACAAGGTTGTGGAAGCTGTTGTCAATGAAATCGAAAGAACAGCACGTGCGGCAATTCTCAACATTCCACTATCCATCTTTTTTCTCTCTTTCATTCATCGAATTCGGGATAAGAGCATTATAGTCGCAGCAATCACAACCGGACAGAAAAAAGTGAGAATATCGACCGAACCTGTAAACGGAAGGCAGACGACAGATGAAAGCGTTTTGCGCTTTCGGCTGACTTTTTTTACTGAAAAATCGGATGAGTCTTTCTCGGCCATCAAGGACATAAGTGCTTTTGAAAGAATACCCTATGCGCGGAGAGAGTCGGCGATGGATCGTCCTTTTATATGTATGGGACAAAAATAGTCCTAAACTACTTCCAAAAGCGTGAACCCCCTAAGACGCTCTGTCGGACACACTCATAAGAAAAGAACTATTTGATAACTCATTGTTCGGAAAGGATAAAACAATGAA
>Ga0272442_10005217_pt1 | contig 17468 bp, 22 predicted proteins | sample SSMForm2O_FD_200262 | JGI IMG/M metagenome (GOLD analysis project Ga0272442, IMG submission 200262) | Marine sediment archaeal communities from Little Sippewissett salt marsh, Falmouth, MA, United States - SSM-Form-2O | ecosystem: Environmental > Aquatic > Marine > Wetlands > Sediment ... | reverse complement strand
TCTCCAGTGCCTCGTCTGCAGAAAGGGGCGGCAACAACTCGGGCAAACAGCGAGCAAGCATGCTCTTCCCTGCCCCCGGCGGGCCAGTCATCACGAGGTTGTGCCCCCCGGCGGCGGAGATCTCGAGCGCTCGTTTCGCCTGCATCTGACCTCGAATGTGATCGAATCCGGCCGCATGCGTCGGTCCACTGCCAAGCCACATTTGCCGGTTGGGCGTATGGGGAACGGCAGCGAGCGGGTCGCACACCAGCGACACCACATCAGCAAGCGAGGAAACGGGAAACACCGGGATCTGCTCGATCATCGCTGCTTCATCGGCATTCTCCTTGGGCACAACCAGCCCGTCAACGGCTTCTTCCGATGCCGTCATCGCCAGGGCAAGGACTCCAGGAATCCCGCGCAGTTCACCACTTAGCGACAGCTCGCCGACAAACATCCACCGCTGCCGCGGTAGCGGAAGCTGCTCCGATGACAGAAGAATCGCCAGCGCAATCGGAAGATCGAACCCCACGCCGACCTTTCGGACGTCTGCGGGGGCGAGATTGGCCGTGATGCGCCCGGTAGGAAACGAGTATCCGGAGTTCTTGATCGCGCTTCGAATCCGCTCCCGGCTTTCGGACACCTCTTTCTCCGGTAACCCGACAATGTGGAATATGGGAAGACCGCCGGAGATGTCGCATTGCACGTCGACCAGCTGTGCATCAATGCCAAGGACAGCGCCACTCGTCAATCGCGCAACCCGGCTCACTCTTGCACATCTCCCCGGAACGCATCTCGAACTACCGTCGCCTCGTCCTTGACGAATGCGACAACGTCGAAGCGGATCGGAAGACGACACTGCGTTTGCGCAAGAAACTGGCCTGCCGTCGCCACGATCCTTCGCTGTTTCTGTGTTCCGACCGCCGCCTCCGGCCCGCCAAACGACCGGTTCGCCCGCGCTTTCACTTCGACGAACACAAGATGTCCCCCATCCCTTGCCACGACGTCAATCTCTCCGTACCGACAGCGCCAGTTCCTCGCGACGATCTCGTAGCCGAGTTCTCGTAGGATCGCGCACGCCCGCTCCTCCGCATCGCTCCCTGACAGCACCATAACGTATAGTATGTTATCCTGATTTCCCATCTCAAGCGAGTCAGAACTCGTATAGACGAATTGTGTTCGCATTTCCCGGCGGCTATAATGCGCTGACAAAAGACGACGACGAGGAATGGATGACAACGGTTCTGACGAACATCCGACCGATTGACGATCAACTCTCTGAATTCCACGCCCTGATTGCCGGCACTTGTCTTGCACGGACGGACTTGGTTCCGGCCGCACGAGACGCGGATGTCGTACTCGACGGGCGCGGCAAGATCGCGACGCCCGGGTTTGTGAATGCACACACGCATCTCCCCATGGTACTGCTCCGTGGACTGGCCGAGGACGTGCCGCTTCGCACCTGGTTGGAGACGATCGTGTGGCCGATCGAGCGCCGGATGTCGCCCGCTGACGTGTACCAGTGCACTCTTCTCGGCCTCGCCGAGTCGATTCGAGCCGGCGTTACATGCGTCTGCGATATGTACTTCGCCACACACGAAATTGCACGAGCTGTCGAAGAAGCGGGATTGCGCGCCGTGCTCTCGTACGGCATCGTGGCAGACTCACTCGATAACGGCGGACGAGAGGAGCTCGCGAAGACGGCCGAGCTTCTCGAGCAGTGGAACGGCGCAGCCGGCGGTCGAATCCGTGTCGCCGTCGCGCCGCACTCCGTGTACACGGTGGGACAGGACGTATGGGAGAAGGCCATCCAGCTGGCGGACGATCACGGCGCGCTGATCCACACACACCTGTGCGAGACGCGAGCTGAAGTGGAGGAGTGGAAACAGAAAACGGGCGAGACGCCGATCGCAACTCTCAATCGGATCGGCGCGTTTTCCGTGCCGCTCCTCGCCGCACACTGCGTTCACGTCGATCCCTCGGACATCGAGATCTTGGCGCAGCACAACGTTCGTGTGGCCCATTGTCCGAAGAGCAATGCGAAGCTCGGCTCCGGCATCGCTCCGGTCGCCGCAATGCTCGACGCAGGAATTCCGGTGGCAATCGGGACCGACGGAGCCGCGTCGAACAACCGCCTCGACGTGTTGGAGGAGACTCGCTTTGCCTGCTTCCTGCAACGCGCGGCAGCGGAAGAGCCGACAGCGCTTCCCGCTCGCGACGCGCTTCGGCTGGCAATCGAGAACGGACGCACCGCCGTCGGTCTGTCCGATGTCCCGTTCGCCGACCACTCACCGGCAGATGTAGTGTTGATCGGGACGGATTCGGTACACGCCGTTCCGTCGGACGATCCGGCCGCAACACTGATGTACGCATCCGCCTCGACGGACGTGGCCGACGTCGTCGTAGACGGCACGCTCTTGATGCGGGATGGCGAACTACTGACAATCGACGAAGAGAAGGCAAAGCAAGACGTGAAGAGCCTGCGACGCAGGATCACAGACTAAGTCGACCCTGTCTGGGCGATCGGGGATTCCGTCGCGCGGTCACGGGCGAAAGGGGAAACGAAAACATGGGACTGGCACCGGAGAAAAAGGCAGAGATCGTTCGGGAGTTCGGAGAAAACGAGAAGGACACGGGTTCCGCACCCGTGCAGATTGCGCTTCTTTCGGCGCGGATTGCGGAGTTGACCGAGCACCTCGGTACACACAAGAAGGATTTCAGCTCCCAGCGGGGGCTGCGGAAAATGGTCGGCCAACGGCGCCGGCTGCTGAAGTACGTCAAGAGCCGTGACCTGGCCCTGTACAGACAACTGATTGAACGGCTGGGCATACGAGGAGTCTGAGTGTTTCATGCATATTCGTGAGAGCATCACATTCAACGGGAAGGAACTGTCCCTGGAAACCGGGCAGATCGCTCGGCAGGCAACGGGCGCCGTTCTGGTAAAACACGGTGAGACACATGTACTAGTCACGGTTGTGACCGGACCGGCGAGGGAGGACATCGACTACTTCCCGCTTCGAGTCGACTACGAAGAGCGCTTCTACGCAAGCGGCAAGATCCCCGGCGGTTTCTTCAAGCGAGAAGGCCGCCCGAGTGACGCCGCGGTTCTGGCCGGACGGATGATCGACCGGCCGATCCGTCCGTTGTTTCCGAAGCAGTACAACGACGAGGTGCAAATCGTTGCAACGGTCCTGTCGGTCGAGCCGGAGTGCCCTCCCGGGGTCCTGGCGATCCTCGGTGCATCAGCAGCCCTGTCGATCTCCGATGCACCGTTCCAGGGGCCGATTGCCGGAGTGAGCGTTGGACGCAACAAGGGGCAATTCGTCCTGAACCCGGAGCACGAGGCGCTTGAGGAAACCGGCGTACACATCACCGTTGCCGGAACCAGCGCAACGGTCACGATGGTCGAAGGCATGATGTGCGAGCTGTCGGAGAATCAAGTCGTCGAAGCAATCGCTTTTGCACATCAGGCCATCCGCGAGTTGATCGCGCTGCAGGACCGGTTCGTCCAACGGATCCAGCCGAAGAAGAAAGACGTCCCTCCAGCACAGGAAGCGGATCCTGCGCTTGTCGAGCGAGTTCGTCAGATTGTCTGGAACGAGTTCGCGTCGATGCACACGCTCGAATCGAAGAAGGCGCGCTCCGATCACGTCGAAGAGCTGACGGAGCGGGCAATCGCGCAGATCGTGTCACCGGACGCGCCGGCCGACGAAGCAGCTGTTCAAGCCCAAGAGGTTTCCTCAATCGCGGAAACGCTTCTCAAGGAATACATGCGGCAGCAAATCCTTGAACGCGGACTGCGACTCGACGGTCGACGGCCGGAGGAGATCCGGCCGATTACCTGCCAGGTGGGCGTGCTTCCACGTGCACACGGCTCGTCGATCTTCACTCGAGGCGAAACACAGAGTCTGGGCATCGTAACGCTCGGAGCTACACGCGGAGACGAGCAGATCATCGACCAGATGATGGTCGACGGACGCAAGCGTTTCATGCTCCACTACAACTTCCCGCCGTTCTCCGTCGGTGAAGTCGGCCGCATCGGCTCCCCAAGCCGCCGATCGATCGGACACGGTTACTTGGCGGAGAACTCCGTGCGTAGTGTGCTGCCGGACGAAGAAGACTTCCCGTACGTCGTTCGCATCGTTTCGGAGATCCTCGAATCGAACGGATCGTCCTCGATGGCCACGGTGTGCAGTGCGTCACTGGCAATGATGGATGCCGGAGTCCCTATTCAGAAGCCGGTTGCCGGAATCGCAATGGGAATGATTGAAGACGCGGCCGCCAACCGCCGCGTGATTCTGACTGACATCCAGGGGACCGAGGACCACCTCGGGGACATGGACTTCAAGGTTGTCGGAACAAAGGACGGCGTGACCGGGTTCCAGCTGGACGTCAAGGTCGGCGGAATCAATGCGGACACGATGCGCGAAGCACTCGAGCAAGCGCGACGCGCACGGCTGGCCATTCTCGCCGAGATGGACCGGGCCATTCCGGCTGCACGTCCGGAACTGTCTCAGTACGCGCCGAAACTGATCACCATCACGATTCCGGTCGAGAAGATCGGTATGGTCATCGGCCCCGGCGGCAAGATGATCCGCCGGATCATCGACGAGACCGGCGCCGACATCGACATCGCCGACGACGGCACCGTGAAGATCGCCGCCGTAGACGGCGAATCGGCCAGCGCCGCTCAAGAGTGGATCGAGGATCTGACGGCGGAGCTGGAAGTGGGCGCGGTATTCAAGGCGAAGGTTACCCGCGTCGTCGATTTCGGCGCGTTCGTCGAGCTGAAGAACGGTTCGGAAGGACTGGTTCACGTATCGAACCTCGCGTCTGGATTCGTCGACAACGTGCGCGACATCGTGTCGCCGGGCGACGAACTGATGATCGAGGTCATCGGCGAGGACAAGATGGGGCGCCCGGACCTGCGTCGGATTGAGGACGGCGACGAACCGCGCGGACCGACGAAGGACCGCAAGGGCGGTCGCGCTGCGCGCGGTGGCGGTGGCGGCTCGGAGAAGCCAAAAGCACCCGCCGCGAACATCAAAGCGGGCGACATCATCGATGGAACCGTGACCAACACTACGGATTACGGGGCGTTCGTCGAGCTTGCGCCGGACGTCACCGGGCTGATCCACATCTCGGCGCTTTCGGACGAGTACGTCCGACGGGTAACCGACGTGGTTCGTTCGGGGGATCCGGTCAAGGTCGAAGTCATGAACATCGACGACCGCGGTCGGTACAAGCTGCGCCGGATTGTCGAAGGAGGCGAGAAGTCCCAAGAGACGGCGAAACCGGAACATGATGAATCGCAGTCTCCCGCTCCCGAGCAGGCGACCGACAAGATTGAGGCGACGCCGCAGCCTTCCGATGCTGCGCCGACCCGGGAATCGCAGGATCCTTCGCCCAAGAGGGCATCACAGGACGGTTCGCCGAAGCGAGAGTCGCCAGAGGCTTCGCAAGACCAAGAGCCGCAAGACGCTTCGCCGAAGCGGGAGTCGTCAGACGCTTCGCCGAAGCATGAGCCCGAGCCGGAAGAGGTCGAGGAGCAGGAAGAGAAGCCGGAAGGGTTCATCGACCGTTGGTAACGCAATCTCTGTACGATGGGGCTGTGGAGGCCCACCTGGACAACGGCCTACGGGTCCTTGTTGAGACGGCGCCACAGTCCCGCGCCGCAAGCGTTGCGTTGTGGTGCAACGTCGGAAGCCGTGACGACCCGGAGATGCACCCCGGGTCGGCGCACTTCATTGAGCACCTCGCGTTTCGCGGTACCGCACAGCGGACGGCACGGGAGATCTCACGGACGATCGACTCGGTCGGCGGGCATCTCGACGCAGCTACAAGCCGAGAGGCGACGTTCTACTATGCGGATGTGCCGGGCGACGGCTGTGCCGTCGCCCAGGATCTTCTGTTCGATCTCGCCCTTCGCCCGCAGTTTCCGCAAGAGGGAATCGAGATCGAGCGATCGGTCGTGCTCGAGGAGATCCGCGGCCACAACGAGGATCCCGAGGCCCGTGCGTATGACCTGTTCGCGTCGACCGTGTGGCCGCAGCATCACCCGCTATCGCACCCGATTCTCGGAAGCGTCGACGCCATTCGAACCCTCACCCGAGAAGCGATCATCGACCACCATCGCGCGTTCTACCGTCCGGACAATCTCGCCATGGTCACCTGCGGCGCCGTCGATCCAAACGCGTTCATCGATCGGGCAGCAGAGTCCGCGGACCGTGTGTGGGGCAACGCGGCTCTAGACCACGAAACCGTGCATCATCGTCACGCACCGGAGGTTCTACCCGGCACGATCCACTACGAGCAACCTACACAGCAGAGCCACGTCTACGTCGCGTTTCCCGGACCGTCCGCCTCCGACCCCGACCGATTCGCCCTCGACGTGGCGAATACCGTGCTTGGAGACGGAACGAGTTCGTGGCTGTTTCAGACGATTCGTGAGGAGCGCGGGTGGGCATACGCGATCGGAAGCGGTGTTACTCGGTATTCGGATAACGGGATGTGGCTTGCCTACGCCGCAGTGGCTCCTTCGGTCGCATCCGAGGTCTGTCGCCAGATCCAGGAGGCGTTCGAGCGACTTCGCAGCGCTCCGATCCCCGAAGATGACTTCGCGCTCGCCAAGTCCCGGCTCCGCGGGCTGTTCATCCTGGGGCAGGAGTCGGTCTCATCTCGAGCGCTTCGTCTAGGCACAGCCGCCATGACCAAGCGCGAGATCCTATCTCCCGACGAGGTGCTGCGTCGCCTTGATGCCGTCGATCAAGACGCCGTACTGCATTCCGTACGCCGATTCCTCGACCCCGACCGCGTGAACGCCACCATCGTAGGTCCAGCGTCCGACGCGTAGCAAGGCGGACCGTCGGTCGGGCTCCGCCGCCTGGCACGTTCCATGCCAATGCATTGTGAGCAGTTGATGCGTCGCCTGCGCCACCTCTACGTGTTGTAAGAAGAGCGCAGGCCCTACGGCCGCCCTCTGTCTGTTGTAGGGACAGCGCGCCCCCTACGTCCCCTCTGCCTGTTGTGAGAAAAGCGCAGGCTTGCTACCATCCTTCTTGACATGGCCATAGCGATCTACCCTGGCAGCTTCGACCCGATTACATACGGACACATCGACATCGTCCGGCGAGCGTGCAAGCTGTTTCCGAAGCTTGTGATTGCCGTAGTTGCGAACCCGCACAAGAGCCCGCTGTTCAGCGCGCAGGAGCGCGTGCAGATCACGCGGGCTGCATTGGCCGAGGAAGGAATCAACGGCCTGGACGTAGTCAGCTACGACGGACTTCTCGTCGACTGCGCGCGTGAACATCAAGCCGACGCGATTGTCCGTGGCCTTCGCGCCAACTCCGACTTCGAGTATGAGTTTCAGATGGCACTGGCGAATCGAAACCTAGCACCGGAGTTCGAGTCCATCTTCTTCATGACCGCGGGCAAGTACAGCTTTCTCGCCTCGTCGGTGGTCAAGGAGGTCGCCATGTACGGCGGCGACGTGTCAACGTTCGTCCCACCGTCGGTGCGCGGCGCACTGGCCGAGAAGCTTAGATTGCCCAGATCCGCGGAGTAGTCAACACATTACGACAGCCCCCAGACCCCCTATTGCGCACGTTTTCGGCCAGCCCAATGCGTATTCGCCCCGCGAACCGGCCGGGAAGTGAGGGTGGACAACAGCCGTTACACCGAATCCGCTGCCCGGCGGAAGTGATTCGCATTTGAGGCCGCTAAGATGACGGATGGAATTCGGTGTGAGCGTCTGTCGGCTGGTTCGAGCATCTTCTTGCTCTACACTGCCTGATCAATCTGCCAGCAGTCGAGCCACCCGTCGTCGTCGCTGTAGCGGCCGCCAACCTGCTTGAACCCAGTCTTCTGAAGAACCCGTCGGGATGCCGTGTTATCGGTCCGCGACTCGGCGTAGACGATTTCAACGTTCGGGTCCGCCAGTGCGCGACGCACGAGTTCTCGGACAGCGTAGGTAGCGACTCCGCAGTTGCGCGCACATTCAGCCACGCCATAGCCGATCTCGACCCGTCCGGCCTGTGGCTCCCCCTTGAATCCACCGCTCCCGACAACGGTGTCCGAATCGACATCCACGAACACCCACGGCGCGATCCACCGAACCTGCGCTCCCGCTTCGATCCGATGGAATACGTCGAGAAGCAACGGGGGTGGCGGCAACGCGCCCTCCACCACGGAAAGCGATCCAATGCAACACCTACCCCATGCCAGCGCCTCGAGTTCCTCCTGTGATAGCTCGCGTAAGACGATGTTCAAGGTCTCGCTCCGATCGCACCGATCACTTCAGTCCGAGCCGTTCGCCTCGGCGAAGCTTTCTCACAGCCTCTGCCGCACGATGCGTACGGGTTTCCGGCTTCTTCGCCGTCGCGATCCACAAGACGTACTGCCTCCGGTACGTAGCCGGAAGCGCATCGAAGGTCGCGGCGGCTTGTGGCTCGCCGGAGAGTGCAACGCGCAGCTCCTCGGGAACGGTGTCAGCGGATACGGCAGGAAGCCGTTGCACGTGGTCCCAGATTGCCGACGCCTTGGCCTGATCGATAAGCACTTGTCCCGCCGGCATCATTCGGCCCGTCGCAATCATTCGCTCCGCCCGTTTCTTGTTTACCTCCGACCAGGCGCTTCTCGGTCGGCGCGGCGTGAACTTGCGCGCATAGCGATCGTTATCGAGCCGACGGATGAGACTGTCGACCCATCCGAAACACAGCGCTTCTTCTACTGCTACATCGTAGGGAATGGACGGCTTGCCCGTGTGCCGTTTGAAGAAGACGAGCCAGATCTCGACAGAATCCTTGTGATGCAACACCAGCCATCGCCTCCACTGGGTACGGTCTGTGACGTACAGAAGTTCGATCGATGTCTTTGCCATACGTCTCACCGCCCACACCCGCATCGTACCTGGAAACCGGCCGACTACCGCAGCCTACATGCCGAATAGAGAACCTGTGCGCAGCCCCGTCAATGGAACGTCTCAGCTCAAGCGTGGGCTTCAGCCGGAGGTTCCTTCCACGCGGAGCCCGTCACCATACCGCAGTCTCTTCCTGAGGTTTCTTGCGTATCCGTTTCAACGGCCTCCAACATCATCCGCGAGCAGCGGACCAACCGTTCGTCTGATCTTCTCGCCAACGTCTTCCAATTCGCCTCGCGTCGGTCTTGCAAAGTAGTTGGCTCCGAATGTGACCCCGAAGCCATCCCCTCTGACACGTGGAAAGACATGTAGATGAACGTGGAAGACCTCCTGCATGGCCGCTTCGCCGTCCGCCAGGAACATGTTCACGCCCTCACAAGGCAGGCTCGAGTCGCGCAGCGCTTGCGCAAGCCGCTGTGCCACCCGGAACATGTGTGCGCCACTCTCGGGTGGGAGATCCGAGAGGCAGGCGGCATGCTCGTTCGGCACAACGAGAATGTGCCCGGCGTTAACGGGCTGGATATCCAGGAAGGCGCAGACCTGGTCGTCCTGCCAGACGATGCTGGCTTCCCCTCTTCCGTTCACGATGTCACAAAAGACGCAATCTCGCATTCCCATTCCTCACCTAAAGCCATAAGTCCCACGCTGGCGTGCACAGGCGCTTCTCGCGATCCACACATCTCCCGTCCTTCGCCCCGTCCCCGCACCAAATCCCGCAGCGAGGCAAGACGATCACTTCGCAAGCGAAGCCAGAACGAAACAGATGACGAGGACCACAGAGACAGGGGTCATCGCCGTCCGCTCGATCGGGCTGTCGGACAGGATGTTCATGACGATGTTCAGTGTGAAGTAGGCGGCGAACACCCACGTGAGAACGCGCGCCAGCCCCGCGCCGAACGCAATGAATCCTACCCGAGCGAGCACCATCCACACCGCCACGCCGAGAATGAGCACGGCCCCTAAGCTGGCCCACCGAAGCATCGTCGGGAGAACCCGATTCGCGCCGCCCCAGGCCGCCCGCCCCAACGGTAGACCGACAGCAAGAAGAATCTGGAACACCATGAGAAGACTGAGTACACACGTGGCAACGATGGCCGCAATCTGTTGACGCCCCATACCAACCTCCATGCAATCCAGCCGGCGCTCGTATTCAATGACAGTCTAGCAGAATCCGGCTATGGTTCGCCAAGACATACGCCTCCGACATCACCTACAAGCTCTTGATCAGCAGATGTTCTGTGTAGTCATCCGGATACACGTCCACAGAGCCGAATGACTCGTACGCCTGCTTGTAGAAGAACTCAGGCCCTTGGAATGAGAAGCAGGTTCCCTGCACAGCGACGCACCCATGCTGTTTGGCGACCTGCTCTGCCCGCTCGACTAGGGTTTGCCCATACCCCTTGCCACGATACGCGGAATCGACCCACAACCGCTCCAGAGCCACAATCCTGATCGTGGTGCTCGCGATCAGCCCGCCGGCAACTCTTCCGATACCGTCACGCAGAACCAGCTTCACCTCGATGCCGGGGTTGTGCATCTCGTCTCCGGCGTGCTTCACGCAATGCTCGTGCAGCCCGCGATGGACGCCGCGCATTTCGTCCTTGGTCGGATCCTGGACGAGGACGTATCCGTCTTGTCGGCTTCGCCGTACTGTGTCAGCAATTCGCGCATACGATGCGGGGTCGGGCAGCGGCTTTGAGAGAACATGCTCGGTCATTCCCAGCGGATATCCGTTGTAGATTCCATTCAACCGATAGCCGATCGTGGGATAGAACTCCGGCCCTTGCCAGGAGAACGTCCACGTCCCTCCACCGACGCACCCGTGGTCGGCGGCGATGCGCTCGATCTCCAACACCAGCCAGCTCGCCAGACCTCTTCGCCGATGCTCCGGCGCAACCCATAGAACCTCGAGCCACATCACGCCGAGCAGCGTACTGATGGTGACGCCGCCGGCAATCGATCCGTCCGGCGCACGAACGGCGAGGTCGCACGTGAACTCCGGGACCTCCTGATCGAATCGCCCGCCGGTCTTGGCGTTGCTCTCCGCAGCCAGTCGATCGCGAACCGTCTGGACTTCTTCTTCGGTTGGGTCGCTCGCAATCTGCAACCGGGCCCCCGTATCGCTACACATATCAACCTCCGTCGCCCACAGGCTAGGTATCAAGTGGAATTGGGAGTACGTTTGTCTGCTCCGACCACGCGAAACGCATTGGGGCACTCACTACCAGGTGTGCGTTCGGCGTCAACCGACGGCAGCCTATGAGGAATCGGTTGCAGCGTCAACCGGGACGAGACTGACCATCCGCCCGTCAACCCAGCTTCTCGATCTCCTCTTCGACCTCTTCCGCCCCTTCGTCGTAGAACGACTGCTCGTCCGGCGCCAGTTCGTGCAACAGGCGCAGGAACTCGCCCGCATGTACACGCTCTTCGTCGGCGATGTCGGTGAGCACGTCGATCGCCAACTGATTGTCGGTCGATTCGGCAAGCTGCATGTAGAGCTGGATCGCTTCGTACTCCGCTGCAATCATGAACCGAATCGCGCGCACGAGTTCCGCTTGTGTGAGCTTCCGATCCTTCGCTACTCCTGAGAATGCGGTCCCGAAATCCGGCATGCCGTCAGCCTCCTTCTCCTACTTACACGTTATTTCAACTATCGTACCCGGTCCTGGCCTACGTCTCCCTCGCGTGTGGAGAAGGGGAGTGCCTGAGAGCGGATAGGCTACACGCGATGGATTTCCCGAAGCCGCTTGAGCGCCTGTTCGTACGATGCGTCGGTCTTCGACCAGCGAACGAGGCGCTCGCACGGGAACGCCGAGCATTCCGAACAGCGCTGCAGCTTGTGCCGATCGACACAGCAGTGCAGGATCCAGCAATCGTCCGACCAATGGGCGGCACGATCCCCGTGGCAGCCGTGACAGACCAGTCCCTTTTCGATGGCTGCGGCGACGCCTTCGCTGTCCTTGAGCCACCCTTGCGAACGGTACCACGGGATCGCCTCGCCCGCTGCCTTCTCGTCGAACGGGAATCGCCGAATCGAGCAGCGACCACAATCGAGACCACACGCAGCGATCATGTTTGAGTGATCCATGTCATCGTCCTTCCGTTCATCCGGCTACGCATCGGACGCCCCCGGGCTCCATCCGATTTCTTGACTCCATCGATCGGCACTGCGAAGGATCGACCACACGATGTCACCTTTGGCGTCCGTATAGCCTCGACGATCGTCGGCGTATTGCGTAGCCAGCGTGCGCTTCGTCGCCCCGTAGCGATCCGCGTCCCCCGGATGTGCGCGCAAGTAATCCCGGAACAGGAGGGCCGCCTGCTCGGGCCAGCCGTCGGCCCGCCGGACGTGAACGTGGGTTCTCGCATCCCCGGGGGCCTCCCGAAAGCACCGCTTCGTTCGATCCGGGTTGTCCGCCCGCCACACGTATCCCAGCTCCTCCAGCGGCTTGCGAAATGCGTCAACAGGATCCAACGCGGGGACCGATACCTGGATGTCGATGATCGGTTTCGCGTCCAGTCCGGAGACGGCTGTCGAACCGATGTGATCGATCCGCATCGCCTCATCGCCGAGCCCTTCACGGAGACGGCGAGCGATCTGCCGGAAGCGGTCCGGCCACTCCGGATCATACGCCGCAATCACGACACGCTCACCCATCGGATGCCTCGCCATCCTGCCTGACGTGTGCCGTGATATCCCACTCTCCCCACCGCGTAACGATTCGTCCGTCCCGAATCTCGATGACCTCGATACCGGTAATCGTTGTGACGCGATTCGTTGGTCCAACGCCGAGGAATCGTCGTCTGTTCGTTCCCGTGGCCGTCCACCGCACTGCGGCTCGTGAGCGGTCTACGTCGATTACCACATCATCGACAACGGTCTGCAAATCGGGAAATGCGGAGACGAGTTCCCTTAGCCCGCTCGCAAATCCTGCTTTGTCGACCGGCCGACCGGCCGACGTTCCATCCTCGAACGCATCATCGTGAAGCCGGTCGAAGAGATCCCAATCGACGGGTACGCACCACAGACCGATCCACTGCTCGACGAGTGTTCTCAGCTCTTCGCGCATGCAATTCGCTTCATTCACCCGTGGACCTCCCCATTCCAAAAGACACGAACAGCGTAGGTCACGCGCCGGCAGGAGACAAATGCCACAGCATGGTAGTTCATTCACAGTATCATGCTTGGCCATCGGCGGAGCGGTACACACGACAGCACAGGCGACCAAGGGGGACGAAAAGTGAGAGATAACATTCGAGGGAACGGGCTATCGATCCGGCCGTTTCACGAAGACGATGCTGAGCGGCTGCATGCAGCCGCCACAGAATCCGTCGAACAGCTGGCTCCGTTTGAGACATGGTGCCACGCCGGATACTCGCTCGACGAGGCACGCGAGTACGTCGGCTGGTGGATCGACGCACGCGAAAACGGTAGTGCGTTCTACTACGTTGTGGAAGACACGGCGACCGGGCGGTTCCTCGGGGTATCCGGACTCACCGACTACTGCCGCGAACACCGTCACGCGGAACTTGGATACTGGGTCCGAACGTCGGAAACCGGGCGCGGTGTCGCCACGGCCGCTGCACGGTTGATCGTCGATTCTGCATTCGCCGACCTCGATCTGCTACGCGTCGCCATCGGCGTGCCTGTTGGGAATGACGCCAGCCATCGTGTGGTCGCCAAGCTCGGCGCCGTCCGCGAAGGCGTTCTGCGTAGTGAATTGGTTCTTCCGGGGGGGCCTACGAACGTCGTGCTCTACGGCCTGCTTCGCGGGGAGCTTCGCCTCCAATAGCGTCGCTTCCAGGCAAGAGGCAACGCCCAAGAGCAGACGCTCACCGAGGTTCCGGCAGTTCACCGAAACCGGGGATCCGAACGATGCCTGGGAAAGCGATCCTGGAGATCGGTCAGCCAGCCGACGCGGGCATCCTGCCGATCGTCAAGGCGCGGGACGTACGGCTTGATGTCGAGAAGCGGTGTGCCATTGAGCATGTCCACGTCGCGGATGTGAAGAACGCCGTTCTCGATCCGCTCAAGCCGCACCGTGGAAAGGCCGATCGGATTCGGACGCTGCGGAGCCCGTGTTGAAAACAGACCTCTCTCCACCGTGTCGAGGAACGGTACTACACGAAGCCGGTAGTCGGCACTTCGGTGCAGGTGATACAACAGGATGATGTGCGAGAACCCGTCGAGGTCGGCCAGCCCCTCCCGGTACTCGGGAAACACCTCGACCGTGCCCTGAATCCCCTCGCCACCCGCCGGCTGAATCGGCATCCCCACCGGATCGCTAAACGGCGTATGAATCGTACCGATTGGATGGAACTCAATGTTCATGATGTGCCAATAGAGTATCGCGGATATGAGACCAACGCATCACGCGTTCAGAGAAGAAGGATGACACAAACGCGTCGGATGATACCTCATTCCGAGTAGGTGACGAACCATGCGACCGCCGCCGCAATGACGGCCGCCGCCAGAACGCTCCGGATGAGATCTTTCTTTTCGCGAGGGTTCCACCGCTCCTCGAACACCACCGGAACCGCCATCGCCATAGCGACGAAGTGGGCCGCCGTCGTCGAAACGAGCAACAGCAGGACGGCCGCGACAGCACTCAACAGTGCACCGAGAACCCGCCTGTGCACGAGCTCCCAGATGAATAGCAGGATTGCACAGATACCGGAGATCTGCTGCAGATCAAGAGCCGTCAATCCGCCCTCCTGTCCGAATCCACTGCAAGAGCATCAGAGCCGCCGATTCAAAGGACCTTCTTCCAGGGTCTTGCCGTTGCCCTTGTTCCCTGTTCCCTCACACCTGCCCCTGCCCCTCTCCCCTGATCCCTTGCGTTTTGCCGAACCCTCCCGCGAACCCGCGCAGCTACGCTGCGCCGAAGTAGGCTTCGATCCGGTCGAACGCTCGATTGATCTCGGCCTCGGGAACGCAGAACGACAGCCGCAGGTGGCTCTCGCCGGTCGGCCCAAACGCAGCGCCCGGCGTGGTCGAGACGCGGGCCTCGCGAAGCAGCGTCTTGCAGAAGCTCATCGAATCCCGGCCGTCGTCTGTCAGGATCCTCGGGAACATGAGGTACGACCCCGTCGGTTCCTGGTACTCAAAGAAGCTGCCGAGCCGATCCAGCCGGGAACACATGACCTCCCGCGCCGACCGGTAGTGCGCCCGGAACTCGGCAATGCAGTCTTGCGGACCCGTCAATGCCCCCAGTGCCGCGTACTGCGACACGACCGGCGGGCAGATGCAACACGCGATGTGTGCCTTCCCAATGTGCGGAATGAGCGATGCATCGGCGTGCAGATACCCGATGCGCCAACCGGTCATCGCGTACGTCTTGGTGAACGTGAAGCAGCTCACGACGTTCTTCCGGACCTCCGGGATCGATGCGATGCTGAAGTGTTTCTTCCCGTCGTAGGTGAAGTACTCATAGGCTTCGTCCGTGATGAGCATCAGGTCATGCTCGAGGACAAGTTCAGCCAGACGCCGGAGCTGCCCCTCGTCGAACACGGTACCGCTGGGGTTGTTGGGCGTGCAGAACATGATCGCCTTGGTTCTCGGCGTGATCGCTTTTCGGAACGCGTCGATATCGAGCGAGAATCCATCTTCTTCAATCGTAGGAACGAACACCGGTACGCCGGACGCCAACCGTACCTGAAGCACGTGTGTCGAGTACGTCGGCGACGGCACGATCACTTCATCGCCGGGATCGATCAGCGCCATCACCGCGGCGGTCAGTCCCTCCACGGCCCCGACCGTTGTCAGGATCTCTGCTGGATCAGCCGGGATGTTGTTGTCGCGCTCGAGCTTCTTGGCGATCTCTTCGCGAAGCGCCGGGATTCCGGCGTTTGTCGAGTACCCGCCAACGAGCCCATCACGGATTGCACGCGCCGCCGCTTCCTTGATGTGTTCGGGCGTATCTGCCGTCGGCTTTGCCCAAGACAAGAACGCAGGGTCGTCGACCTGTTTGGATAAACGTGTCATCTCATGGATGGCGGACTTGGGGATCTCTCGGATTCGCTCGGAAGCACACTGTCTCGTATTCATAATGTGCTTCCTACACTACAAGGACACGGCCGCGTTTTCACGCGGCGTGTGCTCCATACAACCCCAACCGCGGGTTCACTATCCGCTCGTATCTGTCTGGCAGACTACTCCGAGCACTCAATCGCTTTCCCGGCTGCCCTATCCCCTGATCCCTGATCCCTTGGTTTTCATTAGGAGTGTGTCGCCGACGCCCGCCCAGGGCCTACTGAGCCTCCATCGCTTCAAGCAGGAATCGAGCGAGGCGGTCGGTGTTGGCAGTCAGACTTGAGAACTGGCGTTCGCAGACGTCAGTGAAGCGCGCGAGCGGCCTGCGGCCGATTCCTTCCTGATCTTCAAACACGCCCATCGACCGAAACGGCAGCCCCCACTTTTCGAATTGCAGAATCGAGATCGTCGCGTCCCTGGTCCTGTCGTCGTTTGGAAGTGCAAAGATCATCAATGGCCGGGGCATTCGATTGACACGACAGTCCACGGAGTACATCCCTTGGGGATCATGCTCGGGGTGGTGCCAATCAAACGTGCGGCGGCTTTCCGGAATCGTCTCGCTCATGAACGCCTGGAAGTCCTCCATGAACGTGGATTTGACCCGTTCACGCGAGAGGAACGATACATCACTGATCTTCAGCATTGCCTGCACGAATGAGTAGAGCGCATTGCCATACTCGTTGTTCTCAACCGGCATGACAAGCTCTCCATCCCGGTCGACCACACGAAATGCAGCAAGAGCGTTGCTGATGATCCGCTGACGGGTTCCCCGCTGAAGATCGACTTCGGGAATCGAGTACGTCAGATGCATGTACGTGTGCCCCTCGTCGGAGAACACCCAATGACCGTTCTCACGCCGGAGAACGATTGAAAGGTGATCGCCGTCATCGAGAACGAACGGAGAGAACACCCGGTAGCGATCAGTCCCTTCCGGATGAAGAGACACGCTATCGCAGACCTTCTCGTGGAGGTCGCGCTCGATGTCAGAGGTCGCCATGCTAGGTCATCTCCTCGAAGAGCCCCATCTGTGCTCCCTCGGGAAGTATAAACCCGCAATCCTCAAACATGCAGTGCAACGCTTCGTCCAAGGTTGAGAACCGGTCGGTCGCCTCAGCGAACTCCTCTTCGTCGACGCCAAGCTCTTGATACCGAGCGGTCGCCTGATGAATGTGGTACCTGTAAGTGATGGTCTGTCGCTCCAGCCGACTTGTATGCGGATGCGTTCGGCTGTTGTAGCGGCGCAGCCGAAACACGCGATTCGTCCCAGGCACCTCAACCGCAAGGATTGCCGAAAAGTCGAGCGGATTGTGGGTGCTCTGCCGAAGGATTACGCGGAAGTCGTTCCCCTGTTCCCCTTGAACGGACAGTCCCGCCTCACGATGCCCGCGCTTGCCGCGCAAGGCGAGCTTGTTCTTGTAGTCCTTCGGCAACGGCTTTGGCTCCCGAATCAGCGCTGCAATCTCCTGATCGGTGTAGATGTTGCTCATCCGCCACCTCGATAGGTTGTATTGTAACACATGATGGTCACTATGAGGACGA
>Ga0272442_10005216_pt1 | contig 17470 bp, 11 predicted proteins | sample SSMForm2O_FD_200262 | JGI IMG/M metagenome (GOLD analysis project Ga0272442, IMG submission 200262) | Marine sediment archaeal communities from Little Sippewissett salt marsh, Falmouth, MA, United States - SSM-Form-2O | ecosystem: Environmental > Aquatic > Marine > Wetlands > Sediment ... | reverse complement strand
CGCGCGGCGAGAGGTGCTACACTCGCGGCACGCGGATCGATCGGCATGACAACACTGGTGCGGCTGACATCTGTCTCGAAGTCGTTCGGCGCGGTTCATGCACTGAAGGGCGTCTCGTACGAACTGAATGCGGGGGAGGTCCACGCGCTGGTCGGGGAGAACGGGGCGGGGAAATCGACGCTGGTGAAGATCATCACCGGCGCGCACCGCCCCGACAGCGGGACCGTCGAGATCGTCGGGCGCACCGTCCGCCACAACACGCCGGCTGTCGCGAAGTCGCTGGGCGTGGCGACCATTTACCAGCAGCCGGCCCTGTTTGGGGACCTGACCGTGGCGGAGAACATTGCTCTTCGTCTCGAACGCGCCGGCCCGCTGCGGAGGGTGCGTTGGGCCCGTCGGCGTCAGCGAGCGGCCGAGCTGCTCGAACGGGTCGGCGCGCGGGTTCTGCCCGACGCGGTCGTGGGCGAGTTGAGCATGCCGCAGCAGCAGTTGGTGGAGATCGCCGGCGCTTTGGGCGCCGCGGCGCGGGTGCTGATCTTCGATGAGCCCACGAGCTCGCTGAGCGACCGGGAGGTGGAGAACCTCTTTCGGCTCATCGCCGACCTGCGTCGCAAAGGCGTCGGATCGGTCTACATCTCGCACCGCCTGGAGGAGCTTTCCGGGATCGCCGACCGCGTGACGGTACTGCGTGACGGCGAACACGTCGCCACGCGCCCGATGGCCGACGTGGACAACGCCGAACTGATCCGCCTGATGGTGGGGCGATCCGTCGAGGCCGTCTTCCCGAAGGTCACCGTGCCGCTGGGCGACGTCGCCCTCGAGGCGCGGGGGCTCTCGTGCCGGCGGACCGGGGTTCGCGACGTGAGCCTCCGCGTCCGCGCCGGGGAGATTCTCGGCTTGGCGGGGCTCGTCGGTGCCGGGAGAACGGAACTGGCCCGCGTGCTGTTCGGACTGACGCCCGCGGACTCCGGGCAGATTCTCCTGCGTGGTCGCCCGGCGACCGTTCGCTCGCCGGGCCAGGCGGTCCGTCAGGGCATCGCCTATCTGCCCGAGGACCGCCGGCGCCACGGGGTGATCCTGGAGATGCCCGTCGCGAGCAACATGACGCTCGCCATCCTGCGGCGTCTGGCGGTGGGGGGTATGATGCGCCTCGGCCGGGAGCGGCGGCTGGCCGAGTCGTTCGCCGAGCGGCTCGAGATCCGAACGCCGTCGGTCGATACGCCGGTCGCGGACCTCTCGGGCGGGAACCAGCAGAAGGTCGCACTGGCCCGCTGGCTGGCCGCCGAGCCGTCGGTGATCCTCCTCGACGAGCCCACCCAAGGCGTGGACGTGGGCGCCAAGGCGGAGATCCACCGGCTGATGTGCGAACTGGCCGGGCGGGGACTGGCCATCGTGATGATCTCGTCCGAGCTGCCCGAGGTGCTGGGCATGAGCGATCGCATCGCGGTCATGCACCGGGGGCGGATCGTCCGCACGCTCGACCGACACGAGGCGACGCAGGAGCGCGTGCTGGCCCTGGCGCTGGGCCGCGGCGAGGAGACGGTCGCATGATCTCCCTGCTGCGACGTCACACGCGGGAAGCCTCGGTGGCGGGCGCGTACCTGGCCCTGCTGGCGGTGCTGGCCTGGCAGGCGCCGCGGTACTACCAGCAGCAGTTCGCCAGCGTCTGGGTGTCGATCGCGCCGGTCCTGGTGCTGGCGATCGGCATGACGCTGGTCATCCTGTCTCGCAACATCGACATCTCGATCGGGTGGCAGCTGTCCGTCTGTGCCGTGACGGGCGGACTGCTCGCGCGCGAGGGCGTGCCCATGCCGGCGGTCGTGGTGATCGTCATCGCTGTCGGCGCGGCGATGGGGGCCGTCAACGGCGCGATGGTGGCGTGGATGCACCTGCCGTCGATCGTCGTGACGCTGGCGACCATGGTGATCCTGCGGCAGGGCCTGGCGTGGGCGCGCCAGGGCGAGGCGGTCTACGGCCTGCCGGCGGACTTTCAATGGTTCGGCCTGGGCCAGACCGCCGGGAAGCTGACACTGGTCCTGGTGGCGCTGGGGCTGTTCTGCGCCTTCGCGTGGGGTCTGCGGTTCCTGGCGGGCGGGCGCGCCGTCTACGCCGTCGGCTGTGACAGCGAGGCCGCTCGCCTGGCGGGCATTCGCCCTCGCCGCGTCGTCTTCGCCGTCTTTGTGCTGATGGGTGCGCTGGCTGGCCTGGCGGCGATGCTCCAGTCCGTCCGTTCGCCGCAGGTCGACCCGAACGCCGGCAAGGACCTGGAGCTCCAGGTGATCGCGGCCGTCGTGGTGGGGGGCGTGTCCATCTCCGGTGGGCGAGGGACGCTCTTCGGCGCGCTGCTGGGGGTGGCCCTGCTGGGCACGGTCGGGTCGGCCCTGGTGTTCCTCGACGTCCACAGCACGTGGCAGCGCGCCCTGGAAGGGGCGATCATCCTCGTGACTGTCGCGAGCGAGTCTTTTCGACGGAGGGCCAGGCCATGACCGCCGCCGCACCTCGGGCCCGCGGCTCGGCGCCCGGCTGGGCACGCCGTTTGCTCACGGCCTCGTCTCAGCAGTGGGTGCTGGCCGCGCTGCTGGGGCTCGAAGTGGCGGTCTTCTCCGTCGTCGGAACGAACTTCTTCTCGGCCGACGCGGCCTACCAGGTCACGCGGCTGTCGGTGGAACTGGGCCTGCTCGCCCTGGCGTTGACGCTGGTGATTGTCACGGGCGGGATCGACCTGTCCGTTGGGTCGCTGCTGGGGCTTTGCGCGGTCGTGTTCGGGAAGTTCTGGCGAGACCTGGGCATGCCGCCGGCCGTCGCGGGCATGGCGGCGGTGGCCGTCGGCGGCCTGGGCGGCGCGCTGAACGCCCTGCTCATTACGCGAGGCCGCATTCCCCCGTTGATCGTGACGCTGGGGTCGTTCTCGCTGTTCCGGGGGCTGGCGGAGGGGATCACGCGCGGCGTGGACAATTTCACGAGCTTTCCCGCGTCGTTTCTGGTTCTCGGCAACGGGCCGCAGATCGCCATCTTCCTCGTCGCGGCCGCCGGGGCGTGGGTGCTGCTGCATCGCTCGGCCATCGGGCGGGCCCTGTGCGCGATCGGCTACGCCCCCGACGGCGCACGGCACGCGGGTATTCCCGTCGAGCGCCGCGTGGCGCTGGTTTACGTGTTGAGCGGACTGGCCTCGGGGCTGGCCGCGGTGATCTACGCCGCCCGCGTGGGCCAGGCCAAGGCCGACGCGGGGACGGGCTATGAGCTGGCCGCGATCACTGCCGTGGTCCTGGGCGGCACGTCGATCTTCGGAGGCCGAGGAAGCGTCCTCGGCTCGATGCTCGGGCTGTTCGTCATCGCGATCCTCCAAATCGGCCTGCGCATGGCGTCGGGCCCGGCCGAGGCCGCCGGCGTGCTGACGGGCGTCCTGCTGCTGGGGGCCATCTCGATCCAGTCCGTCCTGCTTCGCCGCACCGCCACGCCCAAACCCCCCGCGTCCACAACCGGTCAAGAGGAGCTGGAGATGAAAAACTCGCAACTTGCCGTCCTGAGCGTCGTGATCCTGCTGGCGGCCGGCATCGTGGCGACCAGCAACTGGGTTCTGGTTCGTTCGCTCGTCGTCGGCCCCGGGGTGCGTAGGCCGGCCGCGACCGGCCCGGCCAGCACCGCCCCCCCGGCCCGAAGGCTCACCATCGCCATGATGCCCAAGAGCAAGGGCAACGCCTACTTCATCGCCTGCCAGAAGGGGGCCGAGGAGGCCGCCCGGGAACTGGGCGTGGAACTGATCTGGGACGGGCCGACGGACCCCGACCCCGCCAAGCAGAACGAGATCGTCGACACGTGGGCGACGCGCGGCGTGGACGTGATCTGCGTAGCCGCCGAGAATGGAAAGGGCCTGTCCACCGCCCTGCGAGCCGCTCGGAAGAAGGGCATCAAGATCGTGACCTACGACGCCGACGCCGAACCCGACGCCCGCGACGTCTTCGTCAACCAGGCCACGCCCCGCGGTATCGGCTACACGCTCATGGACACCGCCGCCCGCGTGATGGGCGGCCGGGGCCAGTTCGCCATCATCACCGCCTCCCTGACCGCCGCCAACATGAACGAGTGGCGGACGCACATTGACGAGCGGCTGAAAAAGTACCCCGATATCCAGTGCCTGGACGTTCGGCCATGCGATGACATCCAGCGCAAGGCACAGGAAGAGACCACCGTCCTGCTGAACAAGCACCCCGAATTGAAGCTCATTATGGCGATCTGCTCGCCGGCTGTGCCCGGCGCCGCCGAGGCCGTCAAACAGTCCGGACGCGAGAACGTCAAGGTGATCGGCCTGGGCCTGCCCAACGAAAACAAGGCCTATGTCCACCAGGGGATCACCCGGGCGGTGATCCTGTGGAACACGATGGACCTCGGCTACCTTACGGTCCGCGCCGCGCACGACCTGGCCATCGGTACGCTGGCCCCGGGCGCCAAGACGATCGCCGCCGGCAGGCTGGGCACGCTGGCAATCGAGGGCGACAACATCGTCCTGGGCACGCCGTTCGTCTTCACGAAGGACAACATCGACCGGTTCGACTTCTGATGAGGCGCCCTGACCGGCTGCGCGCCCGGCGGGGCGCAGGTCATCGTGCGGCCCGAGACCGTGCTCGCCCCTGAGGGCCTGCTCCCGCTTGCCCGCCGGGCTCGGGAGCGTCCCGACGAACCTGGGCGAGGAGGTAGGCCGTCAGCGCGGCCGCGGCGGCCAAGACGCTCGCCAGCAGTCCGAGAGCCCCCGCGACGATCGCCGCCGTCCAGACGCCGGCGCCCAGGGCCATCCCCGGCGGGATCGCAAAGGCCGCGCCGGCCAGCAAGAGCGGCATGGCCAGGGCCTGGGCCTTGTCTCGGCGCCGCCAGGGCACCTGCGGGGTCGGCTCGCGCGAGCTGGCCCGCCAGAGGTGCCCCGCGCCGCCGACAAGCCAGAGCATCGCGACGTGGCCCGTCCACAGGCCGCACGTCAGCCGCCAGACCGTCGGCCCGTCCCAGACGTGCAGTCCGCCGAGCATCGCCGCCAGGATCGTCACCTCGTTGACGAGAAAGACCCCCCAACTGGGCAGCCCGCGCCGCCAGATGCCGCTGCCGGCCAGCCAGAGACCCGTCGCCGCCGCACCGACATACAGCCCCATGCACCGCCGGCAAACGCACAGCACCTGGCCGTCGGCTACAAGGCACGCCCGCTGCCCGCACACATAGGAGAAGATATCCGTCAGTGTGTCCATCGCTCTCGGTTCTGTCAGATCGGACGTTCGTCGGTCCGGCGTGGGGCGAGGTCTTCACCGTTGCCGATCGGGCCGGGTCAAGGGCCGGACGCGGCTGCCTTGTCCCGCCGTGAGACCGGCGAGAACTCCAGGCCGCCGAAGTTGAAGGGCGTGGCGTCAAACCGCACCTGCAACGAATGCGTCCCTTCCGTCAGCCTCACCGTCCGGGCCGGCAGCGGTCGGTAGTTGTCCCAGTATTGAGTGCCGGTCGTAAGCTTGGGCTTGAACGAGAAGTCGGTCAGCGGTTTATCGTCCATCGTCAGGAAGATCCGGTCCCGTTTCGTGGACGATCCCCGCATCGCATCGGGGCGCGCGATGAAGGGAGTCACGCGGTAGTCGCCCGTCTTCTGGACGCGGACGGTATAGACGACCCACAGGCCGCGATGACTGGCGCTGATACCGCTTGCCTTGGGGGAGTGGATGCCTTCGGTCGGTCGGAACTTCAAGTTCCACGGGGGCCGCCCGAAGACGTTGTCCCTCAGGTAGCTTCCGTAGGCTGTGCCTTGGCCGCCCTCGTCGTAGTGGCCGGCGACGAGCCGACCGGGAATGGCCTGGGGGCGCCCCCCGTACGGCCGACCCGGACGGTCCGAGTGCTTGCGGACCAGGAGATCCAGTGGCTCCGACATCCCGATGAGCCCGTCGCTGCCTCGGGCCATGGCGATCAGGATGTTGTTCCCCGTGTAGAGCTGGCTTGCGGGCACGGTGAAGGTGGCCGACGCGGATTCCTTCTCGGCACGAATCCGACCGTTATCGAACAGCAGAACACGCTTGATCGAGCCGCCCACCTTGTTGGCGGAGACCTCGAACGCCACGCTCTGGCCGGTCGGGACCACGCGGGCCGGCTTGCTCATCCGCAGGGACACCTTCGGCCTCTGTCGCGTGCCCGGGTCCTCCTCGTAGACGCGGACATAGTCCACGGTGAGTTGGTCCGGCCAGTTGGCGTCGGCGTAGTCACCCAGGAAGCTGCCCTTGCGGGGCTTGCGGAAGCAACCCGAGATCAGCACGTGCATCGGCTGTGTCGTGACGGGGACCTGCCTGTAATCCAGGCGGAACGTCTCCCTGCCGTCGCAGTAGAAGACGTACTCCAACGGCGTCCATTCGACGCCGACCACGTGGAACGCGTCCCAGTCGTTCACCAGGACGGACGTCCCGCGCGATACACGGTAGAGCACGTTGCCTTCCAGCTTGCCGAGGCGGCCTTGATCGCCGGCAGCGCGGGCCAGTTGCGAATCGAAATGCACGTTGTGCCTGAAGTCGAGCTTCTTCTTCGGCTTGACGAAGTCCTCGAAGACATCGATCTCCTGGCCCATCACGAACGGGTTGGGCCCGACCTCGACGCCGTAGAGCCAGAACGCGCCCCACCAGCCCGGCTGGCGCGTGAACCTCGCGCGGGCCTCGAAGTACCCGTACGTGCGATGGAACTTCCCCTTGGTGTGGATGCCGGGATGGTAGCGGTACGTCCCGTCCGCGTCGCGGGTGACCTTGACCACGAAATGCCCCTGGCCGTCGACGTCGGCATGGTCCTGGCACAGTCGGCCCTTCGAGCGGTTCCAGACAAAGGCCGGACTGATCGAGCGGGATCGCGTCCACTTGGATTCATCCAGCTTCGGGCCGCTGAACTCATCGCGGAAGACGAGCTTCCACGCCTTGTGTCGTGGCGGGCCGCCAGCCGGTTCGCCACCGGGGGCGGGTTCGGCCAAGACCGCGAGCAGCCCCGGCACCAGGGCGGCGAGTCTTCTCATCGTCTCTCTCCCACGGGGCATGGTAGCTCCCGGACGGGTGGGCAATCAACCCCCCGGCCCGCAAAAGCACGAGAGGATGTCCGTCCATGCGTCCATCGGCCTTGGTGCCTCCGCGGCGCGTCACTTGGCCTTGGCGGGCCGGCTCGCCGGCGGGGGCGGGAGCGCCTCGGCCGAGAGCCGTTTGCCCTCGGGCGAGAACAGGACGATCTGTGAGACCGTGCTATGCTTGTCGGTCCCGGCGAAACGTTTGAAGGCCACCCGTTTGCCATCGGGCGCGAAGGTGGGCTGGCTGAGCATCTCCTTGTCGCTCTGCCACCTGCGGAGGACCTTGCCGTTGGCGTCGAGGAACTGCACCTCCTTGCCGTAGGCCACCACCATGTGCTTGCCGTCGGGCGCGATGGCCAACTCGCCGGTGCTGAGGTCGGCGGTGACCTTCGGGCTCGGCAGCGTGGTCGATCGAACGAGTTGCCCATCGGTCCGCAGCCGATGGAGCCTGACCTGGTTATCGTCGGGGGACAGCAGTGCGAGCGTCTGGTTGTCGGTCCAGACGATCCCGCTGGCGGAGAGGTCCTTCTCCCACCGGACGGCGGTGGTTCGTTGCCCGTCGGTGGCGACGAACAGGACGGTCTTGTCGTGCAGGGCGGCCAGCATCTTGCCGTCCGGCGAGAGCATCGCGACGGTCGCCGGGGCGGCGAGGATCTTCTGGCCGCCGGTCTTGGGGTTGACGGCGACGACCACCTTACCCGCGCAGAAGTACACCCACTGTCCGTCGGGCGAGTACTGGGGGCGGGCCAGGACGTACAGGTAAGCCAGGGACTCGCCCGGCTTGTCGTTGGCGAAGTCGAAGACGGGCAGGTCGATGGTGGTGGTGGCGAGGACGACGTCGGTGGCCAGCGCGTCGCGGATGACGAGTTCGACGGGCGCGACCCCGCCGGCGAAGACACCCTTGCAGAACTCGAGGGTCTTTCCGAACGGGGGCAGGACGAGGTCCTTGGTCTTGGGCTGATTGGCGTCGGGTGCCTTCGGGGCGGGCATGTCGAGCGGTTCGACGCGGGGCAGGTCGCCCAGCATCTTGGCTCTGGCCTCGGCCTGGCCCCGGAGTTTCTTCGTGGCCTTGTCCGTCAGCAGGGGGATGCGAAGGTACGCGAGGCACTTGCCGTCGGGGCTGTAGGTCGGCGCGGTGAGCATGAACCGCCGCGTCTCGGCGACGACGCGGACGCGACCGTCTCCCGGGCGGACGCACAGCCGGTAGACGTGCTTGCCGGCGAGGTGGAGGTTCTCCAGGTCGTACGGGGTCATGGTGACGAACGCCAGGTCCTTGCCGCCGGGCGAGAAGGCCATCGGGCTCTCGGTGCAGGCCAGCACGTGCCAGAGCAGCGCGCCGGCGCCGACGGTCACGGCGAGGATCGCTTTCCATCCGGGCGTTCGCACGTCGTTCATTGGTCGTACCATGGCGGTTTCCTCGAGTAGAGACAGGGGGTGGGGTCTTTGGGGCGAACGAGTGCGCGGGCGAGGCTGCGGACGGCGATATAGGTCCCGCGTCCGAGCAGGGCCCAGTGGACGCGGCGTTTGCGGCGGTCGCGCTCGGCAAACAGTTGGCTGGCCGCCCGGAGCCATCGCTTGCGGTTGGTGCTGAGCATGAGCCGCCAGTAGAGGCCTTCGAGCCGTCGCAGGTCGAGCGTCTCGGTCCGGGCCACGGGCGTGTGGAAGTTGTAGCGGGCCTTGTCGTCCTGGCCGATCAGCCCGCGGCGGCGCGCGTCGTCGGCGACGGCTGTCCCGGGGTTCGGCGTCAGTGGCATGAGGAAGCAGTAGTCCATGCCCAGGTCGTATTGGCGGTCGACCAAGCGGTCGAGGTCGGCCCGCGTATCGTTCGCCAGGCCGAAGATCATCGTGCCGATCGTGTAGACCTGCGGGTATCGCTCGCGGAAGATCGCGAACGCCTCCCGGCAGATATCGAGCGAGTTGTTGTGCTTGTTCAGGGTGGCGAGCCCGGCGTCGTCGTCGCGCTCGACGCCGATCATCACCTGGTGGAGCCCGGCGCGGACGAGTTTCTCGAGCACGCCGAGCTTCTCGTCCCTCACGACGCAGTCGGCTCGGAGCCAGGCGGTGTGGAGCGTTCTCGCCCGGCCACGCGGGCCGACGAGGTCGCTGGCGAGCATGCGTTCGGCCCAGGCGTCGGACCACTTGGGGGCGGCGTTGAACGTGGGGTCCACCCAGCCGAACGTTCGCCGGCCGAAGTCGCGCACGAGCCGGCGGACCTCGTCGAAGCTCCGCTCGGCGCTCTTGGTGCGGTATCGCGGGCGGACGCGACCGTTGCCGTTGACGGATTCGCCCATGTGCTTCCACAGCACGCAGAACGAGCAGGAGTCGATGCACCCGCGCGAGTGCTCGATACTCACCAGGGCGGGGTGGTTGTGCGAGCCCCGGCCGTACTGGCCCATGTCGATCAGGTCGTAGGCCGGAAAGGCCAGCGTGTCCAGGTCGTCGATCAGCTTGCGCGGCGGCGTGACCGCGACGTGCCCGTCGGCGTCGACGAACGCCAAGCCGGGGATGTCTGCCCAGCGGCTGCGGTCGCCGGCCGACTGGAGCCATTCGACGAACGTCCGCTCGCCCTCGCCGCGGACGATGACGTCCACCGCCCCGTCGACGAGCGACTCGGCGAGCATGTAGGAGAAGTACACCCCGCCGGCGACGACGAGGCACTCCGGCCAGAGCCCCTTGGTCAGCTCCGCCGCCCGCAGGGCCTCGTGGGCCGAAACCGTCTCCTCGCCGATGCCCAGCACGTCGATGCGGCGTTCGGCCAGGCGGCGGCGAAGCGTCTTCCACCCGAACTTCTCCCCGGGCGCGTCCCAGACTTCGATCTCGACGTCGCCCAGCTCGCGCCGGACCGCCGCCGCCAGCGCCAGCAACCCCAGCGGCTGCCAGAAGGCCGACGTCTCGCTGTTGAACGGCCAGAGATACCGTGGCGGCCGAAGCAAAAGAACGCGCATAGGTCCATACCTCGCCAACCCGAGCCGACCGGCTTCGATCGCCCTGTAGAATATCTCCGCCGCTGACGTTGTGCGCGAGAAAAGCCCCGGGGACAAGAACGGTCGGGCTCATTCCATAGCTTGATCGTGGCCTCCGGGCCGATAGACTACAAACCATGCCCGCCGGTGCCCGGCTGGCAACGGATGGGTTTCTCTGCCGCCGCCGACCGAAGGAACAAACCAGGAGTCCCGTAAAATGAACCTGACCCCTTTTTTCTCTTCCTGCTTTGTCTTGATCGCCTCGGCCGGGGCGTGCGGGGCGACCTTCCACGTCGCGCCGGATGGGAACGACTCGTGGACCGGCAAGCTGGCTCGACCGAACGCCGGCCGCACCGATGGCCCGTTGGCGTCGCTGGGCGGTGCCCGCGATGCCGTCCGTGCGCTGAAGGCCCGCGGGCCGATCACCGAGCCCGTTGAAGTCGTCGTGGCCGACGGGCTCTACACGCTGACCAAGCCGATCACGTTCACGCCGGCCGACAGCGGCTCGAAGGCGTGCCCGATCGTCTACCGCCCCGCGGCGGGCGCCCGGCCGGTGGTCTCGGCGGGGCGGAGGCTCACGGGCTGGAAGGTCGGCCAGGACGGGACGTGGTCCGTCAAGCTGCCCGAGGTGGCGTCGGGAACGTGGCGATTCGAGCAGCTCTACGTGAACAACCGCTGGGCCCCGCGCGCCCGGACGCCCAACACACTGTACCACTACATGCTCGAGGCCGTCGGGCACGCACAGGACCCGCGAACGGGCAAACCCGCCAACCTGTCCAACCGTGCCTTCATCGCCCGCCCGGCCGACGTCAAGCCGCTCGTCTCGCTGAGCCGCCAGGAGCTGTCGGACGTCGTGCTGGTGACGTATCACTCCTGGGCCGTCGGCGTGCTGCGCATCGGCAGCATCGAGGCCGCGACGAACCGGGTCATGCTGACGGGCAACGCGCGCTGGCCGCTGTTCAACTGGGGAAAGCAGCCACGGTACCACCTGGAGAACTTCCGGGCGGCCCTGGACGCCCCGGGCGAGTGGTTCTGCGGGCGCGACGGCGTGCTGCTCTACAAGCCCCTGCCCGGGCAGACGCCCGCCAACACCGAGGTCGTCGCGCCGGTGCTGGACGGCATGGTACGGTTCACGGGCGATACGAAGACCAAGGCCCGCGTCGAGCACATTCGCCTGGAGGGCCTGGCGCTGCGCCACGCGGGGTTCCAGGTCCCGCCGCAGGGCCACGCGGATGGCCAGGCCGCCGTGCGCGTCGGCGCGGTCGTCGAGGCCAACGCCGCCAGCCATATCACGCTGCGCGACTGCGAGATCGCCTGCATCGGCTCGTACGCCGTGTGGTTCCATCGCGCCTGCCGCGACTGCCGCGTGGTCAAGACCTACATTCACGACATGGGCGCCGGCGGGGTGCGGTTCGGGCACGCCTGGGGCAACGACCACCCCGGCCCCGATCAGCAGACGAGCCATTGCGTGGTGGACAATTGCATCATCCACCGCGGGGGGAGGCTGTTCCGCGGGGCGATCGGCGTGTGGATCGGCCACTCCGGCGACAACCAGGTCACGCACAACGACATCAGCGACTTCTTCTACACGACCGTCTCGGTGGGCTGGCGGTGGGGCTACGCCCCGAGCGTCGCCAAGCGGAACATCGTGCGGTTCAACCACCTGCACCATTACGGGCAGTACGTCCTGAGCGACATGGGAGCGGTCTACACGCTCGGCCCGTCGAAGGGCACGACGATCAGCGACAACGTCATGCACGACGGCTACAGCTACGCCTACGGCGGCTGGGGCATGTACACCGACGAGGGCTCGAGCGATATCCTGTGGGAGCGGAACCTGGTCTACAACGTCAAGACGGGCGGCTTCCACCAGCATTACGGCAAGGACAACATCATCCGCAACTGCATCCTGGCCTTCAGCGACCAGGGGCAGATGCAGCGGACCCGCGTCGAGAAGCACCGCTCGTTCACCTTCACCAACAACATCGTGTACTGGAAGGACGGGCCGCTGCTGTCGAACCAGTGGCGCGACAAGAACTTCGAGATCAACAGCAATCTGTACTGGAAGGCGGACGGCTCGACGTTCACGTTCGCGGGGATGAGCTTCAAGGACTGGCAGGGCCAGGGCAAGGACACGAAGTCGCTCATCGCCGATCCGAAGTTCGTCGCGCCCGAGAAGCTCGACTTCCACCTGCAGGCGGACTCGCCCGCGGGGCGGATCGGCTTCAAACCGTTCGATTACAGCAAGGCGGGCGTCTACGGCGATGCCCAGTGGGTCGCCCGGGCCCGCGGGCTGACCATGCCCGTCTTCCACAAGCCCCCGCCGGCGCCCGAAGGTCCGCCGATGACGTTCCGCCAGGACTTCGAGGCCGTGCCCGTCGGCAAAAAACCCGACCGCTGCCGCATCCACCAGGAGAACAAGGGCGACTCGATCGCCGTGACCGACCAGGTGGCCCGATCGGGCAAGCGCAGCCTGCTCGTCCGCGACGCGCCCGGCCTGACGCACGCCTTCAACCCGCACTTCTACTACCTGCCCGACCACGGACGGGGCACGACGACCTTCGCCTTCGATATCCTCCCGGGCCCGAAGACGAACATGTACCACGAATGGCGCAGCGCGGGCAGCCCCTACAAGGTCGGGCCCACCCTCGCGATCCGGGCAGGCAAGCTCTTGGCCGCGGGCAAGCACCGCATGGACGTCCCGGCGGGAAAGTGGCTTCACGTCGAGGTTACCGCGGGGATCGGCCCGGACAGCAAGGGCTCGTGGCGCCTGACCGTCACCGGGGCCGACGGCAAGACACGGCGGTTCGAGAAGATCCCCAACGGCCACAAAGACTGGAAACGCCTCCAATGGCTGGGCTTCTCCAGCACGGCCAACGCCAAGACAACGTTCCACCTCGACAACCTGGTCCTGACCAGCAAGTAACCCCCCAAAAGGGGTCAGGGACATTTATGGCTTGAGGGCTGTCTCGGGAGGAGTAGATTGGGGGCATGCCCAGATATGCGCGACCGGCGACGGGTGGCCTGGTCTGTCACGTTCTGAACCGAGCGAATGCTCGGCTGCCGCTGTTTGAGGATTCGGCGGCCTACGCGTTGTTCGAGCAGACGTTGGAGCAGGCCCACGAGCGCGTGGCGATGCGGACGCTGGCGTACTGCGTGATGCCGAACCACTGGCACCTGGTTCTCTGGCCTCGCCGCGACGGTGACCTGGCCGAGTTCATGCGGTGGCTGACGATGACGCACACGCGGCGATGGCACGCCGTCGGCGGGACGGCCGGCATGGGCCACGCCTACCAGGGCCGCTACAAGATGTTCCCCGTCGAGGCCCGCCGGATCAGCCGGGCCGAGCGAGCCCGCGGCGTCGTGGACAAGGGCAGCTCGCTGTGGACCGTCCTTCGCTACGTGGAGCGCAACCCGCTGCGGGCTGGGCTCGTCAGCCGAGCCGAGCAGTGGCGATGGGGCAGCCTCTGGCGCCGCACGTCCGGCGATGCCGACCAGCGGGCTTTGCTGACCGACCCGGCGGCGGGCTTCCCGGCCGGGTGGGTCGACTACGTCAACCGGCCGCAGACGCTCGAAGAGGAGAAGGCCCTCGCCTGCTGCATTGCCCGAGGCCGCCCGTTTGGCCCGCCCGACTGGGTGGCTGCCACGGCCGCCAAACTCGGCATCGAAACCACCCTCCGCCCCCGCGGGCGACCGAGGAAACCGCCCCAAGACCCCGAAAAACGTCCCTGACCCCTTTTTTCCGGTGGGAAGGAGTATCCCGTGACACGTATGGTCATGTGCCATGGCATGGACATTGTGCTGGAGGCGGAATCGGAGGCCTTTTCGCAGGAGCTGACGTGCGAAGAGGGCACGGAGCCGGGGGTGTACTATGTTCGGCTGAAGCTCTCGGCGTCCAAGCCGGCGCCGCTGGGGACATTGGCGCTTTCCTGGAAGCTTCCCTCGGTCGATTTCCACTACAAGTGGAATTCGCGGTGCTACCAGAACCGGGCCCTGGACGCCGGCGTCGGCACGCAGAACTTCATCCAGAGCAGGGCCAACGCCGGAATGCCGGTCTACAGCCTGTACAACCTGGACGGCGTCAACGCATGCACGTGGGCGTTGTCCGACGCGGTCCACGACACCGAAACGGGCGGCTCGTATCGACACGGCAAGGTGTACGAATGCCGTGCGGTCATCTACGGCGCCAGGATCGGCGCCGTTGCGTACTACGAGGTCACGCTACGGTTTGACTTCCGGCGGATTCCCTACTACGCGGCCCTGCGGGACGTCTCCGCCTGGTGGGCGAAGATGCCGCAGTATCGGCCCTGCATTGCGCCGCCGGCCGCCCGAATGCCGCTGCTGTCGTCCTGGTACAGCTACAACCTCCATGTCGATCCGGACGATCTGGAAGCGCAGTGCTCCCTGGCCAAGGAGCTTGGGATGGACACCGTGATTCTGGACGACGGCTGGCAGACTGACCAGAGAGACTTCGGCTATCAGAACAACGGCGATTGGGAGGTCAGCAAGGCCAAGTTCCCCGACTTCGGCGCCCACGTCAGACGAGTGCAGGGCCTGGGCGTCAAGTACATGGTCTGGTTCTCCGTGCCCTTTGTCGGCGTTGAATCCAAGGCCTATCGGCGATTCAGGGACATGGCCATGCTCATGCCGGCAAAGGCCGGGGCTCGCTGGTTTTGCCTCGACATGCGATACCCCCAGACCCGCGCCTACCTGGCGGACATCTATGAGAGCTTCGTCCGTCAGTACGGGATCGACGGCTTGAAGATGGACTTCATCGGCAGCATCGGCCTGGCTCGGGACGGGGTCGACGCGTCGGACGATCGTCGCGATTGCGTCTCGATCGGCGAAGGGGTTTGCCGGTTGCTCGATGACGTGACGGCACGCCTCAAGGCGATCAATCCGGAGATCCTGATCGAATTCCGCCAGGTCTACACAGGGCCTGCCATGCGGAAGTACGCGACCATGTTTCGAGCGGTTGACTGTCCGAACAGCATCGGTGACAACCGGGTTCGTACACTGGACGTCCGCCTGCTCTGCGGGGAGACGCCCGTCCATGCCGACCCGATCACGTGGCACGACGACGAGCCAGTCCACAGCGCCGCGATGCAGATCATCCACGCCTTGTTCTCCGTGCCGCAGATCTCGCGGAAGGTGACCGAGCTGACCGAACCGCATCGGCGGATGCTCAAGCAGCAGTTGGCGTTCTGTCGGGAACACCGGGATGTGCTGCAGGAGGGGGAGCTTCGGCCGCTGTATCCCCATAGGCTCTATCCGCTGGTGATGGCGAAGACCGAGGCCAAATTGCTGGCGGCATTCTATTCCGGGCTTCCGTTGCGGCTGGACGAGGAGATCCCCGAGCAGTTGATCCTGGTCAACGGAAGCTACGGCTCCGAATTGCTCATCGACCTGGTCGAGCCGTTGGGGCCGGTGCGAATCAAGGTGACGGACTGCACGGGCGAGACGCTCACCGAACGGGAGATGGACCTTGGCAGAGGACTCTGCCGACTGGCGGTTCCCCCCGCGGCTCACGCCGTCGTGCGTCGCTGACCAGGACCGCCACCGTCAGGCCATCCGGTTTGGCGTCGATTCGGTACGGCCCATCTGGCGGAAGGACCCGCCCGACGGTGCTGGGGGGGGGCTTTCCCGGTTTTCGGCTTATTGGGGGCTCTCTGTCAACTTGGCAGATGAGATGTTCTTGAAAGGGTGGCCCAACCTCTTCTTTGAAAAGGGGTTGTCAAGACTCGTTGTCTGGCAGGAGGCTGAGCCATGTATGTGCACGGGATTCGTGCGTTGTTCCCGTTCCCAGGGGATGTTCTCAAGAAGGTCACCATGGCAGCGGACATCGTTTTCGACAAGTTCCATCTGATCGCCAACGACCACGCGGTGATCGACGAGGTTCGTCGGGCCGAGTGGCGCAAGGCCAACGCCGAGGACAAGGCCGTGGTCAAGGGCCAGCGCTACCACCTGTTCCGCAGCCCGTGGCGGCGCACCGCCAAGCAGACGCGGGACCTGATGGCCTTGCTTCATATCAACGAGGACCTCGCCTACCTGCTGCTGAAGCTGAGGCAAGAATCACTCGACTTTGTTCCGTCAAGTTGACGGAGAGGGTTATTTAGGGACCCGATCGGGACGATGGGGGTTATAGTAGTAATAGTCGTAATCTGTGTGTGAGAGTCGTAGACCCGGTTGTTGGAAGTGATGGGGCGTCCTTCACCACTGCCGTACATTCCAAAGGCCTGCGGGTTGCGGTCTGTACCGGCGGCGTGTGATCGGGCGGTGCCCGAGCTTCCACGGGACAAAAAGCAGCGGGATACCCCGCTGGTGTAGTAGAGGTCGTAGACGTTGAAGTGGATCGAGCGGAGCTTCTCCTGGCGGAAGGCCACGGGTTTGTTCATCGTGGCGGTGTTGTTTTTTTTGGTTGGCGCGCGGTGGGGGGGCATGCTGTTCGGGCGCACGACGCCGCGCCTGGCGGGACGCGCCGCTCGCCCCGGGCTCGAGAAGCAGGCGGGCTCGCCTGGCGCCTCCAGCCAGCTTCGCCCCATGCCCGGGGAGTTCAAGCCCCAGAGCGGGCTCATCCTCGGATGCAGCGAACTGCTTGAGAACGAGCCGAAGATCCTCGTCGACGTGATCCGGGCGACCCACCGCGATATCCCTGTCATCGGCCTGGTGAGATGCCCGAAGGAGCGCATGATGGGGGCCCAACTGCTGGAGAGGAATGGGCTTCCCGACGACGCCGTCCGGTTCGTCGTCCTGCCCGTGGAAGGGCCGTGGGTGCGGGACTACGGGCCGCTGTTCATCCAACAGACGAACGGGGCGGTCCACGTCGCCGACGGGCAATTGCCCCTGAAGGACGAAGGGGCCGGCGCACGCCACCGGTGCGAGGACGAGGCCCCCGGGGAGTTTGCCAAGGCCATGGGCCTGCCCGTTCGGCCCGTGCCGATGTTCCTCGTGGGCGGGAACCTCCTGAGCAACGGCGACGGCCTGTGCCTCTCGACTACCCGATTGGCCTTATACAACCGCCTGCTCGGGCACGATCCCAACGAGATCGGGCCCCTGCTCCAGAAGCACCTCGGGTTCAAGTCGTGGCTGTGCGTTGCCCCCCTGGCCCGCGAGAAGACCGGACACGTGGACATGTTCGTCACGTTCACGGCGCCGAACGTGGCCGTCGTGGGGCAGATCGCCCCGTCGGAGGACCCGGAAAACGCCCGCCGGCTCGACGAGACCGCTCGCGCGCTCCAGCGGAGACAGACCTCTCTCGGGCCGATCCAGGTCCACCGTGTGCCCATGTCGCGGACGCCCGGCGGCTACTGGCGGACCTACACCAACGTCGTGTTCGCCAACGGGACGCTGCTCGTGCCAACCTACACCGGCGCGGCGCCCGGAGAGCGGGACGAGGTGCTCTTGCTGTACGCCCGACTGCTGAGCGGCTGGAAGATCGTCGGCGTTTGCT
>Ga0272442_10005215_pt1 | contig 17471 bp, 16 predicted proteins | sample SSMForm2O_FD_200262 | JGI IMG/M metagenome (GOLD analysis project Ga0272442, IMG submission 200262) | Marine sediment archaeal communities from Little Sippewissett salt marsh, Falmouth, MA, United States - SSM-Form-2O | ecosystem: Environmental > Aquatic > Marine > Wetlands > Sediment ... | reverse complement strand
ACGATAAAGATGCCGGCTTCCGAGGCTTCTTTGACGATCGGCGTCAACGGCGCGGAATCGTGCGCAAGAATGACGAGCGCGTCAATGCCCTTAACCATCAGGTCCTCAACCTGAGCAACCTGCTCCGCCGGGGACGCCGCGGTGACGAGGAAGAACTCGATGTCCGCATCCTGGGCTTCCCAATCCTCAATCGCTACTTGCGCCCAGTAGTTGATACCACCGGTCCATCCGTGATCTGCTGTCGGAATGGACACACCGATCTTAATCGTGTCAGCCGCAAAAGCGGCGACGCCAACCATGGCAACCACGAGTGCTACTGCTAGAAGCTTCTTCAAGTCGTACCTCCTATGTGCTGTTGTGATTCCTGTCTCCCTAGATCGCTGCGCGTTTTCTCCCAGACCACCTCCGTCATGGTTCACGCAGCCAAGCTGACGTGCCCTTCACTCCTCCGACCGCGCACAAGCCTGTCGGAACCGGACAGCATGAGATCCTGATCCTGTGGAGAGATGAATCTCATATGTCTCGATCCTCTCATCCGGCGGTGGGTCACCATCCCCCACCCGATACTGAGATCGTCGACAGGTTGAGCGCTGCCAGTCGACATGCTGCGCATGTGTGCCCCTGCGGCGAGAGACGCCACCATGCCTGGGTGACGTTCCGTCGTAACGATGGATGGCATCCCTCGTCGCCCCCTGCCCTTCTTGCGTGCGCCAAGTGAGTCAAACGTGAGCCACGACAGGCTGCTCATTGCTTCGAGTTCGGCATGTCGTGCGGCTGTCACACAGCGCTTCACGTTCAACTCGACCTCACTTCTGAAACTCAATCGATGACTCTCGGAGGATCAACTCACAGTCCAGACAAACCTGTTCCGGGGCATGATCGGAGCCGTCCAGGCGGCGGATGAGCAACTCGGCCGCCTTGTCCCCAATCTCGAACGGTGATTGAGCCACCGAAGTCAGTCCCGGATAGATGGAACTCGCCCATGGTGGATCGTCGAACCCCACGATGGACAGATCGTGCGGATAACGCTGACCGCCCTCGCGTAGCGAACGAAGAACACCGAGCGTCATGATGTTGTTGGAACTGAAGATCGCCGACATTTCCGGAGCCCGTGATCGCAGGCGCCCCATTGCAGCCGCGGCGCCCTCGATCTCCAGACCGGCTTGTGCAATCCATCGCTCTTCAATCTCGATGCCATGGTCTTCGAGCGCACGCCGCCAGCCACGTAGTCGATCGTCAAACGTTCGAATCCCCTCGAGTTCGACGATCGTTCCGATACAGCGATGTCCGAGATCGATGAGGTGCGTCACAGCGTCGTAGCTTCCCTGTTCGTTGTCAGAGAAGACCTGGTCAACAGGGAGATCGACCGGACGGTCGACGACCACCAGGGGAACGTCAAGATCGACCAACGCGCGAAGATTCGTGTCTCCTTTCGATGTTGGGGCAACGATGAAGCCCTCAACACGCTGTTCCTGCATCATCGCGATGCTGCGGACTTCCGCGGACGCGTCCTCCCCTGTGTTTGTCAGGAGAACGCGGTACCCCGCATCCATCAGCCGATCTTCAATGCCACGGAACAACGATGCGAAAAAGGTATTCCCGATGTCAGAGACGATCACGGCAATCGTTTCAGACCGGCCGCGACGGAGACTCTGAGCCCGACGATCCGGTTGATAACAGAGTTCCTCAATCGCACCTCGTACACGAACTTCTAGATCTTCTGAGACAAAGCGCGTTCCGTTCAGCACATGCGAGACAGTGGATATCGACACACCGGCATGTTGTGCAACCTCACGCATTGTCGCCACGAAGCCTCCTTCGCTCGGGACACATGTAGGTCGTTGTGCGTCTACAAACGTTTGCGCAAACGTTCGCGCAAACGTTTGCTTTATAGCATGAATTTGCGGAGTTGTCAAGATTGCCCAGTGCTAATTCTGTAGAACACGGTGTTTCGGCCGCCGGAGACGCCAGGATCTCCCGAGCCAATGACCGAGCGCATCCGATCCCTCGCAGATGCGGGTCTTCATCTGGCCGAAGCACGTCGGATTGACGGGAACGCCTGCCCTACGCGTGATGTGGCATCATCACGTCCTGCTATGCAGACGGGAAGGACAAATGGTCGAGGTATCGCTTGGAGAATCCGGCATCAGACGACAGTTCGACGTACTCCGCGCGCTGGGCCAGTTCTTCGGCCTCCGTCTGCATCCGCCGATCGAGCAAGACGAAGATCGCGCCTTGCGCCGCCGTGTTGCCGACTGCGCGGATTCTCCCCTCGGCAATGGTCGGAAGCAGGCCCGTCCGGAGAGCACGCTGCGGGCGCAGGTGCGTTCCGAATGCTCCGGCCACGTACAAGCGAGCGACCTCGCACGCTCGCACACCTGAATGGTCCAACAAGGTGTCGATGCCGGCGCGAATCGCGGCCTTGCCCAGTTGGAACTGTCGGACATCCTCCTGATACAGACGAACCGGCGCGTCGCCGTCCGTCAGCACGAGCGCGCGGTCGCGTCCCTCGCCCTCGATTCGGTCCGCAAGGTCGCAGGGGTCATCCACCATTTGACCTGTCGAATCAATGCATCCGGCGATTTGGCACTCGTCGATCGCGCCGATCAATCCCGTACCGCAGAGTCCGCGCGCGTCGCCACCGCCGATCACGGAGGCTGTGACGCTGCCGTCCTGGATGGACACATCCTCGATCGCTCCAGTAACTGCCGTCATTCCTTGCCGGATGGCAGCCCCCTCAAACGCTGGCCCTGCCGCGGTGGAACAGCTCACAAGCCGATGATCCATCGCCAGGGCGATTTCTCCGTTGGTGCCGATGTCCACGAGCAGTTCCGGCTCCCCCGACTGTCCGAGTGACGTCGCGAGCAAGCCCGCGACGATGTCGGACCCAACGTAGCTAGAGATCCCCGGCAACAGCAACACATCGCCGGATGGATGCATGCACAGACCCTCTTCGGATGCCTGGAATTGGACGGATCGAAGGAACGCCGAGACATAGGGCACGTGATCGATCCCGACTGGGCTCACGCCGATCATCAGATGCATCATCGTCGGATTCCCGACCACAACGGCTCGATAGATGGACCTCGGGTCGGCATCCGCGGCCTCGCAGGCCGCTTGCAGCCGTTCGTTCAACCCCTCGATGAGCGTTTCATGCAACTCGGCCAGTCCCTCATCGCCTCGTTTGCGTACGCGCCCGATGCGCGAGATGACGTCCGCTCCGAAAGCACGCTGTGGGTTGTATCCAGCACTGCTGCCGACGCGGCGACCGGTCATCAGGTCATAGAGGTAAACGGCCAACGTCGTCGTACCGACGTCAATCGCTGCTCCCAATACAACGCCCTCCCCCGAACGCACATCGAGGACTCGGCCATTGCCTTTGATCACTTGAACGCGACGCACGGCGCCCCTCGGCCGGTCCGACAATCCACGCATGGCGGCAAGCGATATGGGAAGGTGCTCGCCGAGAGCGGTCAACAGCGCATCCATCCCAGCAAGAGGGTCATCCCGTGTCGGCGGCGCAAGATCCGCGGTCACGGCAGCAATTTCCGGATCGAGTGAGAGTCGTGCGACATCGAACTCGAAGGTCGCCTTGCTCTCCAGCTGCTCTGTCTCTGAGGGAATCTCGATCTGCATGCCGTCTTGCACCGGATGCTGACACGCCAGTCGCCAGCCGTCTTGAATCGCCTGTGCCGACAGGAAGCGCCGTCCCGCCGGACTTGCTTCCGGAGCCTCGCCAGAGAAACGTACGAGGCACTTCCCGCAGGTTCCGATTCCGCCGCAGTCGGTAGACAGGGGGAGTCCGGCAGCAGCGAGCATTTCAGCGCAAGATCTTCCCGGTGTGCTCTCAACGGTCCTCCCGGACGGCAGGAGCGTCACATGGATTGTGGCATGTCCGCTGTCTGCAGCGGCACGCTCGATCGGGTCCTCAGCGGCCGAGTTCGACATGTCAGACTCTCCTTCTCGCCCCGCCGCTCGATCGCGTACGCCGAACGGTCTCGGCAGCGGCATATCCTCGTAGGGCGGCGTTTCCTCGGCTATCCCCATCCGTCACGGCGCACAATGGACGGAGCGCAGGGTTGCCTTCCTGCACCAATCGCGATACGGTCATGGCCTGCCTGCGTTGGGATCCACAGGAGGCTGGCGGCAGCATCGCGCACAGGCCGTCTTCTTCGCTGATCATACACCCCGACAGGGCATCGACGATGCCGCTTCCAGGAGGGAATACCGTGCAGTCAGACTACGTCCCGCAACCGATCGCGTGCTTCGACGTCCTCGATGTTGCAGCCGAACTCCCAACCGACGTAGTGCTTGACAACATGTGGAAGGCCGGGTTTCCAGCGACCGACGTGAGCAAGACCTTGATGGCAGCCCTGCTTCCGACCGCGACGGCACTCCTCAAACCCCAATCGATCGGACGTCTGTATGAGGCAGCCGCGCTTCATCCAGCGTCCCGACAGCGGCTCCCCGAACCGATCCGTTCCGCCGATTATCTGCTGTTTGCTGTCGCCACCGCGGGACGATCGGTGGATGATGAGGCCGCTCGGTTGCGTTCGAACGGCGATTTGGTGAACTCCATGGTGCTGGACGCCATCGCGCTGACCGCTCTTTGCGAGGCCACCGCCCATCTGATGGCGGCCGTCCGCGACTGGGCGCGCAGTCGCACCCTGGGAATCAGTCGCGCGGTCGCCCCCGGATCCGGGGGCGACCGGTGGGATCTTCCCAATCAGGATCTCTTGTTTGCCCACGTGCCAGCCGGCGAGATCGGCGTCGAACTCACCCCTGCGTTCTGGATGCTTCCTACGAAGAGTACCTCGTTCGCGCTCGGTATGGGCAGGGACATCCAAGATGTCAAGGATCCGTTCTCGTGCATGGGCTGTCCTCGCCTCGACTGTCCCTATCGGCACGACAGCTCAGAAGAGATGATCACGATCACGTAAGCCGGCCTGCGCATGACAGCGACTCACGACGCTGCGCCTTCACCCTCATCGAAGCCGCAGCCCCGTGTTCATGCCCTTCAACCAGTCGCGTGGGTCGCTGGGTGCGCTCCTCGCCCGAGCCTGCAACAAGGCGGTTCGCGCGGGAGGCTGGATCGAATCCGCAACTGCCGCCAGGTATCGTAGGGCTCCGGGGCTGTGTCATACGCTGAAGCCCCCCTCTTGCCAAGGACTGGCAATCGACCGTGTCCGGGAACCGCACTCCATCGACTGTCATCTCCGTCCATGCTGCAACCACTGGGTCGCGTACCTGAACCGGTGGAACTACGACCGCCAGTCACTGTCGCGATCTCGTCATCGGCTCTTGTCGCAATCGACCACAGCATGTCTGACAAGCGTCAGTCTGACCACCAGGCCTAGCTCTCCAGCAGATGTTTCGCTAGGCGTACCGCGCTCGCGGCGTCCGAGGCATACCCGTCTGCCCCAATACTCTCCGCGAATTCGCTCGAGAGTGGTGCGCCTCCGACCATGACGCGAACGGTATCTCGGACCCCGGCTGCCTCCAGGGCTTCCACGACGCCCCGCATGTTCACCATCGTCGTCGTCAGAAGCGCCGACATGGCGACAATGTCCGCCTGACTCTCCCGAGCTGCGCGTACGAACGCGTCGGCGGAAACATCGACCCCAAGGTTCACAACCTGGAACCCCGCACCTTCCAGCATCATCGCGACGAGATCCTTGCCGATGTCATGAAGATCGCCTTCGACAGTCCCGATAATGACAACGCCTGCCGGCGGAACGTCGTCCTCCTTGAGAAGTGGCTGGAGGATGCTCAACGCAATCTTCATGGTCTCGGCTGCGACAAGCATCTCGGGCACAAAACGCTCGCCTCGCTCATACTCGTCTCCGACAATGGCCATGGCGGCAGTCAACGACTCAGACAAGATGCTCTCGGGAGCGAGCCCTTCGGACAGGGCGGAGGATACTAGCGCGCTGATGCCGTCCATGTCGCCATCCAGAACGGCTGTCCGGATCGTGATAAGTCCTTCTTCTCTCGACTGTGTCATATCTGGTCCCCCGGTTGACAATCGCTTGCCTGATCTTCTGTCGTACGCTCGGCGCGTGCAGCCTTCATGAACGCCTCGATGTTATCCAACGGTGTCTGAAGCGGGAGATCACATCCTGTACTGAGGATGAAATTGCTGTGTCCTTCCATCGTCATTCGTAGGTCTCGAACTGCCCTCTCCACACACGCCCCGTCCTCAGCGGACATGACTCGCACGGGGTCGATGTTGCCGACGAGTACGACGGACTCCGGTACTTTCTCTACAGCGACGGAGAAGTCCACGGCACTGTCGAGGCTCAATCCGTCGACTCCGGTCTCACACATCGGGCCAAGAAGCGGTGTCGTGTTCCCACAGATGTGGAGAACACAGGCAGAGGCGGTTTCGTCCGCAATCGCCCGTACATGCCGACCGGAGAACTCCGAGAACGCCTTGGGGGAAAGAAGAACAGCGGTCGGCTCGAGGATCACGATGAGATCCGCTCCCGCGCGAACACATGCACTCGCGTATGCTTGGATGACCTGAGCCGCGAACTCGAGCAGCTCGTGGACAAGCTTAGGATCCCGGAGGGTTCCGATAGCGACCTCGTTCGCCCCCATGAGGAGTCCCGCCAGTGTGAACGGCCCAGCAACGTAGGCGCCCAAAGAGGAAGTCACTTCCCCGGCAAGGATCGAAATCGTCTGCAGGAACGACTGCAGACGCGTGTCCTGCAGCACATCCTGGGCGCGGAGCCTTGCTAGATCGTCACGCCGGTGGACGGGATGCTCCTCCACGGTCGGCGATTCGTTGTCCTCGAAGCGAACGGCCAATCCGAGTGCACCGGCCTCGACCGACAAGTCCATCATCGGGACGACAAGGTCCGGGTGCCATCTTGAGGATGCCGCAAGGATGGATTGTGAGTGCGTTTCCGCGTCGAACAGATTCTCGCGTATGGTTGTCCTTGTCAGTCGAGCGCCCGGGTATCCGAGAAGTGGCGCCACGGGCAACCGTTGCAGACTGTCAATCCAATCCTGCAGTGCGTTCATCTATGTCACCTCCCCAGTCGCTCTTCTCTCGTTGTGGCCTGCGTGCGTCGCCGGGACAGGGATGGGAGCATGGACCGAAATCGCAATTCCAGCGACCAAACACGCTGCTCGTTCCACGCACGGATTCGCTGATGCCAACGATGAGCATGCGGCAGCTGACAGGGATCATGAGCGAATCGGGATTGAGGGTTACCCCCATCTCGTTCGCAGGCAGCCAGTCGAAGATCAACCGCTGGAAGGAGAGATCCCATGATTCCGACGTGGTTCCCAGTACATGCGCAGAACTAGAGTCGCAGCCGGCATCTGATGCCAGATTCCGGATTGTCGATGTGAGTCGATTGCATAGATCATCCAACGCAACGATTCCGCTCGTGTCGCAGATCCACGCATCGATCCACCGCCCCTTTGCTCGCAACTCCGCTGCAAGGGCTGTGATTCCGCTCCCGACTGTGCCGATGCCGACACCCATTGCGTCCGCTCGGCGGATCGGTTTAGGCAGATCCTCGCGGCCCATCTCCTTGCACGACCCAATCTCCATGATTCGTCCGATACTCCTCATCGAGAGCGTCCGATGCATGTCCGGAAGAAGGGACTCGACACGATTGCCCATGCTGTCGCATCGAGCGGCAACCGAGGAGGCCATCCTGGCCAGGATGCGGTCAGCGCTCGGCAAGCATGGGGGCTCCACAAGCAACAGCTCCGTGCGTTTGGCTCCGGCAAACAACGCACGGTGACTATGCATCGCGCGAGAGTAACGCCCTACCGCTCGATTCATCGAAGAGGTGCAACCTGTCAGGACTGGCATACAGTCCAATGGTGGAACCGATATCAACCTGGCAGTGGGCATCCAAGCTTGCCACGACTCGCGTGGAGCCGATGTCCGCGTAGACGAGAAGCGAATGCCCAAGTTGCTCCGTTACCACGACTGTCGCCGGAATGGAGTCGCCCCGTCCGGTGACAGGGCCCTCGAAATCCTCGGGCCGGATTCCGAGAAGAACATTCTCTGGAAGGGCGGCCAGTGAATCGCTCCGCGGAACGGACACTTCGTATCCCTCGCCGTAGATGCCGATCCGATCGCCCTCATCGAGGGCCTGCACAGGAAGGAAGTTCATTGCCGGACTTCCGATGAAGCCCGCGACGAAGGCATTCGCCGGATGATCGTACGTCGTCTTTGGCGAGGCGTACTGCTGGACGACCCCATCCTTCATGACGGCGATTCGATCTCCGAGCGTCATGGCCTCCACTTGATCATGGGTGACGTAGATCGTTGTTGTCTTCAGTCGCTGATGCAGCTGCTCGAGCTCCGTCCGCATCTGGACCCGAAGCTTCGCGTCCAGATTGGAGAGGGGTTCATCGAACAGGAATACCTGGGGATTGCGAACGATGGCTCGTCCGACCGCGACGCGCTGCCGCTGCCCCCCGGACAGTTCACGAGGCTTGCTGCGGAGTTTCCCCTCAATCCCAAGCAGCTCAGCCACCCTCGTAACCCGTTCGCGGATCTCAGCCTTGGGACGCTTCCGAAGTTTCAGGCCGAATGCCATGTTTCCGAAGACATCCATGTGCGGGTAGAGAGCGTAGTTCTGGAAGACCATCGCGATGTCACGGTCCTTCGGAGGAACGCGATTCACCGTACGTTCGCCGATTGCAATCGTACCATCGCTGGCTTCCTCCAAGCCTGCGACCATTCTGAGAGTGGTCGTCTTTCCACATCCCGATGGGCCGACGAGGACCGTGAATGTCCCATCCCCGACAACCATCGACAAGTCATCGACAGCCGTGAAGTCGCCGAACTTCTTTGTCACACCTGTGAGAGTTACGTCTGCCATGCGGTTCGTCTCTCCTTCCGAGACTCGCCGGAACGCCGGCGGTCGGTTTGACATTTTTATCATAAAAGGATAAAATTATCAACATGCGCAGGATGGACTCCAAAACACGCGAGCTTGCAACGGTCAGCTATCTGCACTATCGCAAGGGCCTCAGTCAGACGGAAATCGCCAAGCAGTTGGGGAAGTCAAACATGACGGTCTCCAGGTTGCTTCGTGAGGCACGCGAGCGCGGGATTGTGCAATTTCGACTCACCGTGCCATGTCCAAGTGATCCAGTCGTTGAATCCAAACTGAAGGCGAAGTTCCCTGGCCTCGATGATGTCATCGCGGTCGATGACAACCTCCTTGGCACGGGGGACATGAAGCGCCTCCTCGGTCATGTCGCAGCAGACTACCTCCCGTTTTTCCTCAAAGACGGCATGCATCTCGGCGTGGGCGGCGGCGAAACCGTTGCTCACGTCGTGGATGCAATCGACGACAGCCTCGGGTTCTCCGACATCACCGTCGTGCAGCTGACAGGGGTCACTGGGCAGATTGCGAGACTCGGCAACGAGACGCTCACAACCCAGAAACTCAGCGAGAAGCTCAATGCACGTGGTTTCTTCTGTCCGATTCCCAGTCCGTTCGACAAGGATCTGCTCAAGGAAGGCGAACAGCTTCTTGCACAGTTCGGAGTCGAGGCGGCAGAGCGGTGGAACTGCATTGACGTGGGTGTTACCGGTATCGGCGGAAGCCATTCTCGGATTTCGCCCTCGCGTGAGGGTTACCTATCGATGGAACAGCTGGATGCGCTCTATGCCAAGGGAGCTGTGGGCGACATCTTGCTTCACTTCATCAGGGCAGACGGCAGGATCGTCGATCACGACTTCGACGCCACGGTGACAGCAATCTCCTGGGAGCAACTCCGGCGAGTTGAAACGGTCATTGCGGTGGCCGGCGGAGACGACAAGACCGACGCAATCTCTGGCGCGCTGCATGCGGGAGTGCTCAATGTGCTCATCACCGACCGCAGCACCGCATATCGCGTTCTTGAGTGCGAAGAACATGAAGATGGGGAGGATCCAGATTGATCTTGGTTGACAGGTTCTCCCACGGACAAGGAGGTCCGTTCTCTCATAGGAAACATGTGTCTCCACGAAGATCGATACCGGAACTAGGAAGGGAGGTGGTCAGAGCGAGACATTGCGCGAACAGGGTACTGCAGGAGGACCGCCAATGGATGGCAGGGTTCCGAAAGGGAGGGAATAACGCATGAATCGCTTCAGTAAGTGTACATGGCTTGTCTGTCTCTGTCTGGTAGGCCTGTTGGCCGTACCGACCGTTGCAGATCAGCTTCTCTCGAACGAGGAAATTCTCGCTCAACTCAGCGAGATGGACATCGACTGGGGGCAAGCCGACGGAGAAAGCATCTACTGCGCGCTCCAAAGCGAATCGGACACGTGGAAGTGGGAAGAATACGGTCTATTCGATCTCTTCCAGGAGCTGACGGGCATCATCGTCGACTACACGATGTTCGAGGAAGCACAGCTTAGGGAGAAAACGACGACCGACATCATGACGGGCACGGGGATTTTCGACGCCTACATGTTCGACCCCATGTACATGCGTGGGTACGACCGTGCCAGTGGGCTTCAGGATCTCAATGTGTTCCTCAACGATCCAGAACTCACCGACCTAGTTGGGATGGGCTGGCCCGACGACTTCCCCGCGGATTTCGTCGCCATGGGGTCACTTGACGACCGCATCTTGGGAATCCCCATGCACATGTCGGGACAGATTCTCATCTACAACAAGCGCATCTTCGAAGAGAACGGACTCGATCCGGACCAGCCGCCGACAACGATGCAGGAACTCGTTGAGTACGCGGCAGCGTGTCACCACCCGGAGGATGGGCAATACGGTATTGCGCTACGCGGACAGCGCGGCGCAGGGCTGAACGTCTTCTCCTGGTCGTCCTTCTTCAAGGCATTCGGTGGAGAGTGGTTCAACGAAGCCTGGGAGCCTATGCTTGATTCCGCAGAGGCAATTGCGGCGGTCGAGTACTACTCCGACCTCATCTGTGACTACGGCCCTCCGGGCGTTGCCAGTTGGGAATGGAGCAAGATCCTCAACGGTCTCCAGCAGGGGACGGTCGCGATAACCATCGACGCCCCTCCGTTTGCCGGCATGATCGAAGATCCGGAGAAGTCGCTGACAGCAGGTGAGTGGGGATACGCTGTGAATCCAGCGGGTGCCGCAGGCAGCGTAATGACACCGTACTCGTGGTTCCTGGGAATCAGTCCCTATGCTTCCACCGAGAAGCAGGAGGCCGCGTGGTTGTTCGTCACCTTCGTGACAAGCAAGCCGGTTCAACTCGCCCTTGGCGCCATGGAGTGTCCAAGCCGCAAGTCCGTAATCCTCGACGAGTCGCTCAATGAGGAACTCCCGTGGATGGCTGAGTGGCAAGCGGCACTTGTCAGCAACTCTCAGTACGCGGATCCGGATGCTCGCCCGCGACTCGCCGAATGGGCTGAGATTGGTGACGCAATGGGTATCGAATTGGAAAGCGTTATCGCTGGCAGCAAGGATGCAGCGACTGCCTGCGAGTCGGCCAACCAGATGATCCTACGAATCATGGAAGAAGCTGGCTACTACTAGGCCGTCGCTTGGAGGCAAGTCGCCGCATCCGGCAGATGATACACGGTGACTTGCCTCCGTTTCACGGATTTCCGTGAATTCGTCAAAACCACAAGGAAAGCGGGTAGAACAAGCATGCACTCATTGTCCAGACACCGGTATCTCTTCCTCTTGCCCGTGCTGGGATACCTCCTTGCTTTCGTCATCTTCCCCACGATCTATACCTGGAAGATGAGTTTTAGTTCGTACGGGTTGGGTGTGAACAAGTTCGTCGGCCTCAAGAACTACATCTACCTAGTCCATGACTCGACGTTCATCACAGCGCTGCTCAACACGCTGTATCTCGTTTGCGCCGCCGTGGCGATCGAGTTGGTCCTCGGCTTCCTGATCGCGATGCTGTTGAACCGTAAGTTCATGGGCAAGACCCTGGTATTCTGGTTCATTCTGCTTCCAATGATTGTGGCCCCCGTTGTCATCGGGCTGGCGTTTCGCGTCCTCTATGACCCGACGCTTGGCCTCATTAACTGCATTCTCGGATGGATGGGGATTGCCGGTCCCCAGTGGCTTACAACTGCCAGCTTGGCAATGCCCAGTATCATCCTGATCGATGTGTGGCAATGGACCCCTTTCATGGTGCTACTCCTCGTGGCTGGACTGCAGTACATTCCCAAGTCAATCATCGAGGCCGCAAAGGTCGATGGAGCGACGAAATTCAATCTCTTCCGCTACATCACACTTCCGCAGATGAAGAATTTCATCGTCATTGCCGTGATGTTCCGCGCGATGGACTGCTTCAACAACACGTTCGCACAGATCTTCATGACCACTCGTGGCGGGCCGGGCCTCGCGACGGAAACACTGCCGATCCTGACCTACAGGACGGCTTTCGTGTTTGTGAAGTTCGGACGGGCAGCCGCGATGAGCATGATGCTCTTCTTCGTCATTCTCGCGTTCATCACCATCGTTCGCCGCGCGTCTCGTGAGAAACTCTTGCAAACGATCTAGAGGAAGGATAGAACACACATGAACCGACCAACCGACAAGCGGATCGCCAAATCTGTCGGATTCATCTTGCTACTTGCCATGATATGCTCGGTGTCGTTTTTTCCGATCTTCTGGATCTTCACCACGGCATTCAAGTCGCCTTCCGACGTCATGTGTTCGCCGCCCAAGATGCTCTTCGTGCCCACCATCGACAACTTTCGGACCGTTCTCGGCAAGCCTGGGGTGGGCGGGATGTTCCTCAATTCCGGGGTTATCGCACTCAGTGCATCCCTGATCGTCATATGCCTTGCGTTTCCTGCCGCCTACAGCCTTGCGCGTTTCCGCATGAAGCGCAAGGACGATATGGCATTCATGATGCTGTCGCTAAAGATGTTCCCGCCAGTTGCCGTCGTCATTCCGTTTTACATCATGTACAACAAGATCGGCCTCTACGACTCGCAGATCGGCCTGATCCTGCTGTACGTCGCCGTGAACATCCCGCTGGCCGTGTGGCTCCTCCTTGGATTCCTCAAGGAGCTGCCCGTCGCTCTTGAGGAAAGCGCCCTCGTAGACGGAGCAAGTCCGATCCAGGTCTTGATGCGCATCGTGCTTCCACTCTCGGCGACCGGGCTGGCTGCGGTCGGGATCCTGACATTCATCATGTGCTGGAACGAGTTCTTCTTCGCCTTGGTACTCACGGGGCGGAACACCAGAACACTGACGGTATTCCTTTATTCGTTCATGACGTTCCGCGAGATTCAGTGGGGACCGTTGATGGCCCTGGGAACGATGATGACGCTACCTGTGATCATCTTCTCGATGTTCTTCCGCAGGCAACTCATCGAGGGAATCACGCTTGGAGCACTCAAGGAGTAGATGCAATGACGCCTACATCCAACCATGAAAACACGTTGTCTCCACGCGAGCGGGTGCTTCGTGCACTCGCTCATGCGGAGCCCGATCGCGTACCGATTGTCATCGGCGGATCGGCGCAGAAGATCGCACTTTCGACGCTCAGGGAGCTCCTACGTCACTACGGATTGCCGGAATCATCCCTGCGACGAGTGTTCGCGCAGTTTCGCTTTGAGCACGTCTCCGAGCCGCTGTGGGAGAAGCTTGGCGTAGACGCCCGACACGTGTACTGGCAACCGGAAGATACGTTCTCTCCGAAGCTGCAGGAAGCCGGCGAATCGTACGTGGATGATTGGGGATTAGACTACAATTTCTCACTCGGCGGCGGTGCTACGAGCTGCGTGTATCGAAGCGCCCCCCTTGCCAACGCAACCGTGGAGGATCTGAGTGCGCGAGCGTGGCCGGATCCCGATTCAGATGATCGCACAGTGGGGATGCGAGAAGCAGCCCAGAAGCTGTCTTCTGTCGGGCGGTATGCAGTGTACGCGTATCGCCATGGGGGCGTGTTCGACTATGCGTCGTTCCTTCGCGGAACGGAACGCTTCATGCTGGATCTCGTGATGCGCAAGACGTTCGCAAGAGGTCTTCTGGAGAAAGTCACCGAGGTACTTGTGTCGTTCTACGAGCGCTTGCTCGACGCGGTTGGCGAGTATGTCGACATTGTCGAGATTGCCGACGATCTCGGCACACAGAAAGCGCCGATGATTTCACCCAAGACCTATGACGAATTCGTCAAGCCGTGTCACAAGACACTCATCCAGGCGATCAAGCGGAATCACCCGAACATCAAGGTCATGATCCACTGCGACGGCGGCGTGCGTCCCTTGTTGCCTGGAATGATTGAAGCCGGGATTGACATCCTTAACCCTCTTCAGGTGACCGCCGGTGGAATGGAGCCCAAGGCTCTCAAGCGGGATTTTGGCGATGCACTGGTGTTCCAGGGTGGCTTAGACACTCAACACCTGCTGATCAATGCCACCCCCGAGGAGGTCGCGCAGGCAACGCGAGAACTGATCGACACGCTGGCTCCGGGCGGAGGATACCTCTTCGGCCCATCTCACAACATCCTCGCCGACATCCCGATGGAGAACGTCATCGCCATGTTCGAGACCGCGCAGAGCCACGGTCGAGGGTAGAGAAGGTGGTGCAATGACCGCACAGAGCAGGGTCCATGCCGAGAGAGAGCCGCTTCTTCTGGGAATCGACTTAGGGACCAGCCATCTGAAAGTCCGCGTGTTCGATCTCGAAGGGCACGTCTGTGGTGTTGGCGATGCCCGGGTTCCAATGCTCAGACCCGGACCGGGTTGCTATGAGCAGGATCCTGAATGCTGGTGGGCCCTGCTGTGCGGACTTCTTCGTGACATCGAGAGTGCATCGCCTGGGTTGTTGGCACGGAGTGTAGTCGTCAGCGTCTGCGGACACAGTCACGGCCCGACACCGTATCTCGGAAACCGTGGACCGTTGGGTAATTGCATCACTTGGCTTGATCAACGTGGTAACGACGAAGTCGCGTGGATGCTGTCCGAGATCGGTGAAGCCGCTTTCCGTGATGAAGGAAATATGGTCGTCGACACCTGCTATACGGCCGCCAAGCTGCTGTGGATCAAGCGCCACTGTCCGGAGATCTACGAGGCGGCAGAGATGTTCCTGTTGCCGAAGGACGTCATTGTGCATCGTCTGACGAACGTCTTCTCGACCGATTTCACTGACGTTTCCGTCACGAATCTCTACTCCGCGGAGAAGAACGCGTGGTCCGAGATGCTGGTCGCCAGTTGCGGCCTGGATCCAGGCAAGCTTCCGCATGTTCATCAGCCGTGGGACATCGTCGGCAACGTCACCGCCGATGCTGCCCGCCAGACCTCCTTACGCGCGGGGACACCCGTTATTGCCGGCGCTGCCGATTGGGCATGCCTGTACTACGGAGCCGGCGGGGTACGTCCGAACGTTGTCGTAGACCTAGCCGGCACCGTGGGCGGGGTCATGATCACCACCGGGACTGACACCAACCTGCCCGGGATGCCCAGCCTGATTCCCGGCATTCGCAATAGCATCGCAGGATGCATGGAGGCATCCTCGGTGATCTACGAGTGGTTCATCGATGAATTCACCGAGCAACGCTCCCCCGGGGCGGGCGCATCCCGCTTCGAGCAGATGAACGGTGAGGCGAGGAACGTGCCTGCGGGGTCCAACGGTCTTCTCGTGCTGCCCCACTTCGCCGGTGCACGCAGACCACAGAAGGAAACATCAAAGGGAGTGATTCTTGGTCTGACCCTAAGTACGACACGAGCAGCGATTGCTCGCGCGATTATCGAGGGCGTAGCGCTCGAGACTCGCCGTGCCACTCAGCGGATCAAGGATCGAGGAATCCCCGTGAAGCTGATTCGCGCCATCGGGGGCGGCGCACGAAGCGCCTTGTGGCGTGAGGTCAAGGCTGACGCAATCGGCGTGCCGTATTGCACGCTCAATCAGATAGAGGCCGGAGCCTTCGGAGCCGCCATGCTTGGCGGGTTTGCAGTCGGAGCATATTCGACGCTTGAAGATCCAATCGATCGATTGCTGCAGATCGAGAACACCACGCTCCCTCGAGAAATGAATCGGCGCTTGTATGACGACCTGTACGAGATCTACTGCCGGTTTTCGGATGGGATGGAACATAGCGGCCTGTACGACCAGGTCGATCGCTTCACAGGAAAGTACAGCGCGAATAGAACCGATTTGCATACTGGAAAGGAGTCATCAACATGAAGGCAGTTGGGTTGTACGGACTCGGAGATGCCCGGGTGGTCGATCTGGAGAAGCCTGTTCCGGGACCTGGTGAAGTCGTCGTTCAGGTCAAGGCCGCCACGACATGCGGCACGGACCTGAAGACGTTCCTGAGGGGGCGCCCGAATCAAACGTTCCCCACCATCCCGTGGGGACACGAGTGCTCCGGAGTGATTGATGAGGTGGGTGAAAGCGTTGTCGGGTGGAAGCCGGGAGATCGCGTGGCGTTCCACAACTCGGCACCGTGCTATCAGTGCTACTTCTGCAAGCGACAGCAATTCGAGTTGTGCGACAATCTGCTGAGCAACTGGGGAGCATACGCAGACTACATCCTCGTTCCAGCACCGATTGTCGCTACTGCGATGTTCGCAATGCCCGAAGAGATGGAGTTCGAGACGGCATCCCTGCTGGAACCGTTCGCTTGCACAGTCTACGGAGCGGCACGTGCCGGCATTCGGCCCGCCGACTCCGTGGCTGTCATCGGAGCGGGATTCCAGGGCGTCGGGATGATCCAGCTGGCGAAACTCTACGGCGCCTCGCAGATCTTCGTTCTCGACTTGATCCCGTCTCGGCTGGAGCTTGCGGAGTCGTTCGACTGCGTCATCCCCATCAACGTCAACAACGTAGATCCGCTGAAGGTCATCAAGGATGCAACCGAACAGCGTGGCTGTGACGTCGTGATCGAGGCGGCGGGAACCCCCCAGACATGGGAACTCGCAATCGATCTCACCCGCAAGGGTGGCCGCGTCGTCGAATACGGTGGCTGCAAGGGAGGAACAACGATTTCCGTCTCAACGGAACGTCTTCACTACCATGGCCTCGAGATCATCGGCGTACTTCACACTACGCCGCAGTACGTCCGTATGGCTTGGGATCTGCTGCGGGATGGCCGCGTCGATCTCGGAGGCACGATTACCGATCACGTGCCTCTGGATGACATCCAGGGCATCTACGAACGACTCCGGGACGACAAGGAACAGATCAAAATCGCACTGCACCCCTAGGGTGTCGCTTACGTGTCATTGAAACACAGAAAGGACCAGTTATGAAACTCCAAAGCATTCGCGAGCAGATCGTTGACGCGTGCCACGACCTTTGCCGAAACAACCTGATGTGCAATCTGGGAGCGGGCGGGAACGTGAGTGTTCGCGATCCCGAAACGGGGCTAGTGGCACTCACGCCGTCGCAGGTTCGCTACGACACGATGACCGCTGAAGATATCGTGGTCACGGACGTTAACGGCACGGTCATTGAGGCGCTCGACCATCGCGTTCCGACATCCGAGTTGGCGACGCATACGATGATCTACCGAGAATTCAGCGACATCCACGCGGTGGTTCATGC
>Ga0272442_10005214_pt1 | contig 17471 bp, 22 predicted proteins | sample SSMForm2O_FD_200262 | JGI IMG/M metagenome (GOLD analysis project Ga0272442, IMG submission 200262) | Marine sediment archaeal communities from Little Sippewissett salt marsh, Falmouth, MA, United States - SSM-Form-2O | ecosystem: Environmental > Aquatic > Marine > Wetlands > Sediment ... | reverse complement strand
TGGCGAGAAGTCCCAACAACAACACTCTTGCGAGCCTCTTCATCGTGGATCCCTCCTTGGGCCACAACATGCGCCTGTAAGACAGTATGACAGCTATACCTGATCTCTGTCAACTCTCAGCACGCGGATGTGAAAACTAGGACATTCACCTACTTCGCCGGCAAGGATCATGACTACGAATCGCCGCACTCGGAATCGAGTAGCTCGGCCGCCCAATCGGGAATCGTCGAACGATCAATACGCTGTTCCATCCTACCGAGTCGATCACAGATCGCGTCCGTCCCTTGTGCGCCTCCTACTGACACAGCCGTTTCAAGGACCACAAAGGCCCCATCATCGTCGGATTGCTGCAAATAGGCATCCGCCAAGCCGAGTAAGGCTTCGAAGCAGTCCGAATCGTCCTCAAGCACTGCCTCGTAGTGCTCCTGAGCAAGGACGGGCAGATGGAGAAGCAACGCGGCATCCCCAAGGCGAAGGCGTGTCGCTCCTTCGTCTATCCCGTGAGAGGAAACGCCATTCGCGTTCCACCACAGTGCATTCTGGTAGTTCTCAATGGCGCCACGGTAGTCCGCAAAGGCGAATAGCACATCACCGAGCCCGCCGTACGCCGCGGGCGTCCCAGGCCACTTGGTGAGGGCCTCGACGAAGGCCCGCCGAGCGGAATCGATCTTCCCGACTGAGAGATGCAGGTGCCCAAGGATCACGAGAACGTCTGCGGACGGAGTCGTGTCATATGCCGCCTCGTACGCGGCCACCGCTTCCTTGTACGACGCATCGATCCGTTCTTCGATGTCCGAGGAGTCCGCCCATCCCTCGGCCTGTGCGTTGCCTAGTTCAATGAGCGCCTCGTCCAGTTCCGCGGCCGCGTGAGCGCCCTCGGCGATGAGTCGAGGCGTCTTACCAACCCACAGGGGAGCAAACAGCACGTACACTAGACCGGTCGCAACCGCAAGCCCAATCAGAATCCACTGCAGCTTCACGACACCACATCCTCTCGTCTATCCCGTCCCGACGATAGCCGTGAGAACGTTCAGCGTCAATCGCTACAGCATCGTTCGGAACGTAACCGCCCTGGCGTCGGCAATCCACAGTTGTATACTTCGCAAGCAGCTGTACATCACAGATCCTGCTCATGCAAAGCACGCTGGATCCGAAACGGGTAGCCAGTGTGCAGAACGGAAGGGGGAGTCATGGAAGCAGAAGTCAGACAAGCACTGGAGAGTATCCGGCCGACGCTCCAAGCGGACGGCGGTGACGTAGAACTTGTCGAGGTCACCGAGGACGGCATCGTGCGCGTGCGCCTGCAGGGGGCATGCAATGGGTGTCCGATGGCGACGATGACGCTCAAGAACGGGATCGAGCGAATCATCAAAGAAGAGGTTCCCGGCGTTGTCGAAGTCGAGGCCGTGTAGACATTCCGACCATGTCAACGCGTGAGCGCCGGGACGAACCGTACATTTGGGTCACGTGGCTTACCAAGCTTCTTGCCGGCGAGGCGCTGTGCCAGTGGTCGGCCTGGTTCCGCGCCCATCACAAGACCTACGACAAACTCCCGGTCGATTTCGACGTTGCCGCGTGGACGGTCGAACACAACGAGCTGGTCGCCGCCCGGCGTGAGCAACTGCTCAATGAAGGCTTCCGCGTCTACGTCGAAGACGAGAACGCGTTCAAGCGCATTGGCAAGACCGGCATCGTCGTGTCCGGAAAGCCGGACATCCTCGCGATTCGCGATACCGAAGGGATCATCGAGGACTGCAAGACCGGGCGCCCGCGAACGTCCGACCAATTGCAGGTGCTCACGTACATGTTACTTCTTCCGATCCGCAATCCGCTCTGTACCAGCATCAAGCTTTCCGGGCGCGTTGTGTACAAGTCGAGCACGGTGGACATCCCCGCCACGGCGCTGGACGACGCGTTTCGCACCCGCTTCGTCAAGCTCGTTCAGAAGGTCGGTGGAGACGGCAGCCTGCCCAAAGCGCCGTCGTGGTCCGAGTGCCGATGGTGCGACATCGGACCCGCAGACTGCCTCTATCGGGTCACCGAGCCGCCGGAGTCCGCCGAGGCCGAAACCGACCTATTCTAGACCCCATCGATTCAACGATCGCCACCGTCAACCGTCTACGGAAGCCGGAGAATCTCCTTCGTCCGCTCCACCTGATCGACGGTGATGATCAACTGGTTCCTCTCCACAGCGGAGTAGCATGACAACACGTTGATCCCGTCCTCATGAAGCCGGTCGAGTACTGTGAACAGCTCGCCCGGGTGGTTCGGCAGGTCGATAATCAGGGCCTCTCGCTCCTCGAACTCAACCTCCATCTGTTGTAGCGCCTTCCGCGCCTTGCCCGGATCATCGGTGACCAGACTGACGACACCCTCTTCCAAGACCGTGACCCCAGCGACCCCGTCGATGTTGACGTGTTCCTTCCCCAATGCGTCGGCGAGTGGTGCGAGGGCCCCTGGGCAGTTGCCGATCAGAAAGGAAAACTCCTTCACACGAACCACCTCCTCTGCTTATCCTAGCACGGTTCGCCCGAACAAAAGAATCGGGCAAGCACCCGCCTCGGGGTATTACGTAACACCGTTACGTACCGTACACTACGCTTTGTGAGCCGACAGAACGGTCGTCCTACAGGGATGTTCGGATTCACCGTCGTGTGGTTTGGGCAATTCGTGTCCATGCTCGGCTCCGGCATGACCCGGTTTGCGTTGACGATCTGGGCGTGGCAAGTGACCGGCGAGGCCACCGCTCTTGCCTTGGTCGGGTTGTTCTCGTTCGCCCCGGCGGTGATTCTCAGTCCGATTGCCGGTGCCGTCGTCGACCGCGTTCCTCGTAAGGTAGTGATGATCGCTAGTGACCTAGCCGCCGGGCTGTCGACCGTTGTGATCCTGATTCTCCATCTGACCGGCCATCTGGAGATCTGGCATCTCTATGCCACCGGGTTCTTCGCCAGTGCTTTCGAGTCGTTCCAGTTCCCTGCGTATTCCGCTGCAATCACGACGATGATCGACAAGAAACACTACACGCGAGCAAACGCGATGCTCAGCCTTGCCGGCAGCGCGTCCGGGATCATTGCCCCCGCGCTCGCAGGAGCGCTCCTCGTATTCCTCGGCATCGACGGGATCATGGGGATCGACATCGTCACGTTCCTGTTCGCCATCGGCGCGCTCCTGTTTGTGTTCATCCCCAACCCGAAGCAGACGGCTGTTGGACGAGCAAGTCGGGGGAGTCTCCTCTCGGAATCGGCATTCGGGTTCCGATATATCTTCTCGAACTCCAGCCTGCTCGGGCTCCAGCTCGTGTTCTTCGCCATCAACCTGACCGCAACCTTCGCGACAACCCTGTTCGCTCCGATGATTCTGGCTCGCACGGCCGACAACAGCGTGATCCTCGGCACGACGCAGATGATGTTCGGTGTCGGCGGCGTCGTCGGAGGGCTGATCATCGCCGCGTGGGGTGGTTTGAAGCAGCGCATCCACGGAGTGCTGTTCGGGATGATCCTCGCAAGCGTGCTCGGCCAGGCCGTGATCGGCATTGGTCAAAGCCTTTGGGTTTGGTGCGTGGGCGCGTTCTTCATGGTCTTCTTCATTCCGTTGATCAACGGTTCAAACCAGGCGATCTGGCAGGCGAAAATTCCACCCGACATCCAGGGCAAGGTTTTTGCGACGCGCCGCCTAATCGCGCAGATCAGCGCTCCGATAGCGATGATCCTTGGCGGTCGCCTGGCGGACACGGTCTTCGAACCCGCAATGACGAGCGGTGGCGCAATGGCCAAGCTGTTTGGGCCACTCGTGGGAACCGGGCCGGGTGCCGGAATGGGACTAATGTTCGTCATTTCCGGCGTGCTCGGGGTCGTCGTCGGATGCGTCGGATACCTCATCCCGGCAGTCCGGTGCGCCGAGGACCGAATCCCGGATCACGACACGTCGGAACCCGCACCCGCGTGGCCTCGTGGGTACATCCGGGTTCCACCACCGGCTGAAATCAACGAGTAGGCAGCGAGGCAATCCCGCCACAGAACGGTCAACGCCTCTTCACACCCCGTTCACATCGACATCGTACGCTTCTTCCTGTACGAGGGTAGGTCGGGAAGCACAAGATAGCTCTTACGCAGAACACAAGAAGCTTTTCAGATAGAGGGGCCCGGAAACGGGCCCCAACCTTCTGCACAGACACGCCCTATACTGGTTGCAGGTGCGAAAACAGGAGGGGCAATGACGTTCTTCAAAGTCAAGGATCTACCGGCAACGGACATGCTCCCGGGAATCGCCCGACGAGCAGTATGGCTGGACGGCGTGATGCTCACGTTCTTCACATTCTCACCCAGGGCGGTCGTACCCGAGCACACACACGACAACGAACAGATCACACTCGTAACGCGCGGCGCACTGGAACTCACGCTCGACGGTGAGACACAGATCCTACGCTCAGGAGATGGCGTCTGCATTCCACCTACTGCACGCCACAGCGCCGTCGCCCTTGATGAACTGACCGAAGCGATCGATGCCTGGTATCCGCCGAGGGAGGACTACAAGCGGTAGCGGCGCGGATCCGCAATCCGGGCGTGTTGCGTCGATGCGCTTTTGCCGCGATTCTTGGGGCATGGACCCGCGAACGGTCGGCAACTACTGGGAGAGGAACGCAGACGGTTGGACCCGTCTCGCCCGTGCCGGGTACGACGTATACCGTGACGCGTTCAATACGCCGGCATTCCTGGAGTTCCTCCCTAATGTAACCGGATTGTCGGGCCTGGACATCGGATGCGGCGAAGGCCACAACACGCGCCTCGTCGCCCGGCGCGGCGCGCGGATGTGCGCTATCGATCTCGCTCCGACGTTCGTTCGCCATGCCCGCGACGCAGAAACCGAGCATCCCTTGGGAATCCAGTATCGCGTTGCCGACGCATGTGCCCTGCCGTTCGATGCAGCGACGTTCGACTTCGCCGTCGCGTTCATGAGCCTGATGGACGTGCCGTCGCCCGATCGCGCGCTGGCAGAAGCGTATCGCGTGCTACGTCCGGGCGGATTCCTTCAGTTCTCGATCACCCATCCGTGTTTCGACACGCCGCATCGCCGGAACCTCCGTGACGGAAGCGGTACGACCACGGCGATAGAGGTTGGGGAGTATTTCGTCAACGAGTCCGGACGGATCATGCGATGGCTTTTCTCGTCTGCACCGGCCTCGGTGCGCGAACGGATTCCCAAGTTTGAGGTTCCCCGGTTCCACCGGCCGCTGCATTGCTGGTTCAACGACCTGTGCGCTGCGGGATTCGTTATCGAGTTCGTCAACGAACCACGGCCGGCGGATGAGACCGTCGCCCGATTTCCTGCCGTGCAGGACGCGCAAGTCGTCGCCTACTTCCTCCACGTTCGAGTTCGCAAGCCCAATGTCGACTGATTCGGCGTTCCGTGACGAGTTGGCTCGAGTGTACGCATCGAACCCATGCGGTGTCATTCCGAACGCGCTTTGGAAGACACTGGAAGAACCATCTGTCGAAAGCGGGCGCGTTCACTATTCCGACAGACGTGTTGCGGCGTTGAGTCTCGAGGACGACGGGAGGCTTCTCGTTGCCTGGCACCGTGACGGCTGTGTGACCTCCGCCGTGCAAGACGCGCTGGCGCGCGTACGCCTCGCCCTTCTTCACGATCGTATCGCCACGAACGCGGAACCCCTGACCGAAAGGTTCTCACAGCGAACTGCTTTCTTCCGTCTGCAACACGACATGTCCCAGCGAGCCGCCGGCAAACTCCCGGGCGGTTTCTCTATCAGGGATGTGGCGATGGCCGAAGACGCACACGACGTCTCTTTGTTCATCGCGAAGTGCTACGACGACATCCGTATGACGCCGGGCATGGTCCGTTCCTGGACGACACGCCCGGTATTCGTCCCCACGCTTTGGATATGGATCGACGAGGCAAGTACGAAGCGCCCCGCGGCTCTGGGTATTGCGGAGATGGATTACTCCGTCGGTGAGCTGTCCTTAGAGTGGATCCAGGTCCTTCCGTCGTTTCGCCGACGTGGACTGGCTCATGCGCTCGTCGCCGAGTTGCTGTCGCGTGCGTCGTCGGACGCGCACATTGCTACCGCTTCCGGGATACAGGGCAACCCGGCGGAAGCCGTACCGCGCCTGCGGATTCCACGGTGAAGACGTCTGGTGGTGCCTTCAAATCGACCAGGCACCCGGCGCCACTTGCCCCGCAGTCAATCCAGCGATATCCTCAATTCGTGCGTGTCGTGTGCGCTATTCCAACCGCCCCACGCACGGTTGCCGGTCACACGCGGCCGACAATCGACCAGATCGTACAGGCGAGATCGACCGCCGGTCCGATGCGCCGTGGCGCGCACCCGGGATCGATCCGCAGAGGAGGTGAGCGTAATGGGGACAGAAGAAAGCCCATCGGCCGATGGACCGCACGAATACCCAATGCAAACGGACGACGGTGGCGAATCCCCTTACGAACACGCCACCCTGCGGGAGACGGTTTCGTCGTCCTCCCGAGCGCATTCGTAGACGGGCGGCTCTCACGTGAAGCGTGGAGGGAAGCCAAGCGATCCCTTGCCCCACTGTCCTCCAGCCGGCCGGGAAGCTGCATACGACTAACCGCAGTGAGACCCGCAGGGCCGGAGTGGGCTCCCGCCGGGAGCAGCATGACCTTGTCGACCACTGCTACGTGGGTCGAACTCTGGAGGGCGCTTCACCGCATACACAATGGTGCCGTCCAGGCGACGGAACTAGAGTGTATCGGCATCATGATTCGTCCGATGGAACCGTAGCGATGCGCTCAGCTGCTACGGCTTCCCTCGCAAGATCCGTAGGCTACTCGTTGCGTCCCATGGCCGTGCGAGCGATCAGCTCGTCGACAAACGCACCACATCCCTGAACCAACCGTTTGCCCAGGGAGCTGTCGATCGGCAGCCAGCTAAACGAATACCGGATCCCGCGATCGATTCCCTCCCCGCCGACTACGTGTTCGAAACAATCCGGAACACCCGCTGGGGCTTCCATCAGGCAGAATCCCTGCAACTCCCCATTCCACAACGTGCTTCCGAGTCGAGAGAGGAATCTCGCCCCTACAATCCCCGCTTCTTCCCGCAATTCGCGTCGTGCGGTGTTCTCGAGGGTCTCTCCGGGTTTCGATCCGCCCTTGACGACTTCAAACCCTGCCTCGTCATGGCTGTCGAAGACCAGGATCTCCGATCCCGCAGAGCGGGACCGGATCAAGTAGACGAACGCCTTCTTTCGAACACTCACGATCCATCGTCCTCTTCCCGCTGTATCAAGTCCATCGCCCGCTTCATTGCAGTTCGCAACGCTTGACCGGCTCGTGCGGGGACTACGTGCTCGAGCCTGACTCCGTGACACCCGTTGAATCGAGCGAAGCGGGAGAATGCTGCAGCGAGCGATTCCATGACATCATCGTACTCGGAAAATCCGGGCTCGAACAGCAGTCGCTTGAGTTGCAGCGTCCCGGTCTCCCGGTCGGCCTTCGGGTCGACACGAGCGATCAAACGGTCTTGCCACAGAATCGGGAGAACGAAGTACCCATGCGTCCTTTTCTCGGCCGGTAGATAGCACTCCAGCGTGTAGGCGAAATCGAACAGGCGCTGCATACGTTGTCGTTGGATGATCAAGCTGTCAAACGGTGAGAGCAGGTAAACGGATCCCGCGCTCTCCGGTGCGTCTACGGCTTCTGTGGTCTCTGCGAGGGCGTACCACGGAAGATCGATGTTCTCCACCTGTACGCGGACGACCTCGCCGCTCGCTGTGAGCCGCTTCAGCACCCCGGACACCGCGCGCTTGTCCGCGACGCACAGCATGTCCGCAATCCCTCGTTCGCCGATCACACCGTGCGCGGCCAGTGCGCGGCGGACCTGAAACGCCGCCCGCTGCCCGGACGACGGCGCTGTCGCGTCGACTCCGTCAGGCAACACGCGCTCCGCAAGATCGTAGACTTTCTGGAAACTGCGTCGCTCGGCAATCATTAGGTCCCCTTGTCGGAACAGGACCTCCAGCGCAATCTTCGCCGGCTTCCAGTTCCACCACGTCCCGCGTTTGTGTCCCGGTGGTGGGGCGAAGTCCTTTGACGTCAGCGGCCCTTCGGCGCGAATCCTCTTAAGCACGTAGCCCATCAGTTCTCGATGCTCGGCACGCCACGCACGGGTCCACGTACCGCCGTCGTTGCGGAATCGGTCCATCTGATGCCGGTAGTAGGCGTAATCGGACATCGGCACAACCGACAGCGCGTGTGTCCAGTACTCGAACACGCTTCGGTCTTCGGCCTGCAACGTGTGCAGAACCTCGGGCGTATAGGTCGGGAAGCGGGTCCATAGCGTATGATGGTGTGCCCGTTCGACAACCGAGATCGTGTCAATCTGCACGTACCCCAACTGCTGGATGATCTGCAGGACGGCGGTGCTCCCATCCGTCGGCGCAGGGCATCCATCCAGTCGTTGGGCCCGAATGGCCAAGCGGCGAGCTTGCTTCCGACTCATCGATGTCGAGACCACGCGATGGGCGTCCTTTCTAGCGGCTTTGCCGAGATGAATTCGGCTGAACAACCCGTCATACTACCCGAACCGGCGTTGGAGGAGGATGCAATGACGATCCTATCCGCTCTACTTCTCGTCTTCCTGGTCATGGATCCGCTCGGCAACATTCCGCTGTTTCTCGTGTTGCTCGAACCCGTACCGCCGAAGAGGAGGAAGAAGATCCTACTACGCGAATCGCTATTCGCTCTCGGATTCCTCCTCGCGTTCCTCCATGTCGGCCGCTACACGCTCAACGCACTCCGAATCTCGCAACCGGCGCTCGGAATCGCCGGCGGCGTAGTGCTGGCGTTGATTGCCCTTCGAATGATCTTCCCCCAGCTAGGCGGCATGTTCGGCCTCACACCGCAGGGTGAGCCGTTCATCGTTCCAATCGCGATCCCGCTCATTGCCGGTCCTTCCGCCCTGGCCACCGTTATGCTCCTGGCAACGCAGCACCCCGAGCGGATGGGCGCGTGGACGGTGGCCGTTGCCGGAGCGTGGGGCGTATCCACGTTGCTTCTCCTCGGATCGGAAACGCTGCGACGGATCTTGCGCCCTCGCGGCCTGATTGCAGTCGAGCGTCTGATGGGCATGATTCTGATGACCGTTGCCGTGCAGATGCTTTTAGCCGGAGTCGGCGAGTTCCTGTCCGCGAGCATCGGGTGATCTATCGATGGAGGAGCCGCCCAAGCGGAGGCACCGCGATCTCGATAGCTCCCTCCGGGCACATCTCCTGGCAGCAGTAGCAACGAATGCAACGCTGGTAGTCGTGAACCGGAGCCTGTGAGCGATCGTCTCCGGGGAACCGGACGGCCTTCGGCGTAACCGGACAGACCGCTACACACGTCCCGCACCGCGTACAGCGGGAACTGCGAACCACGGGCTTGGGCACGACCAACCGCCGCGCAAGCCGGCTCGCCCGGCCCGTCCGATCCGTCGTCGACAGGGAGGAGCGATTGACTCGGAAGTCGCTTGCCACGAAGTCATCTATCGGGTCCCCGACAACGTCGACGGCCTCGGCATGACCGAGTCCATCGCGCTCCCCGTACACAACCGGGAGGACCAACGACCGATCAAGGGCCATCAGGCGGCAGACCGTTGCATCGATCGCCACCGGATCGGACGAGAGCAGGACGAGGTTCATCGGTCGCGGCGTACCGTTCTGCGGTCCGTTCCCCTCCATGGCGACGATCCCGTCAAGGACGAATACACGCGGCGACAGACAGCGGTTGAGATCGACGAGCATGCGCGAGAAGACGTCGACGTTCGATAGGCGGGCGTGAAACTCCCCCTTGAGAAGCCCGGGAATGCATCCGAACTGGTTCTTGATCGCAGCCGTGATCCGCGTAAGCCCGTGCGTCTTCATCTTGGGGAGGGAAATGATTCCGTCCGCGTCCAGCGCGCCGGCGGCCAGCGTGAACTGCTTGATCAACCGGCCGTCGGGAAACGAAACGACGCGGCCGGACGAGAAGTCCGCCAGCGGAATCTCCATGTCATCGGCCACAGAGGAGAGCCCAGCCCAACGAGCCGTCATCTCCGTGCGACCGACCGCGGGCGAGTCGCCGTACGACAACTGCGCGCCCGCCTCCTGCAGCAACTCGGCCACCGCGCGGAACACGGACGGATGCGTGGTTACCGCACGGTCCGGCGACCGCGCCACCAGCAGATTCGGCTTGAGCACCAGCCGCTCGCCCGGTGCGACAAACGCCGTCGCCCCGCCCAGCAGGTCCAGTCCACGGCCGACGGCCGCACGAACGTCCGCTTCGCTGTACGACTCGCATCGGATCAACGCGACGCGTGACCGCTCGGCGCCCCGTACCGCTTGTGTCTCCTTCCCTACTCGATCCGGCATGACCCGCCCCCTTCCCTGCATGGGCGATCGGCGCTCTCTATTTCGATCGTTGCGTGTCCGATTCCGAGCGTACGAAGACGATCCTTCAGCAGCGAGCGAACCGCGGCGACATCATCGTACGAGTCAGCACATTCGATGACCGCATGCGTTGTCAGCACATGGCGTTCTCCGTCCTGCGACCAGATGTGCGTGTGATGCACATCACAGACTCCCGGAACCTCGCGCATCGCCTGTTCGATCTTCTGCAGACTCACGCCCGGCGGAACCCCCTGCAACAGAACGACAAACGTGTCCTTCAGCCGACGTCCGACGTTCCACAACACGTAGACCGTAATGGCAATCGACAAGATTGGATCGAGAATCGGCACGTTTCGGAACCACATCACGATGCTCACCACGAGCACGCCAACCCAACCCAGTACGTCCTCGACGAAGTGCCACGTAACAATGCGTTCGCCGATACCGTGACCGCCGTGCATCCGCAGCGCGGCCGCCCCGTTGACAACAATGCCCCCCACGGCAAGAGCAAACATCCCCCGAGCGTTTGCCGCCTCCGGAGAAAACAGCCGCGGAACCGCTTCCAGCAAAACAACCGCCCCGCCGCCGAGCAACACAACCCCCATGACGAGCCCGCCAAGCAGCGAGAACCGTCGGTATCCGAACGTGAACACCGCATCACCGCTTCGACCGGAGAGACGCGCAAACCGCCACGTAAGCGCCAGCGCAAGGCTGTCCCCGAGATCGTGCAACGCATCGGATAGAACGGAAACACTGTTCGTCCACACTCCCCCGGCAATCTCGATCAGCGTGAATGCAAGGTTGAGGAAGAACGCCGTACGAATCCTCCTCTCCGATGCATGGTCGTGTTCGTGGTGCGCGTGTCCGTGCGTCATGGTTTCGCTTTCCGTGCCTAGTCTACAGCAGCGGGCGTCCGGCCGTCCGTGTCACATGAGAAGCAGGGGTGGTGCACCACGTCTTGGCGGAACTGCGCGGCCCACGTGAAGAAACACCCGTCAACATCTTGGCAGACTCGGCACGCGGCCCGCACGACCAAGCCTTGGCACACCGTGCGCGCGGCTTTAGACTTCTGCCATGACAACCTCCGAATCAGAAGGCAGGAAGATCGGCCTCGCTCTGGCCTCCGGTGGAGCACGCGGGGCCGCGATCACCGGCGTGCTCAAGGTGCTGGATCGCGAGGGAATTCGTGCGTCGGTCGTGACTGGATCGAGCATTGGATCGCTCGTTGGAGCAGCGTATGCAGCCGGGCTTCCGGTCGAAGAGGTGGAGCAGGAATGGCTCGCGATCGATCGCTCGAAGCTCGTCCGCGGCTTTCTGCCGACCCTGTCGCGCGCGGGCCTCAGCTCCGGCAGTGAACTACGCAAGCTACTGGCCGATCTTCTCGGCGCCGGACGCATCGAGGATCTTCCGATGCCATACGCCGCAGTGGCCTGTGACATTGACACCGGGGACGTTGTGATTCTGCGCGAAGGCCCGCTGGCCGAGGCGGTGCGCGCCTCGTGCGCCGTGCCCGGACTCTTCCATCCCGTTCGCTGGAAAAGCCGCCTTCTCGTCGACGGAGGGCTGGTAGAGCCGCTTCCCGTTCGCGCGTGTCGAGAACTCGGAGCGGAGTTTGTCATTGCCGTGGACATCGCGCCGCGGCCCGAGCCGACAACCGAATCGGGCCGGAGTGCGTGGATCCGGCTCGGCGAACAACTACAACAGGGATTGCACCAGCGTGAATGGGTACCCAACAGCCTCACCGAATTCCTCGAGCACGTGTTCCGAGAGCGGCCGGATTCGGCTCGACCGCTTCCGGGGTTGTACAGCATTCTCAACCAGTCCGTCGCCATTCTGATCCAGGAGGTGCTCGAGCAGAAGCTGCTCCTCTATCCACCCGACATCCTCATCCGTCCCCCGGTATCCATGTCGTTCATGGGGTACCGCCACGCGGAAGAAGGAATTGCATGCGGCGAACGGGCGGCGGAAGCCATGCTGCCGGAGTTGAAACGGCGCCTCGCCGACAGGATGTAGAGGGTCCTCGGCACTTGCCCGGCGCACGGAATCCTGCCAAGATGAATGTCGTGAAACGCGCGAGGATTCGATCGCGATTGATTGCAGTGTTGCTCGTCGTGTGCTGTGCATCGTCGGCCGCGCTCGCCGACGCTCCGGACGTGATTGTCTTCCACCGTGAGGGCTGCAGCGAATGCGAGTACATGGATCAAGTACTCAACGCCCTGCACGCGCAATACCCGCAACTCAAGGTCCAATACATCGAAGAATCCAGCGCAGATGCAGATCTCATGTGGGCGCTGGCCTTGTACTACGGCATCTTCCCGACGGATTACCCGGTGATCTTCGTCGGAAACGAGGCAATCTCCGGTGGCGGACGATCCGAGGAACTGCGGCTTCGAGCGGCAGTCGCCGCCTGTATGCGAACCGGATGTTCGTCCCCCCTCGTGCAGATGCGGGGCCCCAGCATCCCGTGGGAAACGTATGCCATCGTCGCGCTGGCCGCGCTGATGCTTCTTCTCGTATCGCTGTGACAAGGGAAGTCGCACGCCACGCTGTTGCGCTGTTGATTGCCGCGATCTTCCCGCTCTTCGGATGTGCAACACGCCCCAACAATGACTCAACGAGTTCGTTCTACCGCGACAGCATGCATGCCTTTGTTGTAGGGATTGCACAGCAGGCCGAAGCGTCGCAGCCGTTCTTCGTGGTTGCCCAAAACGGTGAGGGCTTGCTCGTCGCGAACGATCCGTCCGAAACGGCGTCCATCACTGCGTACGCCGATGCACTCGACGGGATGGGCTGCGAAGACCTCTTCTACGGATAAGAAACACTCAATCAGCCGACGCCGGTCGCGATCACAGCGTACTGGATCGATATCTTGGACCAAGCAGAAGCACAGGAAATCGAGGTTCTCGTGATCGACTACTGCACGAGCGCCGACCCCGTCGCAACATCGTACGAACGGAGCGCGGCGTACGGATTCGTAGCGTTTTCCGCCCCTCGACGCGACCTCGACACCATTCCGACCGCCGATCCGTTTCTCGTTGACGAGCATGATGCATCCGTCGAGACGTTGGCCGACGTCCGGAACTTCCTGTACATGATCAATCCGCAGCGGTATCCGGACCGCGAAGATCTACTCGACGCACTGGCTGCGGTGAACGTCGATCTTCTCATTGTCGACGCGGAAGCCGAAGATGGACGGCTGATCACTGACGAAGTCACTCGATTGCAGCGGAAGCCAAACGGCGCTCGTCGCCTCGTCCTTTGCTACCTGAGCATCGGCGAAGCCGAATCGTACCGCGACTATTGGGATCCGGCGTGGGCAACCGATCCGCCCGACTGGCTCCTGTCGGAAAACCCCAACTGGCCCGGCAAGTACTCCGTTCGCTACTGGGATCCGGAGTGGCAAGCGATCGTGTGTGATCAGGTTGACCGGATCGTGGCCGCCGGATTCGACGGGGTGTACCTCGACCTGGTCGACGCGTACGGATCCTTCGAGCTGTAGCGAGCCAGGAGTCGTCTACGCCGTTGCCAAAGCGACCGCAGCGCGAAGCGCCGCCGTGATCTCCCGATCGATCGCGTCGGCGACCACGTCTCGATGCGGATCATGATCCCCGCTGGCGGCCGAACGAGCGTCTCCGTCGATCGCTACGATGGCGCCGGTTCGGACACCGCGCATCCGGCCTACGACGAACAGCGTCGCGTTTTCCATCTCAACGCAGATTGCTCCCGCGCGTGAGAACGTATCCAATCCAAGATCGAGGACCCCCTGGTAGAAGGCATCGAGCGATACGCCGACGCCGCGATGCACTATGCCCGGCCCGGGAACGTCCGTCGCTGCAAGCCACAGAGCGCGGGTGACATCGGGATCGGCAATTGCCGGCATCTCGATTGGCACCAGCTGCTTCGACGTCCCCTCGTGCCGCGCCGCACCGGTTACAACAACCAGATCGCCGGTCTTCACCTCGTCATGGATCGAGCCCGCCGACCCGATGCGAAGGAGGGTCCGCGCGCCCGCCCGGATGGATTCCTCGTACGCCACGGCCGCGCCGGCGGATCCGACGCCCGCGGAGATGACAGCCACAGGTACGCCGTCAACCGTTCCGGCGTACGTGTGGTACTCGCGGTTTTCCGATAGCTTCTTCGCGTCGTCGAACCGTTCGGCAATCCGCTCCGCCCGTTTTGGGTCTCCGGGAACGAACACCGTCGCGGGCAGGTCGCCCACGTTCAGTTTCAGATGCGGACATGCGTACGCCATGAAGGTCCTCCTCCCCCGGGGAGATTCTACCATCTCGCCTGCGGACACGCGACGTGCCTGGAAGCCGCGGAGCGGTTTCTGTAGCCTTCGACCCATGATTGCGGCAACGGTGGACAACGTAACGGTGGCGTATGCTTCAACGACCGTGCTTCATGGACTGTCGTGCGAAGCGCATGACGACCGGATCGCCGGATTGGTTGGCTCAAACGGATCCGGGAAGAGCACGCTTCTCAACGTGATTGCCGGCTTGATACGTCCCTCCGCCGGTGCGGTCTCTCTACGGACCGGGCTTCGGGTTGGCTTTCTCCCACAACAGCCGGTCTTCTCCCCCGGGCGAACCGTGTTCGACACCGTCCGTCTCGGAGCACAGCAGATCCTGAAGATCGAGCAGGACCTCTTGGACGTTGAGGCGCAGCTTTCCAATCCCCAGATTTACGAAGACGCTGTCGCTCTCCAACGCGTCCTCGCACAGCAGGAGACGCTCCTGACAGCATTCGACCGCCTCGGTGGACCGGGGGTCGAGACACGGGTCCGTTCGTTGCTGCACACCCTGGGCTTCGAGCCGAGCGACTACAACCGTCCGGTCGGCGTCCTGAGCGGCGGCCAGAAGAAGCTGATCGGAATCGCGGCTCAGGCACTCGAACGTCCGGATCTCCTTCTCCTCGACGAACCCGACAACCACCTCGATCTGCGCGGCAAGACGTTTCTCGAACGCTTCCTGCGTGACTATTCCGGCGGCGTCGTGCTCGTCTCGCACGACCGATACTTGTTAGACCTCGTCGCCGATGAGATCCTCGAGGTCGAAGCCAAGTCCTTGCACCGCTTCGTCGGCAACTACTCGGAGTACGCAGCGGAGAAGGAAGTCCTCAGGGCGCAGCACGAACACCGATACGCCGATCAGCAGAAGGAGCTCTCGCGTCTTCGCCAGTCGGCGGATCGCCTGATGATGTGGGGGCGGGTGGCGGACAACGTGAAGTTCATCCGCCGCGCACAAGCCATCGAGAAGCGCATCGAACGAATGGAGAAGATCGATGCGCCGCACGTCGATCGTCGAATGCGCCTTCGACTCGACGGGTGGCGAGGAAGCACGAAGGTGCTCGATGTTTCCGATCTACACAAGTCATTTCCCGCGCAGTCGGAAGGCGGAGAGCCCAACGTGGTGCTCGACGGGGTCGATCTCCTGCTCCGCCACGGCGAACGCGTCGGCCTTCTCGGACCGAACGGATCCGGGAAGTCGGTGCTGTTCCGCTTGATCCGCGGTGAAGAGGCTGCCGATGCCGGCGACGTACGGCTCGGTCCCAGCGTGAAGGTCGGGTACTACGCGCAGCAACACGAAACCCTCGACCTCAGCCGAAGCCCGATTGGCAATCTACGCTACCACGCCGGGATCTCCGAAACGAGAGCAGTACAGACGCTTCAGCGGTTCGCGTTTACGTACGAGCAGTCACGGCGCCCCGCCGGAGATCTATCCGGAGGCGAGCGAAGCCGACTGCAGTTGGCAATGATCATGGTGGGATGCCCGAACTTCCTTCTTCTCGACGAACCGACGAACAACCTGGACATCGCCTCGGCCGAGATCCTTGAGGACGCGCTTGACGGGTTCGAAGGGACGGTGCTCGCCATCTCGCACGACCGCTACTTCCTCGACCGCGTCGTCGATCGAATCACCGAGCTTCACGGTGGCCGGATTGTCGAGTCGATCGGCGGATACAGCACGTACGCAACGCGCCAAACGGGTGGAGGCACGCAATGAGAATCGCCGTCGTGTCCGACACGCACATTCCGGCCTCACTCCAGCGACTTCCCGACCGCTTGCTCGAAGACCTCGTAGGCGTCGATGCAATCCTTCATGCCGGAGACGTCACGACGTACGCCGTACTCGAAGAACTCGCGCGAATTGCGCCGGTCACCGCCGTGTGCGGAAACATCGATCCACCGGAAATGAGACAGCACTTGAACGATCGCGAGATTATCGAGATGGGCGGGCGAACGATCGGCCTACAGCACGGGCATCAGCGGCATGCACTGCAGGACCTGTACATCGCCTTTGCCTACGACGCACCGGAATTCGACCTCTTCTATGAAGCGATGCGAAAGCAGCTTCCCGATGCCGAGATCATCGTGTTCGGCCACTTCCATGCCCCCCTGGTCAAGTACTGGGATGGAATCCTGTTCGTGAATCCTGGGTCGATCGCTCCTCCGCACGAACGCCCGACGTACGCACTTCTTGACCCGTCGGGCCGTCCGACAGCCAGAATCGTACCGCTGTAGCACGTATGCCGGACTGGCCAGCCATACGGCATGGCGCATACACTGAAGGCCGTGAAAAGGGACCCATGGCAACCGGAGACATATGCCATATCGAGCTTCATTCCAACGGCCTACCTGCATCACAGGCGTTCTACTCGTCGGTATTCGGCTGGACGTTCGAGACCGCTCCAGGATTCGAGACATACGCAATGTACCGGACACCCGGGGGGGGGCGGAGGAGTCGATAGCGGACCGAACGCCGACGCTCCGTCGGAGAAGGGGCCGATCCTGCACCTCGACGGCGACAACATCGATGAGGCCCTTCAGCGTATCGAGCGAGCCGGCGGCTCAACTCTCGTCGGCAAGACGAAGATCTCCGACGCGTTCGGCTCGTTTGCCCTGTTCCTGGACAACGTTGGAAATCGCCTGGGGCTATGGAGGGGGGAGTAGATCTGGGCCATGATGGATGACCGCGCGAAGGGCGAGATTCAGGGCACCTACATCGGACGCGTCAACCGCGTGATGGACTACGTCCGCTCGAATCCGGCGGGCGACCTTCGTCTGGACTCTCC